>JGI10215J12807_1050495_pt1 | contig 13109 bp, 14 predicted proteins | sample WisResreferecore_FD_12807 | JGI IMG/M metagenome (IMG submission 12807) | reverse complement strand
CGGGATCGGTGACGCGTCCACGGGCGGCGCTACCGGATCCGGCTTGATGCCTGCGCCGGGCCTAGCCGCGACGCGCGCCGCATTGCGGGCCTTCAGTACCTCGTCGGGGATCGACCGCTCAGCGGCTTTGTACGCTTCCTTGACGTTTCCGACGATTTGTTTCGCCTTGAGGATCGGCCGGTAGAAGGGAGCCTTTGCAACTGTACTCTCAACGCCGGACATCGGCGGACTGACAACATTCTTTGCCGTTTGCCCCGCGACCTTCGCGTTACGCAGCAGCGTCGTGCCGCGCGTGGCCAGCGGACCAAGCGCCCCGCCAACTTCCATGATGCCGGGGGATGGCTCGGCGTTCATCATGAGCGCTTTGCCGACGCCGTATACGATGGGATGCTCAGCCTTGAACTGCTCGGCGGACTGCCGTGCGCTTGCGTCTCGCGCTTCGTCCTTCGCTCCGTAGGCGTAGCCGGTGATCGCGTCCACCGGGTACATCGGAGGCGGCTTCGGTTGTGCGTAACCAGGAGGGCTCGCGCTCATCCGCGCTTTCTCCGCGAGGTTCGCATAGTCCACGCCGCCCGCCTGCTTGCGGGCTTGGTCCGCGAGTGCCGCGTAGTCGATTGGCCTCGTGCTCATTTCGCCTTAGCAGCGTCAGCCAAGAGTTTCTTGAATGCGTCAGCTTCGGCCTGAGTTTTGAAGTCGTGAGTGCTTCCGTCAGGTGCGGTGACGGTGATCTTTCTGGCTGCTGGCGTCCCGGCAGGTGTCGGCTTGCCGCCGTCCCTCAACCGCAGCATCTCGCCCGGCTGCGACTTGATGTGTTCCAACTCGCCCGGCTCCCAGATGTTCGCCCGGCCCTTGGTTCCGGTCTTGATTTCCTCCGCGAGTTGCGCGAGCTTGTTGTAGAACTGCCGCGAGGACGTGACGCCCTGCGCGCCGATCACGGGTACCTCGCGCTCAAGGGCCTTGGTCGAGAACTGCGCCGCGCTCGCCCTGGTCAGGGAACGGAGGCCGACGACGGTAGAGAATGCGGCCATGATCGAATCGAGAGCATCCCGCTCGCGAGACGTCATCGCCTTGAGCACCTTCTGGTACTGGTCCTGCTCGCTCTTGGCAAGAGCGCTGGGGACGCTGGCCCAGTTTTGAAGCAGAGCGACGAGTCCACCTGTGCTGACTCCGACTCCCCCGGCTCCGGCGTGAACCGCGCCGCCAGGCGATGAGTCGATGCCCTTCATGAGTAATTGCACGGCTGTACCGATGCGCTCGCGGCTGACCGGGTTATCCGCGAGGTCACCATAGTCCTTGAGCGAAGGGAACGCGGGGTTACTGGGGTCCCCGAATAGCTGAAGGCTCCCCTGACGCAGTGGACCGATCACCTGCATAGCGGTGTTCTGCTGGCCGGGAGTGAGCCCGCGGATGACGGAGCCGCTCGGCGCAGGAATGGGTCGTGCCGCTGGACTGGCGGGCGCTGCCGAGCGCGGCGGGCCAACGGGTGCCGCTACAGCAGGAGCACCCGGAGCCGCTGGCAGCGGCGCAGGAAGCGGACCAGTGGGGATCTTCTGCGATCCGCCCGCCATCCGGTTTGTCGTTACCGCCCCGGTGTTCGGATCAACCGCCAGCACGTCATGGAACGTGGCGTTAGCAGCTCCGATGTAGGCAAGCCGCTTCTGGAAATGCGTCTCGACCTCTTGCCCGGCATAGGCGCGGGCCTCATCTTCGCTCATCCCGCGCGATTTAGCCGCCCGATACAGATTGCCGAACTCTCCATAGGAGTCCTGGCGAAGTTTCGCAAGCGCTACCGATGGGTTGACCTGCTTCCACTCTTCCGGGACCGGATCTCCGGTTGTCGCATCTAAATTGACTCCCGGATTTCGTGGATCAGCGCGCGCGGCGTGCATTTCTCCTTCCGCATCCGTAAACCACACTGGCTGAAAATTGACCTTTTTGTCCTCGCGGCGAGCCCACGTCTCCGTACCATCCGGCTCAACGATGTGGTCCCAGAATCCCTTGTACTGCTCGCCGGTCGCCGGGTCGATACCCGGCCGCGCAACGCCCTTGTCGGACACGCGCTTGGTTTGCGGCGGAAGGTGCTGTCCCTTCGTCGCGGCGAATAGCGCAAGGTCGCGCGGGGAAGCATCTTCACCGAGTATTTTTTTGCCGCGCTCCAACCACCGCGCGTTATCCTCTTCCTCTTCCTGGACTTGGCGCGCGCGCGTCCTTTGCTGCCGATCCACGCCGTAGTTGTTCATCAGCGCGGCGAAGTTCGGACCCGCAGCGAACGTCGTGCGCGGATTAGCCGTAGCGTCTGACGGCGCACCGGCGGGCGGTCCGCTCGGAGACGGCGGAGGCGCAGGGAAGTCAACCCGCGTCGCTGGAGTGCTCTCGGGACCGGTTGCCTCACGCGGCATCGCAGCCGGTGGACCGACCGGAGCCTGATCGGGCGTGCCAGCAGCCGGACGCGCTGGTTGGTTCGGAGCCACGGGCTGCCCCATGAGCTTGCCGAGAATGGGCGTGATCTTGCTCAGCCCCTTGCGCGCGCCGGGATTGTAGAGCTTCGAGAGTTCGCCCTGCGCCAGCTCGCGCGCAGTAGGGTCGGTATTCGGGTCGAAGATGACCTTGTAGAGCGCCTGACGCTGATCTTCTTTCTCGGCCTCCTCGCGGTCGTGCTGCTCCTTCAGGGATTTCCCGAGGGTGCCCTGTACGCCACGAAGGAATGCCCCGATGGTTGCGCCCATGGTCTACCCAAACCCCATCAGCCCGCGCAAGATGGTTCCGAACGCCTCACCATATCCCTGCACGGCCTCGTTGTGGATCTTCTGAGAAATCTCCCGGCTCGCGGTCGCGTTCCTCAGAATCGCCTCATCCGACCCCGAAGCCAAACCCAGAAGTGAGGCCGCGTTACCCAACTCCAGGCTGCCCGTATTGGTCAATCCGGCAGCCGCTTCCTTGCGACCGCCCATCAGATTCTCATTGATGATGTTGTCGATGTTGGCCGTGGTCCCCGCCGCGGCCTCGCGGTTCAGTTCCGCCGTTCCGCCCGTGCGCCCGGTCCCCATCGTGGCCTCGCGCCGGCGAACAGCATCAGCCTGCGCTTCGGCCGCATTCACAGCGGGGGCCGCTCGCAGCGCGGTATCCGTGCGCCCGGCCTTCAGGAGACTCTTGAAATAGCTGGACGCGTCGCCAACGTCCGCCTGTCCGCGCTCTTCGGATGTCTTGGCGGTTGGTAGCCCGTAATTGAAGATGTTCCACGCGCCCTGCGTCGCAGCGAGTTGGTTGCCGCGATCGGTGTCAGCCGAGTTACCGCCGATGCCGAACATGCCGCCCATGGGTTTATTCTATGCGAAGATGCATCCGTTAAGATGAGCAAATGCAGCTAGTCCTCAAGCGTTCCAAGTCGGTGAATGGGGCGACCATCGGTGAGTTGTTCCTTGACGGTCAGCATGAGTGCTGGATTCTGGAAGACGAGATCCGCGAACGGGATGGGGTGGATGTCTCGGAGTGGAAGGTTGCAGGGAAGACCGCTATTCCGGCTGGCACTTACCGCGTCGTAATCGACTTCTCGAATCGATTTCAGAAAAACATGATTCATGTCATCAACGTTCCTGGTTACACGGGTATCCGAATCCATCCCGGAAATACGCCCGTTGATACGGACGGCTGCATGTTACCAGGTCAGTCTAAAGGCATAGATTCGGTATCGAGCAGCGTTCTCGCGACGGACGCATTGCAGGCGAAAGTTCAGGCGGAACTCGATAAACCGGAGAATGTGTACTTGGAGGTCTTAAACCCATGAACCGTCCCGGAATAAAGCTGGCCCTCTGCATTCTCTTGATCGCTGCCTTTGCAAAGGCGCTGCCGGAATCCAAACGTCCGAAGCCGCCCTGCATGGTTCAAGGCGAACTGCTTGTGATCGACGCCCTAGCGGAAGGCTTCCGCAATGCCGAAAAGAACGGCGATAAGCCGACATGGAAAGAGATTCAGGAACGCTTGCGAGAGGCACGGCGGTTGATTCTCAGTCAGGAGCAGAAGTGAAACTCGCGCTACTTGTGCTCTCGCTTTGCAGCCTGCGGGCTCAAATTATCAGCATCGACTGTGGCTCCCCCACCACGGATACTGCGTTCGTTGGCGGGTTCGCGTACACAGACGCGTCGCTGGGCGGTCCTCCGCTCAACAGCCTGCGCTATGGCCTGCGCTTCTCATACCGCGTTCCTGCGCCGCCCGGCATCTACTTGGTGAAGCTGTCTTTCGTCGAGCCGAACGCGACCGCAGCCGGGAGACGGCTGTTCACCGTGACGATAAACGGGCAGACCTCGGACACCATCGATCTATTCAAAGAAGTGGGGCTGAAGAAAGAGCACGTCATTCAGACGACGGCGGTATCGTACTGGGGATTCGTGAAGATCGATTTCGCGGGCGTGATCGGCAACGCGGTCGTGACGCAAATCCAGCTTGCCAAGTACCCGGTCGATGCGTTCAGGATCGGCTGGTGAAGCGCAAGCAACTACGACCGTTCTCTGATGGGTTGATCCGCAAGCGTCAGCAGGAAATGCGGAACCGGGTCTCCAAGCGTCGAGCACGGCTGCGACTTCTGAAGAAAATGGGTCTGGTGCGAAAACGCGAATACAGAAAGCGCGTCGACACCAACAAGCCACGGCCTGCACAGATTACCTGCTGGTGTAAGCGGTGCTTCAAATGCCACAGACGCTATTACATGCGCCGCTGGCGTGCTCGCAGGCGATTCGACATCACGCCACTGCTCAGCAAGTCAGCCTGAACGCAAAACGACCCCGGATGCGTAGCCCGCACCCGAGGTCGCTTCCTGCTGCTATGACGCTACCGTTGCCTGATGCCTTATGGTACCAGGGGCGTGACCGGCGTGGGCGGCTCCGAATTTTGAATGTCGAAGTCGGTCACCTGGGTCTTGAGTTCGCCCATGCTGTTTCCGAGCGCGTCAAGCTGCTCCTGCGTTACTGGAATGCCAGAAGCAACTTGGTCCTTCAGCTTCTTGACGTAGGCACTTACATCAGTCGAAGCCTTGCCGAAGGCTGTCTTCAAATCGGCGAACTGCTGAAGCACTTCCGGGAATGTCATTACTTTCTCCTAGGATTGTGGGGTTAATCTGCGAGGCTGTACAACCTCGATAGCCGCTAGCCGGTCGCTTGCGGAATTGTTGCGTCGAAGGTTTCGACATCACCCTTCAGCGCCTTGATCTGTTTGCCGAGTTCGTCAAGCTGCTCCTGCGTGATCGGGTTAGCATCCGTAATCGTAATTTCGATCTGCCAGTTTTCAACATGGAGATGTTGCGCCAGTTTCTTGTAGAGATGCGCTTTTTTATCCGCATCCGCCACATCGATGGCGGTGACGTTGAGCTTGAGCAGTTCGGCCACGTGGTCAGAATATCACGCCTTCAGCGATTTTGATGCTCGGTTTTTGAGCCAGCCGGAACGCTCGGGATCAAGTCCACCATGTATACGTCGCAGTATCCCGGCACCGGATTGTCGCGATTGCTGCCGTACATCACCGCGCCGCCGTCGCGCCGCACTACGGCCTTAGGCATTGCGAAATATTTCCACGGTTGATCCCAGTTCTTGTCGATCACGGAGCCGTGATCTGCGATGATCTGAACCGGTGATCCATCCAGCGGCACGCGCACCAATTCGTCCCTGTAGAGATTCTCTGGAACGTCGCTGTTTTCGTAGCACTCTACCAGCACCCAGCCATTCGCTGGCGAGATGTGAACGGCTTCGCCCCATTGAACTTGTGGGAGCGGGAGTAGGCAGGTACGTTCTGGGGTGCCGTCCGCATTCGTCCTCGTTAGACTCACTTTCTCGACTCCGTTAGGACAGCGCTGCTCGGCTCCAGGATCAGCCGATGTAGACCACACCATGCAAGGGGTTCCATCCGTGTCCCGCACAACGCACTTGTGACCGTTATAATCCCCCAGTTTCTTAACGAAGACCATGCGCTTGTCGTAGAGGTTCATTTTTCCACTTCGCGCAGAAGTGATGACTGAGTTGTCCGCTGCGATGTAAAGGGATTCTAGGCGATCATCTTCGACTAGAAGTGTCGGCCCCTTCTTGTCGCGGTGGATCGTGTAGACGAAGACCTCTCGATCATCCCCGCACAAGACGAAGTGGTTTCCGTCCTCTGAAATATCGCTCTCACCCTTGCCGCTGATAGTGCCGTACTCATTGAACCGCCGCAACTCTTCGATGTGCCCCGAGCCGCAATCGAAGAGGTTCAAGGCGTTTCCTGAGTGGTAGAAGAGTGAATTGGGGTACTGTTTACTCCATCGCGGCTCATCGCTTGCACCGATTGGCAAGTCTCGCAGGAACACACCGTCCGCTGAGTACAGCGCGAAGTGATCGAACGCTCCACCGGGTTGCGATGGCCGGAGGAGTAGGAAGCGGGAACAATTGGCGTTCCAATTTTGGATGGTGCTATATTCCGTCCCCGCTTCTTTGGCAATGAGTTGCGGTGTCACGCGAGCCGTCACCCGGTGTAATTGGGTTGTTGACGCCCCCCGTTGAACGGGACCGAAGACCAGTAGAGCGAGCACTGCCGGTCGGCCATCTGAGTTTCGTCCTTGTCCAGATCGGGACCGGCGGCAACCAGGTAATCGCCGAGCTTGATGCCGTAGTTGTGCTCTTTGGTGTGCCGCGCCGCGAGCAACGCGGCAACGTTGTAGATGGCGACCGCCGTGCGTGCTCCGTTCAGCGTGTACGAGGAATTGCTGTCGTAGGTCTGTGGCGGAATCACTAGGTCGGGCTGCTTGATGTCGCCCGTGTAGAGCGCGTAAGTCCCGGCTTTATCGTCCGGTGTGTTGGTGGGCACCGGAATGAGTGGAGCAGCACCGCTGATGCGGGGGTCGTTTATCCCGGAAGTGGTATCGGCATCCGGCGGAATGGCATCGTTCGGATCGTACACGATTTTGGCTTTGGGAGCGAATCCGAGCACGAGCGTGTGGCACCTTCTCGCATCTTCATACTTACTGGTAGCAGCGTTCATCGAGTCTCCTTTTGAAAAGTAACGCGACCGCCATTATGCCCTAGTAGTGACTTCGCGTCAAGGTACGCAACCCCGCTACGCCACCTTCGACGGCGCAGGCTCTGGCTTCCACACGTACACCGGCACGTCGAGTTTCTTCATCTCGAACCGCTCGCAGAGCCGCTCGGTGATGGGGCTGTCGGCGATTGCCATGCAACCGCGGGCCTCGTTCGCTTCGAGAAACTCCTGCATTTTAGTGGCGAGCGCGCGGCTGATCTCGCCGTTGTCGCGGCGCTCGTTATCCACGCGCACCAGCGGCCCGAGAATCGGGAAGAGCTGAAGCACGAACAGTTCGACCGGCAGTCCGTCATCTGCGAATGCGCCGAGTACTTGCGAGGTAGGCACGTTGAGCTGTGCCCAGCCGTGGAACTGAAGCACGGGGTTCGCGAGCGTTAGAATTTCTTCGGGGGTGAGCCAGCGGTAGATCATGCAGCCTGCGATGCGAGATCCCTGCGCACAAGAGACCGGTCTACCATCACCCATCGGTTCATCGGATACCGGCACGACTCACACCGATAAAGGTTGTCAGGCCCGCCGCCGTGAAAATGCAACTGCTCAAGGGCGTTGCCACACCTGGGGCACGTCATCGCTGCGCTCCAATCAGCGTCACCAGCGCCCCCTCACCGTCCACATCCGCATCCAGCGTGTACGCGTAGGGAGAGATAGTTGCGCTATCCCGCTCGTCGGCTGGCAGGTTGTAGACCCCACCGCCAGGTGGAATGATGCCGACCATCGCGCCGGAGTCGGCTCGGTTCTGCGGCCCTCCGCCGTTCTGATTGCCGGGGCCGAGCGCACGCAGGATGTAGACGTTGCCGGTGTTTGCCACCATGCCGTTGTTGTTGTTTCCGGGGCGAAACCCTTGGTAGAAAATGCGATGGCAGCGCGGCGTGTAGGCCGATCCGTTGGCAGAGGCGGGAGCGTTGACGTTGTTCGCGTCCACGTTCACCATAATGTTGACCGGCGTGCCGTTGTTGGCCACGTTCACGTAGCCCAGAGGCCAGTCGAACCCCTGCGGGATTTTCAGTACGCTCAGAGCCATCTACGCGCCTCCCATCTGCTGTAGAGTATCACTATGCGCACAGCGTTGAAAGTTTGGGTTGTGCTGGCTTTGTGGGCGGTTGGTTTACTTGCCCAGCCTGGTCCAGCCCCGCAGATCCAATACCGGACTAGCGCACCAAGCGGCGCGTGTGGGCCTACCAACATTGCATTGCTTACAACCACTGGAGTGCTTTACACGTGTGTCGCGGGGGTGTGGACGGTTGCCACAACGCCCGGCGGTGGGGCGACGCCTCCAGCCATTACAAGCCTGCTGGCGGGTGATGGGGCTGGTGGGTTCTCGGATTCTGGGCTTGCGCCAGCAACGGTTGTGAAGGGGGCAGCGGCGCTAGGAACGGCGACCTATCTTCCTTACGTGACAAGCGCTGGAACTCTTACCTCAGATGCGAACTTGGCCTGGGATGCAACCAACAAAATCCTAAAGCTGTCCGGGGATTTCTTTACTGGCACTGGGGCAGGTGTTTACTTCAACTCGGAAGTCAAGATCGGGAGCGCCTTAGGTCAGCGCGTTCTGATGCTAGACACCGGAGTCTCTCAATTTGGCTTCAGCACTGCTAATGGAGCTGGCTTTGTGGTGGGAGCGACTGCCTCCGGCTACGTGTTCACTCGTGCCCAATCTGCCAATGTTTCAGGTGGTGGGTGCGGCAGTACCCTATGCGCGGCTGATGCAGGGGTCACTAGTCCCGCAGCAAACGTGATTGCTTTTGGGAACGGAACAATCGGAGATGTAAGTGCCATCGCCGCCTACAAGGCTTCTCGTTACACAGCCGTCCTCTTTGCGAACTTGGCAACCGCCTACACAACCAACGGAGATTCCGGCTACTGTTCCGACTGCACCGTGACTAGCGGCTCAGACGACACCTGCGCAGGCAGCGGGTCTGGCGCGGACGTGATGCGCCTCAACGGAGTATACCGATGCAGAATTTAGGATTGATGATAAGGTGTTTGCTCCTGCTGTTCGTTGCTGGGGCGGCTATCCAAGCCCAGTCCACATTGCATTACTTGCCGCTGAGTCCGGGGGGGGTTCCGCAGATCGCGAAGTGGACTGTTGAGAACTCTGGCAGCAACCTGCTGATCACGAAGCCAGACGGGACCACTACAACAGTCGCCAAGGCTGGGGCGACAACGCAGAGCGTTACCGTCTTTGCTCTCCCGGCTAACGCTACGGTTCTTTCCTGCACGGTAAAAACGGGAACGGCCTTCACGGGAACCACTACTCTTACGGCCACCCTGGGGATCACCGGAACGCTCACGGCCTGCGTTGCTACGCCCTTCGACATGAAGGCAGCCGTCTCAACCAGCAACTTTTCTGTGGCGCTGCCGACTACGCCCATAGTCTCGTTTGCGGGAACGAATCTGATCCTTGCCCTGACCAGCACCATAGACAACCTCAGTTCGATCAGCGCGGGGTCGATAACCGTCTGGATTACGTGGATGGTTCTGCCTTAGGATAAGGATCGATCCTACGTGTAGAGCACCTGCCCTATCACCATGTCGCTATCGCCACACGCTTCCAAGTGTTCGTAGCCGTGCACACGTAGATGAACCCCGTATCGAATGCAAATTGATTGGTTGTACAAGCGTCGCTTGCCGTGGACGGTGCCGCGACCCGTAGTCCAACTGCACCACTCCAATCTGGCCAAGCGATCGTGCGGTCTGCTGTATACGCTGAGTAGTTCTGCTTGGCATAGCTGTTGCTGTCGCCGCCCTTGAACCACAATTGAGCAGTGGTGTAGTCACCTTCAATCGTCGCTGGTACATTACTCGTGTCCCAGAGAATCCGTTTGTTGTCTCCCCCGGTATAGGTCTGCATTCGGATGCCATGTCCGAGAGGGCTCTTTCCGGTCAGGTGAATTGGCTCGTCAATAATAGAATCTGGACCCGTGACGAAGCAGCGAGTAAAGCCCTTGACGGTATTGTCTGCTAGATTCTGTGTGCAGTTAAAGCCTGAGTCGAAAGGAGCTTGGCCGATATTCCACGCGGTATAAAACGTTCCCAGTGTGGCGTTCGGGTTGTACCAGGCCGCGCGCATGATTAATCCGTTCACCACTGCATCTACGGATAATGCGGCCTCCACCGAATCTCCGGTGGTCCAAGTGAACGAGTTTGGTTCCAGAATGAGCGTGTCTCCGCGAGACGTTTCCGTGCCATCATCGAATGTTAGGATTCTAGCGCAAGCTCTAATCGTATATCCACCCGCACCAACGCCCTTCCCGCTGTAACTGGCAGTCAAAGTCGCACCATTGGCGTGGGCGATGTTCAAGTGAGTGGCGTCAGTCACAGAAGAGATCCCAAACCAACCCTTCAATGGGCCGCTTCCACCAGCGAACGGAGCACCGGAATAGTCGTCGTTTGTGACCGCCGCGCATCCAGGGATCAACGTAGAACCGCCAACCATATTTGAAGCCCAAGCGGTTCCACTCCCTACGAATCCGGTTCCAGAGATGCTCGCGATTGTGCCGGTGGTATAGGCGGCGCTCGTGAGGTTAACTAAATATCGGCCCTGCCCGAAGTCGCTTCCGAAGCCGCCCGCCGTGTTCAGCGGTAGCTTCACTGCCGGTTTCACGGGATCTCCGCTTGATGCATTTTCTTTGAAGACTCCAGTGATAGAGCCAGCGGCTATTGCCGTCACCTTCACGGGCTGCATATTTGGAGCGCTCGCCACAAAGTTGGATGGATTCACAACTACCCAACCTAAACAGCCCGCACTACTAGCCACCGTCACCGTCTGTGCGGCAATGTTTTTGGTGACGTTTTGGGTTAGTGTTGTGTTGCATGAAGTTTGAGTCGGCACCGTCCCAAGTGTGCCTTTGCTCAATCCCCCTTGTTGGTTCAGATTCATTGTGCGGTAGGCTTGGCCCTCATCGCCAGAAGCATTTGAGCCGCCCGCGATGTTCATTGTGTCTGATGAGATAAAAGCATCTCCCATGCCATAGGCGAACATTGTGTTACCCTGCACGAACCTTTGTCCCTGACCCCAAGCATAGACAGACGCTTGAATACCGATCACGGAGGACTTGGAAGTCGCATTTGCGTTGTTCTGTCCCTGGAAGAAGTTTGTTTCGATGTAGTGGTTGTCGTCGATGGTGAAGTTCGGATTAACCTGTGAGGAGTTGGTGTAATACTTCCAGTTTGAGAAAGTTCTGAAATTTGGGTCAGCCCCCCGTGTAGAGTTGCTACCACTGAACCAAGGTTGTAGATCCGCAATGGTAAATAACCCTCCAGTAAAATCCGCAAACAGTTTTGTGCTGTCTCCGGTCAACGCTGAGCTGCTCGCATACACCTGAAGCGCCCCCGCTCCTCCAACGGGAAAGGCTCCTCCGCCTGGACTTGTAGCCGCAGTATAGACGCCGCTCACGCAGGTGAAGATTACGCCAGTTGTCGTCAACAGGGCGATGTTGGTTCCCCCGCATGGTTGCCCGGCTGGTGAGCTGGTTCGGTACTGAATTTGCGGGCCGGGTGCGGGCTGCGCAAGGGCAAATGCAACGCATAGCGTTAAGGACGCGATCACCTTGCCGAGTCGCATAGGTGCTATTCTCTCATGATGAAAGTGATCGTTGTATTACTGTTTTTTTCTCAAGCGTTTGCCTCTGACCGCAGCGAAGAAACCAAACTTCGCAGGGAGTATTTCAAAATCCAAGCGCAGATCGATGACCTCGTGGCTCAACGCAGTGAAAATCTTAAGCGATGGGCGGCTGTGTGCAAAGGGCGCGATGAGGTTCTGACTCAGCAGCCAACGGGCAGCCCGATATGTGCCGCTCCTCAAGCTCCGACTCCCAGGCCACAGCCCGAACCCGCCAAGCCCGCGCCCAAGCCAGAACCAGCCAAGCCGGAGCCGCCTAAGCCAGACCCACCAAAACCCACCAACTAACGACGCATGTACCACTGAAGCGCGATCCGGGCGGGCAGCCCGCCGTTGTTCTCGCTCGGCGCATTGAGGACCGCGTTGTTGTTGCTCAGGTTGTGCGCGTGTGGGTTCGGCGACGCGTTCGCGGCGTGGTTGTGAGGCGTGCCTGCGTCGGTACTGTTGTTGCTCACATCCGCCTGCGCGCTGTTGTAGCTGAGCGTGGCGTTTGAATTGCCCGCGTTGAAGGTGATTGGGCTCAGAACGAAGGTGTTCTCGATCTTCTGAATCGGGTGGGTGTGATTATTCTCGTCAGCTGTAGTGATGGTGAGGCTCGTTCCGTCCGTTGCCGCCGTGGGGTCCCACGTTGCACGATTAGCTGCCTGCACGTTGCCCGTATAGGTTCCGCCCATCACAAAGACGCCGTTGGTCATGTTGGGCGTCGTGATTGCGCCCGTGGTCCCGTTTTGCAAGGCGACCGTGGCCACGCCGCCGTTGCAGGGAGCCCACAGGCCGCCGACCGGCACTGCGGTTGCCGCCACGATGTAACCCGAACCAGGGTCGCCGGCCGCAAAACTCCACGCGTTCCCATTCCAGCGATAGCGGTGGAAGTAGTCCGTTGCTCCAAAAAGGAACCCGACATCCGTATTGTTGAGCGATGGAATCGTAGAGAGCGCAGCCATGTACTCTCCCCACAGGTATTCCCAAGCAACCCCGTTCCATCGCCAGCCCACTTGCCAGTCCAGCGCAAAAAACATCAACCGCTGATCCGTTAGGTTGAGGTTGGACGGTCGGATTGATTGTGCGCCTTGGTAGATCCCCGTTCCGTAATTCCACAGGTGAATGATGGCGTTGTTGTTGGCGTCAATCGCAAGCTGGTTGATGTAAAACACCTTCCAGTCGGTCTTGTAAAACAGCACGCCAGGGCCGTAGTTGTTGGCGTTGTACAGCGTCAGGTTGGCGTGGTCGTCCTGAATGCAGATGATCGAGACCTCTTCCCATCCGCGCGTCGCGTTGGCTGAGAAGCGCCAGATGGTGTGCTCGAACAGCACCGCCTGCCCTTCGGTGGATGAGCCGCGTGGAGGAAGCCGCTGAACCTCTGGCAAGTTCGTCAACTGCGGCTGAAGCAGGATACCCGCGAGCCCGGTGACGTTGAGCGCCTGGTCTCCGC
>JGI10215J12807_1007058_pt1 | contig 13222 bp, 8 predicted proteins | sample WisResreferecore_FD_12807 | JGI IMG/M metagenome (IMG submission 12807) | reverse complement strand
CCCGCTGCGAGAAAACCGACCATCGTGACGTAATTCATGTGCCCCCCAACCAAGTCGCCCCAGACGTCCCGGGCGAAGGTAACCAGTGCCTCCCGGGCAGACAACGAGGTTGTGAGTTGAAAAATGCCGTGGCTCCGGGCCTAATTCAGCCAAGGCAACGGGGCTGTATCCGCATCCCTTGACCTAGATCAATGCGGTTTGGGGAGAGCCACTAGAAATAATCCCAACTTCGTTTACGTCCACTACTGCAATCCTGACCGAGCAGAGGTTGACGTCATGCGCAAAGCGGTTGTTTCAGCCCTTCTGTCGTTTTTTCTCGCTTGGCCGGCAGCTGATTTGCGTGCGGCTGACGAAAAGGGACCATTTGGGATGGACCAGGTGGCGGCGCCGGAAAGCTCGCCGACCTGGACGGAGTGGAAAAAAATAATCGCCGCTGCCGACGTTGAAATCCAAAAGCTGGAAAAGTGCCGCGCGGAAAAGAATTGCAACGTCGCCGAAGAAAAGTATTCCGCGATTGTGAAGGAAGCCAGGCCGAAAGAACCGTACCCCAAGGTCGAATTTGTCCAGGGACGGATCAATCACGAAATCCAGTATGTGCCAGATAACGCACAATGGGGGAAAGCGGATCGCTGGTCACTGCCGGTCGACGGCGAGGGCAAAGGCTCCCTAAACACGGGCGTGGGCGACTGCGAGGACTATGTGCTCGCGAAGTACCTGGTGCTTCTCGATGCCCTGTATCCCTACAAAAGCATGCGCATACTGCTGGTGCACGACAATTTCGTACATCAGGATCATGCCGTTCTGGCCGTCAAGCATGATCAGCAATGGCTGATCCTCGACAATCGTTGGGACCGTTTATATGAGGACAAACACCTTAAGCAGTTCAAACCGTTAATGTCTGTCGATGCGGAGGGTGTCCATTACCTGTCCAAAATGTTTCGCATCGCCGATTCATATGATCCGTAACAGACGTAAGGTCGAAGCTTAATGTGAAGCTCCGGGCAATGCCCGGAGCTTTTCTTTCAGGCGCGGACAAACAATTAATGATGGCGCGCTGCGACTACTGCGTCGCGGTCCGCATGCTGTCATCCGGTCGGCAGCTCACAACCCGCGTCGTCATGACGGCGCGGGCGCGCAGATTGCAGTTCGTTCCAGTCGGCTCTTGCGAAGACACGCACAAGATCGCGTTCCGAGATGATGCCGACCATGCGGGAGTCCCGTTCGCAGACGGGCATTGCGCGGCAGACATGGGAACACACCCATTTGACTTGCAATTAACAGAACGGAGCGTTTGAGTTTCCGATCAAATCGAGGGTCCAAAAATGATCCGAGGACTTCGCCTTACAAGACGCTCTGCATGTTTTTCTTTTGCGGCAGCGGTGGTCTTGCCGTCCAGGACATGGGCTGCGTGGCCGCTAATTACGGTTCACAAAGATCCGACTTGCGGATGCTGCGGAGGATGGATCGCGCATCTCGAATTGAATGGATTTCAAACGAAGACCATCGAAACGTCAGAAATCAATCGTGTCAGGGCCCGGCTTGGCGTTCCTTTCGAATTAGCAGCCTGTCACACCGCCGAAGCTGGTGGGTATTTGATTGAAGGCCACGTTCCGGCGAAAGCGATCCAAAGGCTGCTTACCGAGCGGCCCAAGGCGCGGGGCCTTGCGGTTCCCGGTATGCCGAGCGGGTCCCCCGGTATGACCGGAGAGTACGAGGAATATGATGTGATCTTGTTCGGACCGACCGAACGCCGCGTCTACGCCCGGTTTAAAGGCGAGACGCAAATCTAGGCTACAGGAGCTCACTATGAGATACGCGCGGGCCGCCGCCACGTTATTTCTCTGTCTGTTTGGGTCCTCCGGGTTTGCAGCGGAGGCCGATGTCGCTCTCGGCGCAAGAGCCTTCCGCGCCTGTGCAGCGTGTCATTCAGTCGAAGCCAACCGCAACATGACCGGGCCGAGCCTTGCGGATATTTGGGATCGCAAGGCCGGCAGCGTGTCGAGTTTTCCGCGCTACTCAGAGGCGATGAAATCATCCGACGTGATTTGGAACGAAGACACTTTGGATGGCTATCTCGAAAATCCCGCCAAATTTATGCCTGGCAATCATATGACCTTCCCCGGCGTGCCCGATGAAAAGACGCGCAAGAGTATCATCGCATTTCTCAAGGAGACGGGTAGCAAATCGGGCGATCAGCAAACCGCTCAAGCGCCAATGGGTGGCATGTCCGGCATGCAGCGCCCGGCTCCCAATTTAAAGAATGCTGAAGCTTCAAGCCGCATCAAAGCCATTACTTACTGTCACGACACCTTCAAGGTGACGACGTCCGATGGAAAAACGCGCGACTTCTGGGAACGCAATCTTCGCTTCAAAACGGACTCCAGCGAAGAAGGCCCGGACAAAGACGCGCCCGCAATTGTCAACGCCGGAATGATGGGCGACCGCGCTTCCATTATTTTCTCATCCCCCGAGGAGATCAGCCGTTTCATCATTCGGGCATGCTGATTGCGGAGAATGTCGGCTATTGGACGTCAGCTTTTGACGCAAAGCGGACATGCCCCTTCAAGGGGATAAACGGAGCCTGTACGGTATCGTGTCCGCGAGCCGGGAGGGGGGAGTGAGAAGCAACGACAAGGTCGTCCTTATCATCCTTTCGATCGCGATGGTCGTTGGCGGTCTGTACTTGCTCTCGATCACGTCTGCTTGGCTTTGGGCGATCGCCTTGGTGCAGTGGGTGATCGGCATCCTCTGTGCGATCGCCATCAAGATTTGGTCCATCATTCTTTGGACAGTCTGGATTTTGGTCGTCCTCGTGGGCGTCGCGCTTACCATCCTCGGCGCTGTCATTCTGTGGAAGCTGCTCGCTTCACCGGGCCGACCGGTGCGGCGAACCTTCTTGATACTTGCGGCGCTGCTGGTCCTCGGAGCCGTCGTGCTTGCAGCGATTGGGCCGCATCCCGGGCATGTCCAGGATGAAGCCATGCGGGCCGGCGTTCCAGCCAGCGCCTTTGAAGCTGCCGCCGACCGTTATTTCGACGGCATGGATCCCGGCGTGACGTTGAGCGAGCGCGAGATCAAGGGCCGCAATATGTGGCTCGTGTGGACAGGCGGTAACGACCGATTTTGGGACACGACCGTCAAGGAATCCTTTGGGACATTCGACCTTCTGAAAACCATTTCGTCGGCGCCCGGGCTGCCCTACAGCCGCGACAATCGCTGGAAACATTTCGGCATCGTCAACGAGCCATGCTTCGACAAGCCGACCCAGCCTGACCCGAACCGTTTCGGGCTGTGGCTCGATCAGCGACGCGCCGACTGCCCGCCTGATCCGTTCGCGGATCCAAAGAAATATCCTGGCGTGAAGTTGGGCGCGCGCGGTACTTCCGGCCTGCCGGTCGGCTCATACTACGGCGAGCCAACCGGTATCGTCGGACTGCGGCTGTTTCCCAACCCGGATTTTGATGAGGCGGCGCGCCGCCGTTGGGACCCGAGACGCTATTACAACGATCCAAGCTATTATCTGCAGAAGGACCTGGTGCGGCCCTACCGCGTCGGCATGGCATGCGGTTTTTGTCATGTCGGGCCCAGCCCAACGCACCCACCGGCTGATCCCGAAAATCCAAAGTGGTCAGAACTGAATTCGACCGTCGGTGCCCAGTATCTTTGGCTTGATCGGGTATTCGTTTGGAGCGCCGATAAATCCAATTTCGTCTACCAGCTTGTGCAGGCTTATAAACCCGGCACATTCGACACCTCGTTCGTCTCCTCCGACAATATCGTCAATCCGCGCACGATGAATGCGCTGTACGATCTGAAGCCGCGGCTCCGGCATGCCAAACCATTCGGCCGCGAGCTGTTGACCGGAGGAGAGCTCAACAACAAGCAGTTCAACGATTTCAATTACGGCAGCTGGCTAAATGAGCTGTACGAGAAGCCGCACACTTATACGCCCCGCATTTTGAAGGATGGTTCGGATTCGGTCGGCGTGCTGGGTGCGCTCAACCGGGTCTATCTCAACATCGGGCTGTTCAGCGAGGAATGGCTGCTGCATTTCCGGCCATTTACCGGCGGCAAGCGGTTGACCCCGATTCGCATCGCGGATGCGAATCGTAACTCGGCGTACTGGCAGGCCACCGAACAGCAAACACCCTATATGGCGGAGTTCCTGTTGGCCGCTGCGCAGCCCGATCGGTTATCCGATCTGCCCGACGCCGACCGTGCTCGCTACTTGACCGCCGACAAGGCGACGCTCGATCGCGGCAAGGTCGTGTTTGCCGAGCGCTGCGCCCGTTGTCATTCCAGCAAACTGCCCGAACCGTTGGAGGGCATGCAAGGACCGGGCAGCGAGCAATGCAATGGACCAAACTATCTGAGCTGCTGGAACCGCTATTGGGCCTCGACCAAGACCGACGATTTCAAGCGCAAGATGCTTGCGATCGTGCAGAAGGACGACTTCCTCAAGGACAATTTCCTCTCGAGCGATTTTCGTGTGCCGGCGAGCCTGCTGCAGACCAACGCTTGCAGTCCACTGGGGCGAAATGCGTTGGCCGGCAACATTTGGGATAACTTCTCTTCGCAAAGCTACAAGAGCCTACCACCGGTCGACGATATCATTACGCAGGATCCATTCACCGGCGAGAATCGCCCGATTAAAATGCTGGCCGGCGGCCGCGGATACACGAGACCGCCTTCGCTCATCAGCCTGTGGTCCACGGCGCCCTTCCTGCTCAACAACGCACTCGGGCCGTTCAACTACAACCCCTCGGTCGCAACGCGCATGGCTGTGTTCCAGGCCAGCATCGAGCAGATGCTGTGGCCAGAAAGGCGGACACCCGACGACATACTGAGCAGCAAGGACGTTGGACTGATTCAGCGCACAGATTCGACAAGCTGGATCATAGTGCCGTCGGGCTTCCTGCCTGGATTTGTGAAGGCGCTACGCGGACCGATCGAACTGGTATTTCCCAATCTGTTTGCCGAGAACGGCGACGTGAAAATCGGGCCGATCCCCAAGGGGACGCCGGTGGGTCTGGTCGGTAATTTCGATCCGTTACCTGAGGAAAGAGGCTGGTGGGCAGGTTTGTCGCGAGGGTGGAAGCTGCTCGGATTGGTCTGGCAGGTGCGGAACACCCTGGCGGCGATGCCGGACAATGCTGATGACGCGACGGCGGCGCGTGTCTTCGGGCTGTTGGGACGGAACCTCTATGAATTCAGCGCCTGTCAGGACTACGTCGTCAACCGCGGTCACTACTTTGGCACCAATAAGTTCGGCGAGGAGCCAGGCTTGAGCGATGCCGACAAACGCGCGCTGATCGAATTCCTCAAGACGTTCTAAGGGAGACGGCCGGCGTTACGGCAACTTGTCGTATTCCCGGCGAAAGGCTTCATCAATCTGTTCGGCTCCCGCGCCGAGGGATTTATAGCCGCAAGAATCGCAAATATTGATGGCTACCGTCACACGAAAGTGGACATAGCCTTTGTCGCTCAATTGCCGAAGATTCAGCTCCCTGAAGGAGCTGGAGAGTCGCCCCCGCTTGCATAAGTTGCAAACGGCGACATCGTCTTCGGTTGCCATTGGCCAACCCCTGACCTTGGAAACCAGTAAGACCAGTTTGCATGGGGTTGTTTAGTGCCTGTATGAGCTACTTCACTCTCGGGCGCGGCGGCGATCTTCGTCGAAGCTCTCATTGCCGTTCGGCTCCCGACGCGGCGCGTCGTTCAGTTTGTGCCGTAATTTGCTGATTTCGTGATAGGCGATCTTGCGCACGCGGTTCACCAGGCCGAGAGGCCTGTGCTCGGGCAGGGAATGCCACGGGCTGAACGACAGATTCTCGCAGAAAACGGCCTGTTCCGGCGACATGCAGTCCTGGATCGGAATCATGATCGTGCCGACGCGCTCCGGCTTTGAATCGGCTTCTCGCCATAGCTTTTTCGAGTTCTCGATCGGCGTGCTGCTCTCGTCGACGTAGCGCTGGATATAGAAGTCGAACCACACCTCGTTTCCGGCCAGCGTCTTGTTCATTTCTTCCTTGAGGGAGAATTTCCAGCCGAACCGGGCGAGCTGGCGGCTGAAGATATTCGGCTTGTTGTGCAACCGCGGCTTGGCCGTGTATTTGACGGCAAATTTTTTCTCGGCATCGACGCCGAACCGGTACGGCGTCATCGACCAATATTGCTGATAGAGCGGGTTGTACATGAAATTAAGGTTGGCGAGAAAGGCCTTCGGCGCTTCCGACAGCCAGCGGAGCTGAAGCAGCGACACCAAATATTGGTCGATCCAACCGCCGCGCAGAAACCACTCCAGCACTTTTCTGTAGCGCTTCAGATCATCGACGAAGAAACGCGGATGGCTGATCAGGATGAAATCCTGCGTGTGCTTCTCGTCGTCCATCAGTTTCGCGCCGGGCACGCCGGTAAGCTTGATCGCCATGCCGCGCGCGTCGAACATCCATGCCGGCCGCGGCTCTGAATTGCCGTTGGAGAACCGGATCCAGGCTTTGTACTGGCGCCCCCGCACGAAAACGCCCTGGCACAGCTCCTCGCGAAGATTCTCGTCCACCTGAAAGATCGCGTGCACGCAGCCATTGTCAAAGGCGTGCGCGTCGCGGCGCGCCGGGCCGCGACCTTCCTCGAAGTGTCCGGCAATCGCACGCTTGATACTCTCGACGAGCTCGTCTGTGTATTGCTTCTCGAGCGCCCGGCTGCCCTCGTAATAGCTTTCGCCGAGAGCGACATCGAGATCCGGCTCGGTAGTCTTGGTGTTTGGCACGGCTTAGATTTTCACGGAGGGTTTCTGTTTCGCGCCAGTGGTTCGACCGGTGCTGGCTTCGCGCAGCGCGTCGAGCGATTCCATCGCTTTGAGCTCCCACATCCGGGCGCCCTGGCGGCGCGCGATCGCAATGGCGGATTCGTAGCAAGCCTCGATCTCCGAGGCCGGCTTGTGCTGACCGCGCAAAATATCGCCGCGCAAACGGATCACTTCGGCTTCGTACCAACGGCCGCCGCCGGCCCTGATCTCGGCCGACAGCCGGTCGACGATCTCCGCGGCCTTCGACCATTGATGGTCGGCCGCAAGCGCGCGCGCCAGCAGGTAATGGGAGAATTGCATCCAGATCAGCGTTCCGGTTTTCTCCAGGGCACGGATGCTGCTTCGAATGTCGGCAAGGCCTGCCTCGAGTTCGCCGAGACCGAGACGCGCCCAGCCGCGCAGCATGAGCCCGCCCGCAACCCATTGCGGGAAACCAAGCTCATTTGATTGCGTGACTGTCCGGTCTGCGACCGGAAATGCGGCTTGCGGATTGCCGGCACAAAGATAGGTGCCGGCAAGGAACGAGAGCACGTAGCATATGCTGTGGGGATGACGCAGATGCTGCGCGTAACCGAGCGCGTCGAGGGAGTGGCCCACGCCCTCGTCGATGTCGCCCGAAAGCGCCATCACGACACCGAGATAAACCTGTGCCGTTGCCTTGAAATCGTGTGAAAAAATCAGTGCCAGCGGAGCGTGTTGCTCCGGATCATAGAGAGCCATTGCCTCCTGCAACTCGCGTTTCGCCGGGGCCAACTCGCCGAGCATGAAAAGAGACATTCCGAGCACGCGGTGTCCCATCAGCAAGGCGGTCTTGTCGTTGCGCTCCGTGGCGAGCGCCAGGAGATCCTGGGCCACCGCGCGCGCTTTTTGAATTTCGTCGCCCATGAGGTGGGCGCCGACGAGTCCGTTCAAGACGGCGAAAATCTGCGGGCCGCTGCCGAGCTCCTTGCACAGGTCCAGGGCCCGGTTGAAGGCAACAATAGTCTGCGGCGCGCCGAAGCCCTTGGCCGCGATCGACGCGTTTGCGAGGGACTGTTGCAGCTGCAGTTCCAGATCAAGCCGCGTCTTGTCCTGCGGCAGCTCCTCGAGCAGCTTGAGGGCGGTCTCAAAATGGGTAATCGCTTCCATGAAGGCCGAGCGTTTGCTCGCCTGCCGGCCGGCCTTGAGCCAGTGGTTGATCGCGGGCGTGAACTCGCGCGCCTGCGTGAAGTGGTAGGCGACGACCTCCGGTGCGCCATCCGCGACGTCGATGAATTTGGTGGAAAGCGTCTCGGCGATGCGCATATGCAGCGGCTGGCGTTCGCTGCGCAGCATGCTGGCATAGGCGGTTTCCTGCACGAGCGCATGTTTAAAAGAGTAGGTCTCAATGGCGCTGAATTCGCGCCGCGACAAAAGCCCGGCCTCACGGAGGCGGTCTACCGCTGCGCGGACCTCGTGCGGCGGTGCCGGGGCGGTTGCCTCGAGTAGGTCGAAAGCAAACTCGCGTCCTATGGCCGCGGCGATCTGCGCGACGGTCTTTGCGGAAGCCAACTGATCGAGTCTCGCCATCAGCGAGTCGTGCAAGGTGTCGGGAACGGCCGTGCTCCACGGCGCGCCGCCCGAGGCGCCTTTTTCGCCGCTGGCCAGAACCGTATTGGTGACTTCCTCGACGAAGAGCGGCACGCCGTCGGTCTTGGAAATGATCTCGCCAACCACCGGTGTCGGCAGCTTGCCGCCCTGGTCGATCGCTTCGACCATCGATGCGACCTGCGTCGGTGAGAGCCGGTTGAGGCTGATCGAGGCGTCCGCCCCGCCCAGCGCGCGGTATTCCGGCCGGAACGTCGCGATCAGCAGCATGCGCCAATTCGGCAGGCTCTCCCGGATCATCTCCAGCATCTGCGACGAGGTGTGGTCGATCCAGTGGATGTCTTCGGCAATCAGAATGACCGGCTGCTGCTCGCAATGCGCGCGCAGCATTTCGACCATCGCCAGGAACGTCCTTTGCTTCTGCTTCTGCGGCGTCAGGTCGAGCGGTGGATATTGTCCCTCCTCGGTCGGAATTCCGAGCAGCGGCGCGAGCAGCGGCACGATCGACGCGCGTCGCGTCGGCGAAATGTCGTCGATCAGCGCTTCAAGGCGTTCCAGTTTGGTCGATCCGCGGGCCTCGTAGCCGCTGCCCAGGACGTCATCGACGTGGCGGATCACCGGATACCAGGGACTGCTCATGTGGTAGGACGAGCATTGGAACAGGAACACGCGGCAACTGCCGTGCGGCATCTGGTGCCGGAAGCTGTTCACAAGCCGTGACTTGCCGATGCCCGGCTCGCCGGAGACGGCGACCAGCTGTCCCTGTCCCGTCTTCGCTTTCTCAAATGCATCGCGCAGTACCGTCAACTCGGCCTCGCGGCCGATGAGCGGCACAATGCGTCCCGAACGGCGTGCCTCGAACCGGCTCGCCTTGCTGCGGCGCAGGACGCCCGAGACCGCGATCGGCTCCAGAAATCCTTTGACGTCCTGATCGCCGAGGTCCTCGAACTCGAACAGGTCGCCGATCAACCGACGTGTGGCCGGCGCGACCAGGATCTGGTTGGGTTTTGCGAGCTGCTGCAGGCGGGCGGCGAGGTTAGGCGCGTCGCCGACCAGCGCAAATTCGCGGCTCGGTCCGTCCCCGATCAGATCGCCGACGACGACGAGGCCGGTCGCAATGCCGACGCGCATTTCCAGGTGCGGCACGCCCTCGAAGGACAGTTCCGAAACGAGCCTGATGCCTTCCAGCGCAGCCTGGACAGCGCGCTCGGCGCTATCTTCGTGCGCGGCGGGAAATCCAAAATAGGCCAGGATGCCGTCGCCCATATAGCGGGCGATTCGGCCGTCAAATCCGAAAATTGCGCTTTCGCAGGAACGCTGAAATGCGCGCATGATGTCGCGCAGATCCTCGGGGTCGAGCCGGCTCGAAAGCTCAGTCGAGCCGACCATGTCGCAAAAGACAACGGTGAGATTCCGCCGCTCTGCCTTGATAGCACGTGACGCGGACGGCGACCGTTCCTGACTCGACAACTGCGTCACTCTCGGCCCTTTCGCGAGTCGCCCGAACAAACGTTTTATCGTTACTTTATATCATTCTTTCGTGACACGATCATCTCGCGCTTGCGGTCAATTGTCCGGGCATCCGCAATGATGACATCAGCTGCCTTTTCCGCAGCCATGTAAATCGCACTCAGAATAAACAAACCTGGAATTTTCGGAAAAATCGACGCATCGACGACGCGCAATCCCTGCGTGTCCCGAACCTTGAAGCGCGCATCGAGCACGGCGTCTCCGTCGTCATCGGCGCCGATCTTGCACGTCCCGCAGGCGTGATGACCCCATGCGTAGTCCCGCACGAACTGGGTGAGCTGCGCGCGCGTGCGGACGTGCGGGCCTGGGGCGATCTCGTGCATGAGGCTCGCCGTGCGGCCGGTAATTTTACGGACGAATTCGATGCCGGCGGCGATCGCGTGCGCGTCTTCGCCGACATCGGGCGTCGTCGGGTCGAAGTAGTTGAGATTGATGATCGGTCGATCGCGCGGATCGTCCGTGGCAAGCTGCACCCGGCCGGCACGGTTCTTCGTGTGGCCCTTCAGGATGCACCAGGTGAAATAATTCTTTTTGCGTCCCCATTCGGAATACCGGGGCTTGTAGCCGGCGAAATGTCCGGGAATTCCGAACACGAACAGGTCCGGATCCGGCTGACCGAGATTCGAACGCTTGATCATCGCCAGCACGACGCCGTTGGTCGTGTACAGGCCGTGACCGTTGCGCCAGTCAGCGAACTCCCTGTCATGCGGCTTTAGCTTGGCATGCTTGAGAATGGCAAAGTCGTTGTCCATCTTGTGGACGACGCCGACCTCGAGGCGATCCTGCAGATTTCTGCCGACGCCGCGCAGCGCGACATTGATCCTGATCTTGTGCCGGGCCAGTTCCTTGGGATCGCCAATTCCCGACAGCATCAGGAGTTGCGGCGTGTTGAAGGTCCCTCCGGCGAGAATGACCTCGCGGCGGGCATAGACCTGCTTCGGAGCGGAATTGGATTTGTGCCGGTGTGCAACCGGGTCGGCGCGATAAAGATGCTTGCCTTCCAGAAATTCGACGCCAACGGCGCGATTGCCCTCGAGCAGAACTCGCGTCGCAAGAGCGTTCAACCGAACCTTCAAATTCTTCGGCATCCGATTTACGGCGTCGCGGATGTGCTCGCGTGTTCCGGCGCGCATGCCATCCTTGGCCGTCAGGGGCACGAAGACAGGGCCTTCGGTGCCGTCGCGCAGGTTCAGCCAGCTGTTCGGATCCAGCAGGCTCGACAGCCAGGACAGCGCGCGGTGCATCACGCCGATACGCTTCAGGCCGGTCGGATCGCCGAAGCTTTCCAACAGGGACTTCAAGCGGTGCTGGAGCCCCAACGCATACCAGACATTGGAGGTAAAGCAGGTCTGCGCGGCCGCCATCACCAGGCGCAGCAGCACGGAATCGCGCAAGAGCAAAGTTGCGTCCGCTATCGCCGTCGGCATCCAGCCGTGGAATCCGTGGCGACCGAAATTGACCCTCCGGTACCAGGGGCGGTTCAGATATCCGCAGCGTTCGAGCTTTTGGAAATACTTCCGCATGCGCCCGCCGCGCCAGGTCTTGTCGCCCGTCAACTCCGCGATGTGGTTCCAGTCGTTGTTATGGGGCGCGATGAAAATCAACGCGTGATGCGCGGTGCAGCCGCCGAGCGTGCCCGCGCGCGGATAGAAGATGCCCTTGCCCGGCAGGTAGTTGGTTTTATCCCTCTTTTCCTGCTCGGGATCGGCGTAGTGGTGGACGAAAAATTTCCACGCGAGTTCATCGTTTTCCGAGCTGAGCGCATGAAAGGCGGGGACCTTGTAGTCGTAGGGCTCCTTGTCGTCGCCGGCTTCGAGAATGAGGACGCTATAGCCGGCTTCGGCAAGCCGCACGGCTACCGGCCCGCCACCGGCGCCGGATCCTACGACAATGTAATCGTATTCATTTTCCAGCTTGTCTGCTGACATGCGGGGCCTCGCGCACAAGGAACTATAGAGGAGCGGGAACTTTTGCGTAAGCGCGCCGGGCCAACACCACTAATCGGCGATGAATAGAAACCCGGGAAGTACGGGTTCTTGCTCAAGGCCAGAACTGACGCGCCGCTTCGACAACCAATGCAAGTTTCCGGCGCTCGTCGTCTTCGGTGACCGGATTGCCGGCAACGGTGCTGGCAAAACCGCATTGCGGGCCGATGGCAAGGCGGTTGAGGTCGATGTGGCGGCTCGCTTCGTCGACGCGGCGTTTGAGCGCATCGAGGCTTTCCAGCGCGGCCGTCTTCGAGCTGATCACGCCGAGCACCACGCCCTTGTTCTTCGGCACGAAACGCAGCGGCGCGAAATCGCCGGCGCGCGGCGTGTCATATTCGAGCAGGAAGTGGTTCACCTTGGTGTCGGCGAAAAAGCGTTCGGCGACCGACTCGTAACCGCCGGCGCCGAGATAGTGACCCTTGAAATTACCGCGGCACATATGCACGCCGATGGCCACCTCCGCTGGGCATTTGGCGACGGCGTCGTTGATGCTCTTGATATAGAGATCGACGAGCGCGTCCGGATCGCTGCCTGAACGCTTGATCTCGTCGCGGATTGCCGGATCGCACAGAAGCGCGACGGCGACTTCGTCGAGTTGCACATACCGGCAACCGGCCTTGGCGAGCTCGGCAATCTCCTGCTGAAACACTTTCGCAAGATCGGCAAAAAATGAATCGACGTCGGAATAAGCCGCACGATCGGCGTAGTCATTGCAGCGGTAGAAGTGCATGGTCGAAGGCGCGGGGAGGGTGATCTTGCCGGTCAACTTTGTTGCGCCGCGCAGGAACAGGAATTCATCGAGCGCCAGCGGCTGCAGCCGCTTTATTTTTTTCGTGGCATACGGCGCCGTAAACTCGACCTCGTGGCCGGCGTCGTTGCGGAATTTGAACGAAGCCGGCTTGATGGCGAAGCCATCGGTACGCTCGACGAAGCGCCCCCAATAGGAGCCGCGGCGGAATTCGCCATCGCTCACCACCTTGAGCCCGACCTGCTCCTGCATCGCGAGGACGTCGCGGATGCACTGGTCCTGCAACTTGCCGAACTCGGCATCGCTGATTTCCCTGGTGGCATGCCGGCGGAACGCCTGCCGCAGCGCGGCGGGGCGCAGCAGGCTGCCGACATGATCGGCACGGAACGGCGGACGGCCTTGGGCGGCGGCACTCATGCACGCGGTCTCCGCAAATTCTATAGTCCAATAGACAGACTGTAGATCGCCGGTACGGCAGAAGACAATGGCCTCGCTGCCGAAAGCATGCGACAATCTCGGCGTCCTTCGGAAATGTCCGACGCGAGCGAATGGAATGAACGTTCTCGCAATGCCGTCGACCCG
>JGI10215J12807_1014502_pt1 | contig 13706 bp, 12 predicted proteins | sample WisResreferecore_FD_12807 | JGI IMG/M metagenome (IMG submission 12807) | reverse complement strand
GACCGCCTCGGCGCGCAACCGTCCCATCTTGCCGAATCCGACTATGCCGACTCTAATCATCGGTTTGGGTCTTCAATATCGCTTCCGCAAAATCGAGGTCCTGTGCCGTCTTGACTACGTGCGCGGCGTTTCGACTCAACTCGTAAAAGCCAACGTGGCCCGAGTAGGTAGCACATCGGCCTGCAGCAGCGGCGGCGAGGTATGTGACGCGACGCCAGCCCGTAATGCTCCACGTAATGCGTTGCACGGGACTCAAGTCCTGGGAGTTCGTTTTCCGATCGAAGTCGAAATTGACCGGCTGGCCGTTGAGAGCGCATTCAATTTGAATCGCTTCATAACTCAGCAATGTGTCGTGGCCGCCAGACCTGAAAGCCCCGACAAAGTCGCGGATTTCCTGGACAGACAACAGCGGTGCGATGCTGTGAATCTGCAACAGACACTCGCACTCGTGCTGTCGAAGAAACTCTTCGACGTATTGCTCGCTCGTCGCTACGTGGTCGGCTAGCTGCGCCGGCCGCTGATGAAACCGGGCGCCTTCCGACTGCGCAATTTCGCCGAACTCCGCTGCTTCGGAGTTCACCCAGACTTCGTCAAACACCCCGGCGGTCTGGCACTTCCGAATCGCGCGCGTGATCAGCGGTACGCCGCCCAAGGTCCGGAGGTTCTTCTTGCTAAGCCTCTGACTCCCCATACGAGCGGGGATCATGGCAATCGTCTTGACGGCTGGACCTCGAAGAGTTTCGTCCGCGAAACCGCTGTTCTTGGCAATGTGTGCGGACACTAAGGAACCAAGCTCGCGTAATCGAGACGGCCATTCGAGGCTCTGGTGTTACCTCGCCATGACGAATCAAATGGGCCGCTCTCGCAGGTTCCGCCTGCAGCCCTGACGAGGGCGATGCCGCCCGCGACATCCCAGAGATGGATATCCTTCTCTGCATACAGGTCGGCCGCGCCAGAAGCCACGTGGGCGAGGGAAAGTGCCGCGCTACCGAGCAGCCGAATTCGCTTGAATTGCTGAATTTGACGAATCACGGGTTGAAGCGATGTTGCCGACAGATCCGTCGAAGAAGGAAAGCCGGTCAGGAACACAGCGCACGCCGCTTGCGAGACCGTGCTGACGGCAAGAGGAACATCGTTGCACCAGGCGCCCACCCCTACGAGGCCCGTATAGAGCCGTTCATTGAGAAAGTCATAGACGACGCCCAGCAGCGGCTCGTCGCCCTTCCACAACGCGATCGAAACGCAGCACAACGGCAATCCGCGAGCGTAATTAGCCGTTCCATCGAGTGGATCAATGATCCACGTCGCTTCAGATACGTCGTCTCGCCCTGATAACCGGCCGCTCTCTTCCGACAGGATCGAGCGGCCATCCGAGCGCAGCACTTCGATGATTGCGGCTTCGGCCATCACGTCCGCTGCAATCTTCACGTCTCTGGAATCATCAGGTGGCACTCTGACTTGTGTGGCGTAGTCAGACTTCAGTTTCTGGCCGGCGGCGACGGCGGCCGCGACCGCGATCTTTAACGACACCTGAATCGACACCAATTTCGCGGCTCGCGCAATCAGGCTACGACCACTCGCTCAAGCGCAAATAATGATCGAGCCACGCGTGAAGAAGGATCTGGTGACAGCTTTCCGCAACGCCGTAAGTTCGACAGGGAACATAGAAGTTGAGGTCGCCGTTTTGCCGCGACTGGTTGTCGGGCCGGAAGCCGGAAAAGGTCACGCACGGCACTCGCAAGCGGTGGGCTTCAGCAATTGCCGCCACCACGCTGGGCGAATTGCCCGAGCTGCTAATCGTAACGACAAGGTCCTTCTTTTCAGCCAGGCGGCTCAATGGCAGCGAAAAGACCTGCTCGTAGCTTACGTCGTTAGCCACGGCGGTGAGAGAGACAGGGTCATTGAAGGCAATCGCTTTGAGATCGGCGGCCTTGAGCCAATCGAGAGCAAAGTGACTCGCCATCGCCGCACTCGCACCGTTGCCGCAGAAGTACTTCGTGCCGCGATTGCTTTTCACTTCTTGTGACAGCGTTATGAGCTGGTCGAGGGCCGCGGCTAATTTCACGGGCGTGCCGTTGCGCGTAACTTCCGTGCTCTCCAGAGCCGCGTTGATCGCGCCGAAGTACTTATGCAGGTAAGACATCGTCTCAGCAGGCGGCATCGAGAAGCTGGTGGTCGATCTTGATCGCCAGCTTATGGACGTCGGCATTGGTGCCGTCGTGGATGCGCGGCCGGTGAACGTCCGAGGCCTGAAATATGGCGAAGTCTCCGGCTCGCATTCGTATTGTCGAATACCCCAACAGCGCCGGGTAAGTGATCAGGTCCTTGTCTTCCTGATAGTCAATGTGTTCGCGGACCCGGTGGAGCGGCAAATGATCGATCAGCTCGCCACCCGAAATGCAGTACTGCAGATCCACGTATCGTCGATGCGACTCAAAAAGACACTCGTCTCTGGGGATGGTGCCGTAGCCGTGAACGTTGACGTAGATTCGCTTGCCCTCGAGCTCGAACACGCCGTCCGGTTGATCCGGGGATAGGGCGCGCAGCCACTCAAAGGCCTTCCGAAAAGCCCCCCGCTGAAGAAGGCGTTTATAAGACGCCTCGTTTTTAAGATTGCCAAGAATCATGGTGGATGGGGGGCAGTGCACCGCGGCAGGCAAAAGGACGCGGCGGGCGCCGCAGATGCCATCAAGCGTTAGTGGCTAACACCGGAGCCGCGAAGCAAGACGAGAGGTGTGTGCAGCATGATGTACAAGTCGAGGCCGAGGCTTTGATGCTTTAGATAGACCAGGTCGTAGCCGATTCTCTCGGTCAACGATGATCCTCCTCGGTTCTTTATCTGCTGATAACCGGTGATTCCCGGCTTTGCTTTGAGCCGACGTCGCTGCCACTGATCATATTTGTGCACGAGGGCAATTTCCTCTGGCCGCGGGCCAACGAGACTCATCTCGCCTCTCAAGACGTTGATTAACTGAGGAATCTCGTCAAGTCCGGAGCGTCGCAACCATCGACCAAATGCCGTTACGCGCGGGTCATTCTTGATCTTGAAGACAGGCTCTTGCAACGCGTCAAGGTCGACGAGCTGCCCAAGGCGGGACTCGGCGTCGACCGACATGGAGCGAAACTTGTACATGCGGAACGGCCGCCCGTTATGACCGGCCCGTAATTGTGAAAACAATATCGGACCGGAGCTCGTGAATTTCAGCCCGACGGCAATCGCCAGCCAAAGCGGCAGACCGATCAGAAGGATGGCACACGAAAAGACCATGTCCATCAGACGCTTCACAACTTCGTAGACGGGATGCAGTGCCGTATCTTGCAGGCGAACGAGGGGCGTCCCCGAGAAGCTAGCGACCTCGCTTGGCGCGACTGCGATTTCGAACGAATCGGGAACCATGTATAACGCCACACCGTTCTGCTCGCAGAAGTTGAGTAGAGAAATGACGGTGCCGCCGCGTCTCTCTTTAAAAGACTCTCCCGCTTCCGGTGTCGCCAGCACCAGTTTGTCGAAGTGGATGCGCTTGTATATTGATTCGATCTCGTCGACGTGCCCCAGTATCTGGCGATTCGTAGCACTGTCGTGATGGGGCCTGCGCGAAATCAGTCCCATCACTCTCAACGAACCGTGACTTTCGCGTTCAACCGAATCGGCAAATTCCAGGGCAACACGATTGGTGCCGACGATGGCGATTTGCGCCGCCACGTAACCGTGTTCTGCCAGTACGCGGTCGAGTCGACTAAACGCGCTTCGCGAGATAGTCATGCTGATAACAGCGGCGATAGCGCTCGTCAGATAGACCTGTCGCGAAAGGAGGAACTCCCGATTCAGGAAGCCAAAAGCCATGACTGCCGTGACCGCGATTAATCCTGCTTTCAGGAGCAGGCGAACGCGAATCACCGGCGACGCGACACCGCGCAAGCCCCGTTCGTAAGCGCCCGCACGCCACACGACGTACATCCAGGTGGCGGACAGCAGCAGTCCGCTCCTGATATACGGGATTGCATCTGGAGCCTCAGCGCTCCAGAAGGCGAGCCCAGCGTTGAAGCGAATGACATATGCCACCAGGATTGATGCACCAAGGATGGCTAAGTCTGTCAGGGCCAGGAAGACGTGCCGATGGGCCCAAAACCTGGCGAACCCTGCGCGGGCAGGCCCGTGACGTACAGCGTCAGTGGTCGGGCTGTTTATCGCCGGAAGAGCGCCTGTGCTCATTCGCTTTGTTTGATCGATTTCGGAATTGCGTTCTAGCTCGCCGTCTTCGCGTAGTAGTTCGAATACTCTTTCCGGTAGTACTTCGCGTAGTAATAAGGGTTCCGCTTGAGGTCGACCCGGTTCAGCACGCCGCCGATGACCCGCGCGTGGGCCTGGGCGAGTTGCTCGAGGGCCTGCCGGGCCGTGTGCCGGCTGGTGGTATCCGCCGACACCACGAAGATCACGCCGGTCGCGCGATGCGCGATCACGCACGCGTCGGCCACCGCCATCACCGGCGGCGAATCGATCAACACCCAGTCGAAATGATCCTTGAGCGATTTCAGGAATTCACTGAAGCGCTTCGACCCGAGGAGTTCGGCGGGGTTAGGCGGGATCTTGCCGGCCGGCAGTATCCACAGGTTCTGGATGCGCCCCCTCTGCACGACCTCCGCGGCCTTGGACGCGCCGATCATCAGGTTTGAAAGCCCCGGGACCAGCTTCTTGCCGAAAATCGTGTGCACGCGCGGGCGGCGCAGGTCGGCGTCGATGAGCAACACGCGCTGACCCGCTTTCGCAAGCGCCAGCGCCAGGTTGGCCGTCACCAGGCTCTTCCCTTCGCCGGGCCCGGTGCTGGTCACGACCACCGTATGCGTGCCTTCTTCGGCTGACGAGAAGAGTACGTTGGTGCGAAGCGCCCGGAACGCTTCAGAGAAGATCGGCTCGCTTTGATCGATCATCGGATCGCCGCCATTGCCCGCGGCCTTCGGCGCCACCGGAATCAAACCGAGCGACGGCAGGCCCAGGTGCTGGACGATCTCTTCCGGCGTCTTGATGCGGTTGTCGAGATAGTCGAAGAAGAACACCAGCCCGAGGCCCACCAACGAGCCGGCAAACAACGCCAGCAGCATGTTCAGCGATCGCCGCGGACGCACCGGCGAAAGGGGCACATCGGCGCGATCGACGATGCGGATGTTGCTGGTCTTCAACTCTCCGGAAACGCCGGTTTCATTCGCCCGCTTCAAGAGACTGTCGTAGATCTGGCGGTTGCTTTCGGCATCGCGCTGCAGCACGCCGTACTCGATGCCCTTGCGGTTCATGCCGAGCGCTTCCTGCTTCTGCTGGTCGAGCGCGCGCATCAGGCCGTTCTCCTGCGCCTGCACCGCCAGGTATTGGTTGCGCACCGATTGGACTTCCTTGCCGATCTCGCCTTGCAGGCGTGTCTGCGTCAGCTCGATCTGCGAGCGCACCTTGATCATGTCGGGATGGCGCTCGCCGAGCTTCTCGCCCATCGACGCGAAGGTGCGCTGCAGGGTGGCGAGCTCCGCCTTTTGCTGCTGGATGAACGTGTTGCTGAGGATCGCCGGGAACGAGTCGACCGCGCCGGGGTCATTCTGGATGCTACGCAGCTGGTTATACTGCGCTTCCTTTTCGAGCCGCTCCGTCTTGGCCTTGGTGACGGCCGCGTTCAGGTCGGCGAGCTTCTGCACGACGATGTCCTGGCGGTCATCGAGCGCCACCGCATCGTTCTGTTCGCGATACTTCTGCAGCGCCAGCTCCGACTCCTCGACGCGCTTTCTCTGCTCGGCAATCTGCTCGCTCAAGAACGACGTCGCCTCTTTCGTGGACGTGAAGCGATAGTCGAGATTCTGGTTGATGTAGCTGTCGGCGAGGGCATTGGCGACTTGCGCCGCGATCTTCGGATCGGTCGATCGATAGGACACATCGACGAGGCGGCTATTGCGGATCGGCGCCACGTTCAGCTTCGCAAGAAACGTGTTAATCACCGGCTGTTGCTCTTCGGTCTCGGTCGGCAGCGGCGGCTCGGCGGCTTCGGCGGCTTCAGCCGACGAAAACCATCCCGACACGCCGGCGAATACGCCGGCCAGCAACCCCGGGCCCTTGGCTTCCGGCGCGCCGCCGAACTCTTCGTGCTGCCAGAGTTTCAGTTTGTCGATGGTCAGCTTCGCCAGCGATCGGCTCTGCAGCAACCGGTACTGGGTCTGGTAGTAGTCCTGCCGCGACTGCGCTTCGTTGATGACTTCGGTAAAGTTCACGACCTTTGGCGTGTCGGCTTCGATCAGCAGCTGGACGCGGCCTTCGTAGATCGGCGTCGCCGTAAACGTATAGACGGCGGTGGCGAGGACGACGACGACAAACGCCGTGAGCGCCAGGTGCCGGCGTCGGTAAATGATGCGCCCGTAGTCGAGCAGGTGCGGCTCTCCGATCGGAGCGACGCCGTAGCCACGCGGCGTGTCGGATCCGGTGACCTTCTCGAGGGCGAGATCGCTATCGTCGGAAGCCGGCTGGAAAATTTCGAGGTTCGGTTCTTTGATCACGTTCGATTACCGGTTAGAAAAACCGCTCCGGCACCATGATGGTGTCGAGCGGCCGCACGAGGTCGTCCAGCTTCGCCTTGATCTCCACCCGCTTGCCGTCGATCATCCGCACGATCTTGATACGCCCCGTGGCGCCGCGATCGGTGACTCCGCCGGCCAGCGACAGCGCCTGCAGGACGGTCGTGTCTTTCTGCACGGGATACGCACCGGGATTCCGCACCTGGCCGAAGACGTAAACCGATTCGGCCCGCGGCACCACGATGGTGTCGCCGTCGCGCAGCGCGAACTTCTGTGCGAGGCGGCCGCTCTGCAGCGCTTTCAGCTCGATGGTGGTGACATCCACATCGTCGCGATTCGGCAGCGTCGGTCCATCCGCCGCATCCTGGGTCTTCGCCCTGACGATCAGCACTTCACCGGCCGCCGTGGGCGTGGCGGAGCCGGCACGCGCCAGCGCCTCCATCAGGTTCATGTCGCCGGTGAGCGGATACGTTCCCGGCGTGCGGACCTCGCCAACGATGTGAAACTTCTGACTGCGGTACTGTTCGACGGCCACGCCGATTTGCGGATCCTTGAAGAATCCTTCTTTCAATCGCTTGACGAGCTCGGCCTGCAGCTGGCGCAGCGTCAATCCACCGGCGTGGACACGCCCGATTAACGGGAAGGAAAACGTTCCATCGGCATCGACTTGGTATTTGCCGGTGATGTCTTCCTGATCGAACGACGTGATGGTGAGCACGTCTTCGGGGCCAATCACGTAGTTGGTGACCGGCACCTGCGCGTATGCGACGAGGCCAAGCGTCAAGATGCCGGCGACGAGGAGGGGGAATCTCGAGCTAGTTGCCATAAGTCACCGATAAACCAGCACGCATGTTTTGGTATTCCCGGCTCCGAATTGGGGAGCTGCGATAGAAAGACTGGACGTCGAAGCCGACGCGCAAGCTTTCGCCGATGGTGTAGCCGATGCCGCCGCCGTAGCGGCTAATCGAATCGGTTCGTTCAAAAATGGCGGCGAGCGACTGGTAGTCAAGACGGTCGCGCCCTCCGGTCACCTGCACGTCCCAGCCGCCGACCACGCGGTGCGTCAACGTACCGCTCCACTGGGTCAGGACGTAATAGGGCGTGCGATCCTCGTAGGAGTACTGAATGTCGCGATTGAAGATGGCGTTCAGGCGGGTTTGCGTGGGCGCGCTGTAGGTCACGTTGACGTTGGACGTGAGGCCGGAGAACTCCGGAAACGTCCCGCCGGCCGCCGTGGACAATTTGCGGTATCCGACGAGAGCGGTGCCGCGAATCAACGCGAAGCGGCCCAGCTCGAATCCTGTCGTGGCGCGAAACGTGTCGGAGTTGCGGAGCGACTCGAATTCAAACCGCTCCTGCTCGCGTGTGACCCGCGCAACCCACGTGGTCAGCGCCGTCAACTGCTGGCGATAGCTGAATTCGGCGGACTCCAGCCTGCGGTTCAACGACTGATCGTAATGTCGTCCACCCTGCGACTCGTCTTCTTCGTATTCGTAATCCTGCTGTCGCAAATCAAGCCGGAGATTGGTCTTTGGCGCGATGCGGACATCAGTTCCGGCGTGAAACTCGGTTTCATACCGCCGGACGCGCTCGTCGATTTCCCATCCCGGCCGCTCGCGCGTGTCGAGCGTTGATGCCGATGCGTACGGGCGCAGGCGATTGAATCGCCATTCGTATTGGCCTTTCGCGTAGTTGTTGTAGGCGCGCTCGCTCTCGAAATCCTGGAAGTACACGTACTCGACCCACCCAGTGGCGGAGAGCAGGCCGCGTCCGGTGCGCAGCCAGACGTCCGCGCCCACTCGGCCGGTGAACGTGTAGTCGCTCTGCTCGTTGGCGGTGGTGTTGAAGACGTTGTTGTCGACGCCGATGTTCTGCAGCGCAAAGCGTGGCGCAATGCCGATCGGCCCGAAGCGAACCGGCGCCTCGGCGATCGGGTTGTCGGCCGCTGCTGGGACTTGCTGTGCGTACGCAGGCATGGCGGCGACAACCAGCAGAATCAATGTCAGAAGCACAGTCACGCTGTCGCGAACTCCGTCACGTTGTTTACCCATCGGTCACGCATCTCAGGCAGGGCTTCGCCCCGTGACTTACAACCAAGCCGGCGCATGGGGGGACATGCACGGTTCTTCAGGACGGTAAAGACCTTGCAGAACTGGGCAATTGCGGAATCCCAATTACTTGGTCCTAGGACTTATCGGCTTCTGCTGGGTCCAAGCACAGGTAATCGGACTCGGCTTTGGTGGAGTTGACCGTGGTGAAGGGTGTAGAGCGCACCGGACGCGTCGACGACGTCGAACGTCCCTGCGTCGGCGCCGCCAATGGCGATTCTGATCGCATGACCAGCGGGAAAGCGATACGCCGTTGGCAGCAAATCCACGGTCACCATTTCCGCAGTGCCGGGGATCATCGGCTTCGCATCGGCCCGACGGAACGTACGACGCTCGGCTCGATGCAGCAGCCGCAATTGACCCTCGGTCACATACCGAATGCGGCCATCGGGAGCGACATCCTCGAGATACACGAACAGTCCCCCGTCTTGCCGATTGGCACTGAGATGGATTTCAACTCGAGGATTGCCGACGACTTCGAGCGGCCGCTCAATCGGCGCCGATGTGTAGGTCAGCAGACGGGCGGAATACTCGCGACGATCGCCGTACTTGCGTGAACGGCCACTACCGGCCGCCACACCCCATCGAGCCGCACCGCTTTCGAAAGCCGGATCGACCTGGTGGCGATCGCTCGCATCGGGCGTCTTCGAGACGAAGGGCGTGAGTGTTTTGGAATCACTGAAATAGAGATACTGCGACTCGCTCGTTGCGGGCGGCCATTCATTCGCCGTGCGCCAGACTTCCGCTCCCATCGAGAAGTATTCGATCGCCAACTTTTCGACGCGCGGCTTGATGCCGCGCAAGTGCTCATCGAAGAATTCCTGGACATCATCGGCCGGATCGGGCCAGTCGGCGCGCTCGGCATACGGGCTCGCGTTACTGAAGTCCGCGTGAAACCACGGTCCGATCTTGAGCCTGCTGCCAGGGGCGCGCGTCGCCTCGAACTGGTGAATCTGTCCCCTCACCATGGCGCCGTCGAACCACCCGGTGTAGCTGAAGACCGGGACTTTAGTGCGCGTGCCCACGACAAAGTACGGACTGAAGTGTTCGCTGGTCCACGGCCGGCCGGGTGTGGTCGGGTCGTCACGAAATATGAGCGGTTTGATCAGGAAATCGAGGTTGGCGTTGTTGCCACGACTGGCTTGCGCCGACGGTAGCAGTTTCGCGTCGACCGGACGGACGCCACGCACCATACCCCCTGCGGCCCAGCCGAATACACCGCCCAGCTCGTTCTGGTCGAATGCGGCGACAAGCTTTGAGTAGCCTTCTCTAAATGACGTCGCCGGCAGGCCGCCGGGCAGGAACACATCCTCGTACATGTCCCAGGCGCCGAATCGCGTCACGACCGCCTTCAGCGCAGGATGATCGTTGGCCAGCAACATGATGGCGAGGGAAGCGTTATACGAACCGCCGGTGGCGCCGACGATACCGGCGGACCATGGCTGCTGAACGATCCAATCGATGACGTCGGAGCCGTCGCGCACTTCCTCGGGCGACAACGGATACTCCCATTTGCCAAACGACGCGCCGGTGCCGCGGACGTCGACGTCGACCCACGAATACCCTGCCTTGACCATTTGCTCGCGCGTATCGCGCTCGGTCACGGTGTAGAACCCGGCGCCGAACAACGGCCGCCACAGTGTTTTGATATCCAGCGAGCGGTAGTAGCGCGACATGTGCAGGATGGTCGCGGTGCGCTCACCCGGCTTCAGGCCGTTGGGGATGTGAACATCAACCGCAAGGCGCACGCCATCGCGCATCTTCACGTAGTGTGACGACTCCTGCATGCCGCCGAAGCGGCGCGTGGTTGGTTCGTGGGTCGCGGGCGGTTGCGCACTCTGCGAGAGTGCGGATGCGACGAGCCAGATCCCGACGATTAGCGCGATCGGCGGCTTAAGGTTTGAGCGGCGCATCGGGCCGGCCGTCTTCGTCGGCATCGATGAAGGTATCGGTCAGGATGCCCTCATCAAACATCTGCCATCGATCGGGACGCCCGTTGCCGTTGGTGTCGGTTTCAACCTTGATCATCCGGTTGTTGCGATAGTGCTCCCAGCGATCGATCTTGCCATCGCGTTTGGTCGACACTTCGACGCGCACGAGCTCTCCGGCGGTATTGCGAAACGCCCACGCGTCGATCACCCCGTCGCCGGCCAGCGAAAATCCCGTGCCCGCGATGTTGGCGTCGGTGGCCTTCGTGATGATTTCGGCGATCCCATCACCGTCGGCATCGACGCCGACTTCCTTCAAGCGAAAGCGCTGATCCATGACGCGTCGAATGCGGCCCTGGCTGGTCACGGATTCGTGAACGAGCAGCGATTCACCAGTGTTCGGATCGCGCTCCCGGTGATAACCGCTAGCGAAAGGACCGTCGCCGTACAGACCAACGGCTTGATAACCGTACACGCCGGCGGCAACCGAGGCGGCAAGGCCGCCGGCAAACATGATCGTCTCGATAAGCGGTAGCTTGGTGGTCATCCGGAAAGCTAGGCAAAAATACAACGAGGCGGCTCCTCATTGAAGCCGCCTCGCGTGGGTTCGCTTGGATCGAAAACTTAGCTGCCGGTAACGATCGCCACGGTCGTGACCGTTGCCGCAATACCGCCCGCGATCAGCAGCGGGATCAGGATCGGCGCCAGGAACGGGCCTGACGGCGCCGCCGCACTCGGCATGACGATGGTTGCGTTGGTCACGGCGTTGGTGCCGGTCAGCGACACGCGAATGCCTGACGGCACGCCTTTGATCATCACGCGCACGACGTAGTCGCCGGGCCCGACGTTCGAGAACGAGAATGCGCCGCCCGAGCGCGTGGTTGTGCTCTGCAGCACGACGCCCTGCTGAACGAGCTCGACGCGTTGTGAAACCGCGCCGCGGCCGCCCGCGTCGACTGCTTCACCAGAGATCGAGCCGACCTGCGCCGCTTGCGCGAGCAAGCCCGCGGGTGCGCCGAACGAAAGCGTTACCGCCACGAGTAAGAGCGCAATCAGTTTTCGCACAACTACATCCTTGCCCTGGGGAGGGTAAGGAAATGGTCACATGACCAGTCGGCCAGCACAAGCACTAATTCGGGTGAATTTTTGCGAAGGAACGTAAACGCTCAAGAGCTGGCGCGAAACCTGGCTTCAACTCCAGCGCCTTTTTTAGGTGGGTTTGTGCAACTAACGGTGCACCCATGTTGAGAACCGCGTAATAGTAGTGGGCTCGGAAGCTGGCCGACGGGTGCTCAGCGGCCGCCTTGAGCCACATCCTTGCCTCGTCCGGCCGGTTGGTCAGGAAGAAATAGACGCCTTTTCCTTCCAACGCGAGCGGTTGAGACGGATCCAGGCGAAGCGCACGCTCCGCGAGCTCGAACCCGACGCCGGGTTTCTCTCCATAAACGGTGACGCTGGCGCGAAGCGAAAACGCTTCCGCCTGTGTGAGCACGCGCACAATCGGCTCAGCGGCAACCGGCGCGACCCGATCTGATCTCGGTAAATCGATCGCATCGAATCGGCCGGCGCGCACGTAGGACTGAAAATCCTTCTCTAACGAATCGAGCTCGGGAGGGCCGGGCGCATACGAAACTTTCGAAGACGCGCTTCTGGTTACGAGGTAATGCACCAGCGCCCACGACTGCGCATAAAACAAGGCGAGCCTGCCGCCGGCAAGATCGTAACGGCCTCGACTAACTGCCATCAGATCGCGCAGCGGTATCAGCCGTTGCGACCGTAATGTCCGTGCGTGCCGCGGCAGTTCGCGTCCAACGCGCACGCCATGTTCGTGGAGCTCGATGGTGGTCCAGAATTCCGACAGGCCCTCGTCCAGCCACGCCGCCGCATCGCCAACGTTGACTTGGGTGACACGGTGCAGGTATTCGTGCATCAGGATTTCGGCACGCCGTGACTCCAGCGTGCCGGCACGCACGGCAAGATGATGTGAGTACGGTGCCGGCAGAGACGCCGCAACCAGCAGACCGCGATTTCGCTTGGCCGCATCGCCGACCAACTCTCGCATGCCATTGACGTCGCGCGGCGCAATAACCAGCAGCGGTTCGTCGAGGTCTCGAACCAAATCGCCGAGACCGGCGGATATCGTTTCACGCACACGGTCGATTCGCGCGAGCAACTCCCTGGCCGCCGGTTCGCCGGCATCTGAAATCACAACGGTTCTGTTTGCCGATCGCAGTTCAATCCAGTCGGATTGACCCCGACGCTGCGCGGCCGCCGGCGTTGTCTGCACCGCCGCGACGACCATGAGCGCGAGCATCACGCGATGTCTCATTGCGAAGCAGGCTGCCTGCGGTGTACGGCGATGGCCATCACGAGAATGAACAGCACTGCCGCACCGGGCATTTGCAAGGTGAAGTCGAAGAGTGATTGAAACGCGATGGCCACCAGGCCGCACACCGCGCCAACGCGGAGCCAATAGGCCCTCCTGTCGTCTTGGCGCTCCGCGAATCGCCGGTGGATTTCTCGTGCGATGACGAAGGTCAGCAGTACTACTGGAATTCCGAGCAGCACACCGCCCTCTGCAGCGAGCTGAAGGTAATCGTTGTGCGCCTCGATGTAACGCACCGGGCCATGTTCTGTTTGCTGATAGTGGAGCATCGCGATGCCGTAGGTATTGAAACCGGTACCGGTCGCCGGAAAATCGCCGATGATTCGGAGCGTGTCGCGCCATACATCGAGCCGGCCGTCCGCGCTCTCGAGACGTACGGCGGCGAAGCGCTCACCGACAGCTTGCACGCCGCCCATGACCATTCCGACGACGAGCACGAACGCCAGGTGCGCGGCAACAAAGGCCCGGCGCCACCACGTGTTCTGCTTTCGAACGCTGAACGATCCAAACAGCAGCGCCACAAGCAGCAGGCACATGAAACCGGAGCGCGATTCGGTGAGGACGACGGCGACCGCGATGATCGCGATGACGCAGCCGGTCAGCACCACTTCGCTCCCGCGTCGCGACGAAAGCCACAAAATGCGCTCGCGCCACGATGACGTCGCACGCGCGCCGTCATCAACGCTGCCGGCAAGATGCCCGAGCCCCAATGCGGCGGCCATGATCAGCCAGCCGGCC
>JGI10215J12807_1020053_pt1 | contig 14262 bp, 10 predicted proteins | sample WisResreferecore_FD_12807 | JGI IMG/M metagenome (IMG submission 12807) | reverse complement strand
GAAGGTAATTCCGCTGGAGCTGGCTATGGCGTTTGGAAGGGAGCGGGACGCGTAGCGGCGCGCCACGTGGCCGGTCTTATTGAGATTTTGACCTTTCCGTTTCCGATTTGGCACGACAGCTATCAGCCGTTGCTGCCCTCTGAGATTCCTTACATCCATGGCGGTTACGCGGAATTTCCGCCTGAAGTCGGTAACGAGTCGAAATATCCGTACGTGCGCGATACGCACCACGATTTCAATTAAGTCCCGTCCTGCAGAAACGGCGAAATCTGTTGCTCGACCGAGCACCGTATCGGTCACACGTCCAGTCATCGCTTGCGCGCATTCGCGTCGTGGCTTTGTAATTTTTGAACAGCGGGCAACCGTTTCGCAAAGTTCCCACGAATCAAGGCGTTGATCCGCCTTGTTGTCAGGAGCAAGATCGCTGAGGTTAAGGCGGTTGGGACCATGCAATTGCGAAGTTCCTCTCGGCTGCTGCTCATCAGCATCGTAACCCTCGTTTACTTCACCGTTGGCAAATTCGGTTTGATGCTTGCCTCGTTGCACGCGAGCGCATCACCCGTATGGCCCTGCGCGGGAATCGCGCTGGGAGCAATACTCGTTCTTGGGTATCGCGTGTGGCCGGCCATCTTGATCGGTGCGTTTCTGGTGAACGTAACAAACGCAGGAGATCTCGGCACATCACTTGCCATCGCGACAGGCAATATGTTGGAGGCATTGGCGGGCGGGTGGTTAGTAATCCGATTCGCGCGCGGCAAAAATTTCTGTGGGCGCCCCCTGGACGTATTCAAATTTGCGCTGGTCGCAGCGACTAGCACCATCATCAGTCCGTCGTTTGGTGTCACCAGCCTTGCTCTCTCCGGCTTGGCCGATTGGACACACTACGGCGCGATCTGGCTCACCTGGTGGCTGGGAGATGCAACCGGTGATCTTGTTTTCACTCCGCTTGTGGTACTCTGGAGCGCTGAGTTACGACGGCGTTGGAGTAGGAAGGAAGCCACCGAAGTAGGCGTGCTGCTTTTGTTGCTGGTACTGCTCAGCAGTGTCGTTTTTGGCGGGTGGCTGGAAATTTCGTCCCGGAATTATCCGATTACTTTTATTTGCGGCCCCATCGTGATTTGGACCGCCTTTCGCTTCAGTCCACGCGAAACCGCCGTGGGCATTTTCATACTGTCCGTGATCGCGGTGTGGGGAACGCTTCGTGGCTTCGGCCCGTTCGTTAGAGAAACGGAAAATGAGTCGCTGATCGCTCTGCAATTGTGGATAGCGGTGCTCACAATCACGGCGATGGCACTTTCCGCCGGCATGGCTGAACGGCGCCGCATTGAAGAAGAGCTTCAGCAACAAAAAAGCATCGTCGAAGCGGCGAATCGTACCAAAGACCATTTCCTGGCGATGCTTTCACACGAACTGCGCACGCCGCTCACTCCCGTCATTTCTGCGTTGGAAGCGCTCGAAATAGAGCCAACTCAAACTGAAGAAACCAAAGCATCGATGGCGATGATCCGCCGAAATATTGAACTGGAAACGCAGTTAATTGACGACCTGCTCGATTTCACCCGAATCACCAGAGACAAAATGCAATTGCGTTTCGTTCCAATCGATGCGCACCAGGCGGTGTCGAATGTCGTCGAGATCTGCCGCGCTGAGGCGAGATCCAAAAGACTTGATGTGCATCTCAATTTGCGAGCGAAGAGCTGTTACGTAACGGCCGACGCGGCAAAATTTCAGCAGATCGTTTGGAACTTACTTAAGAACGCGATCAAGTTTACCCCTGAAGAAGGAGACATCACAATCTCCTCGGACAATCCGTCGGAAACGGTTTTCACCGTTAGCGTCCGCGACACCGGCATCGGTATGGAGCCGGAAGTTATGCAGCGCATTTTTGATCCGTTCGAACAGGGCAACCGCTCGTTTGAGCACCGGTTTGGCGGACTCGGTTTGGGTCTGGCCATTTCAAAATCGCTCGCGCAAGCGCACGGCGGCACGCTGACTGCACAAAGCGACGGATCCAATCGCGGCTCAACTTTCACGTTAACGATGCAAGCTTTGGCTCAGGGTGAAGCAGCGAGCGTTGCTTCAAAAGCGGTCACTGACTCGGCGCGGCAACCTCTGAAGATCCTGCTCGTCGACGATCATCACGATACCTGCGCTGCACTGGAGAAGTTGCTGGCGCGTCGCGGGCATCTGGTTGCGGCGGCGCACGATGTCCGCTCGGCCATGGAAGCTGCCATTAGCAACAAATTCGATCTGCTCATCAGCGATATTGCCCTTCCGGATGGGACCGGCATGGATCTGATGATGCAATTGCGCGCGATTGCCAATGTTCCCGGAATTGCAATGAGCGGCTTTGGCAACAATGGCGATATCGAAAGAAGTTTGCAGGCAGGCTTTTCTGAGCATCTGACCAAACCTATCAAGTTCGAAAAGCTAAATGCCGCCATCGAACGCGCTATCGCGGGATAGCGCTCGTCACGCAACTTATCGTATGCGCGTCGTAGATCTAAGAATTGAGGACGTCGCGTTCGGCGGAAAAGGCGTCGCTCGGGAACAGGGCAAAGCGGTCTTTGTTCCTTACACCATTGAGGGCGAGTTGGTTTCGGCCGAAATCGTCCGTGAAAAGAAGCAGTTCGCCGAAGCAGATCTGGTTGAAGTTAAGCAGAGTTCGCCGAATCGCGTCGCGCCAGAGTGTCCGTATTTCGGTCGATGCGGCGGCTGCATGTATCAACACATCGATTACGAACACCAGCTCGCGATAAAATGGCGACAGGTGCGCGACGCGCTCCGGAGAATCGGCAAACTGAAAGATGTTCCCATGCGTCCGATCGTCCCGTCGCCGAGGCAGTATGCATATCGCAACCGCATCACCGTGCATGCGCTCGACGGTGTAGTCGGTTTTTTCCGGCGCGATTCGCATCGCTTGATTGATATCGAGCGTTGCCCGATCTCGCGCGACGAAGTCAATCGTGCCCTGGCGGAGTTGCGCGAACAAAAACATGCGCGGGACGGGCATTACGCCCTGCGGAATGCATCTGGGCTGCGCGTGTTTTCGCAGATAAACGACGAGGTCGCACAGGCACTGCGCAATTTGATTATCGATCTTGTTCCGCCAAATCAGGACTTGCTAATCGACGCGTACTGCGGCGCGGGATTTTTTGCAAAAGCGTTGCTCGACAAATTCGCGCGCGTGATTGGGATTGATTGGGACCGGTTCGCTATCGCCGCCGCGAAAGAGAACGCGAGCGAGAAGGAAATCTACATCGCTGGCGATGTGGAAAGCGAACTAACAAGGAGCGACGGCCTCCTAGCCGTCGAGGGTAAAACGCGACGGCTGGGAAGCCGTCTTCCCTTGACAATCATCATCGATCCACCCGCAACGGGACTCACCGAAGGAGTTCGCAAGGCGATAACCGATCTCGCGCCGGAAACATTGATTTACGTCTCGTGCAATCCGCCGACGCTGGCGCGCGATTTGAAGGATTTGCACGAGAAATTTGTTATCGAATCGATTACACCTCTCGACATGTTTCCACAAACGGCTGAGATCGAAGTTGTCGTCCATCTTCATGCATAGACGAGCAGATCGATTTCTTCCGGCAGCGATTTCGACACTTCGCGAATGACATTACCGCGAAGCAGGTTTATCAACGCGCTGCGCTGCGGCGCGCCTAGAATAACGCGCGACACGCCAAGCGTCGCAGCAACGTCCACAATCGTTTCGGCAGCGGATGGACTCACAGCATAACAGAACAACGGCGTGATGTTTGCCGCTTTGCGGTTGGCTTCAGCGAAGATCTCGCTCGCGTCCTGGTCTTGCTGCCATTTGCGTCCAATATCCTCCTCAGTCATGAACCGTTGTTCTCGGACGAAAAGCAGATAGAGCCTGGACTTCAACCTGGCTGCTTCGTGTAGGGCAAAATCCAGTGTACGCCCGGCGCTGCGAATCGCGCAGAGAATGGATTCGTCACCTGGAGGAGCCAGCGCTTCAGACTCTGGTTGCGCAACATTGACGGCAAGCCGTTCCGGCATGAGCCCGAATGATTTCGGGGCTTCTTTTTTCATTCGGCGTTCCTGAACAAGCCCGCGCAAAATTAAGCCAACGGCGAGAATGGTGACGGCAAAGTAGCGGGCGTTCGGTTTGTCGATCAGTAACGACATCTCGATTCCGGCCATAACGACGAACGTGGTGAACATCAGCCCGCGCTCCCATACTTTGATGGACAATTTCCGGTCGGTCGCAGTGGCGCCGAGGTTCGTTGCGATCGCCCCAACCACGCCGACTGCATACAGGTCAGCCAATCCGGCCATGTCCTTGACGAACAGCACCAGCAGCATCGGCACGATCGTGGCCAACGCCATACCAAAGCCCGGAACGCCCCAGCGGTTAAGCCGCTGAAATATTTTCGGAATCTCGCGGTCACGCGACATGAGGAACTGGATTGTGATAAGGTCGACAATCGCGGTATTGACGGCGGAAAAGAGCAGCAGGCCGAATACGATGCTGATGATGAAACCGAATGCGTGACCCAACGAGCCGCCGACGAACATTTGTCCCATATAGCGCAGCATGTAATCGCGCACGCCCTCGGCACCTGGCGCGTTGACGTCGCCGTTAACAATCGTTAGGCCGGGCAGCGCCTGCATCGCAAGACCTAGCAGCGCGGTAAACACGCATACTTCGATCATCACGATCAAGATTGCAGGTGTAGATGTTTTCGTGACGCGAGGATTCGCCTCTGTGCTGCCGGGATCGAGTTTCATCACGCCTGTCGCGTTGGCAATTGCTTCTACGCCGGAGAGCGCGAGCACGATGCCGACGAAACCGGCCCAGTTCTTTGCCAACGATCCATGCAGCGGCTGCAAATTATGCCAGGCGTCGCCAAGATGTGGAATACTCAATGCGCCGAGTATGATTACGACCAGCACCGTTGGGACCGAAATCAGAAACGCCAGGCCGCCTGTGTGTTTTGGTCCCAACAGGTTCAGCAATCCGATCACGAGAATTGCTGCAGCGGCAAATTTCTCGGGATGAGGTACACCTAAATACGCGAACGCAGAAAGCGCGCTGATTGCCGCCGTAACCAAATAATCCGCGATAAGCAAAAACGCTCCGACGATTGAAATGACTTCGCTGCGATGTCGTACGCTCGCGTAAACGCCGCCGCCGTCCGGATAGAGGCGGCAGATCACCATGTAATTTGCGCCGACAAGCGCTGTCAGCACGCACATGGGCGCGATCAGCCAGAAAGAGGAATATCCCGCGACGGCAAACGCGAGGCCAATCACGTAGGCCTTGCTGGTGCCCCAGTCGCCGTAAAGAATCGCCGCCGCGCGCTTCCAATCCACGTTGCGCGGTCGCTTAACGCTTGTGGGGATCATCAGTAGTGAATGATGAAATCCATTGACGCGACGAGTTGGTTTCGCCGAGTGCCGTTGTTGAAGGCGGGTGTGTCGTAAGAGTGATCGAAGCGCAACTCGGGGCGCAGCGTCACGATTTTGTTCGGCCACCAGGTCAGACCGAATGAATGCTCTGAGTATTTCGTAGCGTGCCCGGTGCGGCTTCCGGCGATGTCGTCGTAAAATTCGTTGCGCAATGTGAGGAACGCGCTCGGCGCGATTCGAAACATCGTGTAATTGACGATGCCCCACTCGGGTGCGTAACCCGAACGGACGGGGAACGAGCCGCTTTGGAACGGCACCTCTTTTGTCGGGCCCGTCTTCGTGTCAAACATGTACATGTACAGCGCTTCGGTCGCCGTGTAGATGTTGTCGTTAAACTTGTGAGTCCATGTGCCGACGATTTGCTGGAGATTATTGTAGCCGAATTCGCCGTTATTAAATGCGTTGTCGCCAACATAAATCGAATCTCTTTGCTCAGGCGAAGTCCATTGAATCATCACGGTGCCGGTGGGCTGATTGCCCGGATCTTTCTGCCATAGCGCCACGTCAGTTCCGTTCGATAGACCGAGTTGAACCGTCCATTGATTGTTGATCTTCGTTGTCGTGAAGATTCCCGTCTGCGTGTAATTATCGAATCCGTAAACGAGCGAATGGCTCGCCATCAAATTGTTCGGCGCGAGCTGCGCTTCGATGTCAGGCTCGGATATGATCCGGCCGATGCGCACGTTCATTCCCTGGAAAATTCGAGGGAGGTAGAGATCAAAGTACACCATCGGCATATCGAAGCCGTAGTAAGCGTTTTCCTTCAGGAGCTGGTGGCTGAAGAGCCCCCGCGAAATCATGAACCGGTAATCGAGGCCGTAAACGCCAGAGACGCGAAAGCCCCAGTCGATGTGTTCGGTCTGGAACTCATCAGGCACGCGTTCGACGTAGAGAACGAACTGGTTTTGTTCGAATCGATTCGGTCGTAGATTGTAGATCAGCGGAAAATTTGCGTTTGGTCCGCGGGACGTGTTTTTGGACGTGCTCACGTTCCAGGAAAAAGCTTCCCACCCATAAATTTGGATCCGGCTCTTCTTCCAGACTTCGCCGCCAGGTCCGGAGTAGATCGCTTCCATCAGCGGCCACGGACCGACGTTGCCCGGATCACCGATAATTGGCGTTCCACCAATTTGCCAATCAGCAGCTGGAAATGGTGGCGAATCGAATGGCGCAGGCGGGATGCGTCGCTGCACCGGCGCAGAATTTGGCGTCGCCGTTTGGTACGCTGGCGATTGTAGATCCTTCGCAAATGCGTCGAGCAATCGCTGTCCGAACCAATCGGGATTGTCTTCCGCGGTAGCGCTCGAGGTTACGAACGCGGCCACAAGTGCAACTGTTGCTAGCCTCAACTAAATTCCTTCGATGTATGCGAAGCGTTGCTCGCGAGACTAGGCACTTCGGGTTGCGAGCGTCAAGCCCGCGAGACCCCGCAAAGATGTGAAAGAGCGAGGCCGCGGGTTTTCGATGAACCAAGTCCAAAAAGGCGGCGCTGAATGATTGTCGACAATCGATTCGTCCGCGGGGTCTGTTTTGGCAGCTCCCGCGCCTGACGGCTCTCCTGCAGGCAGATTCACGTCTCGCCCTTGGACGAATATGACCATGATCTCTTTCATCCCAAAACATCGCCCTAGCACGAACGCGGGTGTTAATTAAAATGTGCCTCTGAAACGCTAAAAGATTGTTAACGTTTCGCAGGCCTCGGGTCGGTTATTACTGCTCAGTCGAGAGTCTGTAACCGATTCCGACTTCTGTTCTGATGAGTCGCGGCGCGTTCTCGTTGGGTTCGAGCTTTTTGCGCAAATGGGTGACGTAAACTCGAAGATATTGCGCCTGGCTCTCGGCCTTTTCTCCCCAGACAGTGCGAAGCAATTGCCGGTGAGTTACGACTTTTCCGGCGTTCTGCACCAGGACGCGCAACAACGAGTACTCGGTCGGCGTTAGCCTGATTTCCTCGCCGCTGATCTTCACCTGCCGCGCCGCGAAATCGACGCACAGAGGCCCGGAGTTAAAGACCGGCTCACCAAGTTCTTTCAGTGAGCGGCGTTGCGCCACGCGGACGCGGGCCAACAGTTCCGCAGTGTCGAACGGCTTTGTCACATAGTCATCAGCCCCGGCGTCTAGGGCAGCCACCTTTTCATCGGGGTCATCGCGGACAGAGAGAATTAGGACAGGGACGTCCGACCATTCTCGCAAACGTCGCAGGACCTTTATGCCTTCCATGTCGGGCAAACCGAGGTCGAGTAAAACCACATCGGGCCGACGCTGAACGATTTCGGCGAGCCCGGCCTGTCCCGTCTCTGCTTCTTCGACCTGGTGACCTGCCTGTTCTAGCGCAATGCGGAGCAACCGGCGGATCTGCTTTTCATCATCGATGATGAGAGCGCGGCGAGCTGGCTTCATGCTGTCGCTTCCATTTTGTCTACATCGGTGATGCGCACCGGCAGCCTGATGGTGAACCGTGCACCACCACCATCGCGATTCTCGACAGTAAGTTTGCCGCCATGCGCTTCGATCAACCCACGTGCAATCGATAAACCGAGCCCCAGGCCGCCGGTTTTGCGATTGTCGCCCCGGTAGAATTTTTCGAACAGGCGCTCCGTTGTTTCGGACGGAATGCCAGGCCCCCGATCGGCCACGGAGATAAGCAGATGGTCGTTCGCGTACTCGGCATCAATCTCGATCGGCAATCTGGCCGGCGTATGGGATCCGGCGTTTGCAAGAAGCTTGGCGACAGCTTGCTCAATTAGTGTGTGATCGACGAGTGCCAATGGAATTTCTGTCGTTACGTCCAATCTGATTTCGCGGCCATTGAGCGATTCACGCTCGATGTCTATCGCCGATTGGAGTAGTTCGCGCACATCGCACCATTCGCGTTTTGGGCGAATTACTCCGCTTTCAAGCCGGTTCATGTCCAGAAGGTTGTCTACCACGCGATTGAGCCGCCGCGATCCGGAGCGAATTTCGCCGGCGAGCTCTTTCAGCACTTGTGAATCCTGAATGTTAACAGCGAGACGCGAGAGTTCCTGACTTGCGGCTCCGATCGCCGCGAGTGGAGTTTTCAACTCGTGCGACACGCAGTCGAGCAATGTTTTGCGGAGTCGCTCCGATTCTTGTGCAAGCTGAACCTGGGCAGCGAGGTGCTCGCGTGCCTTCAACTGCGCAGTCAGGCTGCCGACGGTAATCGCGATGATGAAGTAAGCCGCAAACGTCAACGCATCTTCTAGCTTCGCGATGTGCAACGTAAACAGTGGGGGGATAAACAAAAAGTTCCATGAAAGCGCGCTGAGTGCAGCAACCAGCAAGACGGGACCGCGACTGAGAACCATTCCAGCCAGCAGCACACCGAGGAGGAAAATAAGCGAGATCGCTCCGTATCCGGTGAGTGGTGTTAGCAACCAGCATACAACAGTCAACCCCGCTACAGCGATCACTGCTGCAATGTATTGCTTTAATGGCGCAAAAGATGGCGGCGACGAGACGTCCTCCTCGCTGTGCGCCTTTGCCGTGATTGCAGGCTGAGAGGAATTCTCTTCGATGGCACGCCAATCTGACGGTCTCATCCCGATTAATTTAACGCATCCGAGTGTATGCGAAATGATGCGTTCAAATTTTAGTACCGTTTTAACTATTCGAGGGTTGTGACCGATCTAAAGTTCCTTGAAAACGTTGCATTCTGCGCCGCCATCTCTAGTTCCAACCATAGCTGATTCGGCTGGTATTCCCGCGGCAGTTACAGAGTCGAAGCATCGCCGAAATCGGCTCGTTGTGCTCTGTCTCGCCAGCCTGGGGATCGTTTATGGCGATATCGGCACCAGTCCGCTCTACGCGATGCGGGAGTGCTTTTACGGACAGCATGCCGTTGCTCCGACGCGCGCGAACGTGCTCGGTGTCCTATCGCTCATCCTTTGGTCGCTCATCCTTATCATCTCCATAAAGTACCTGATCCTCATTCTGCGGGCCGACAACCGAGGTGAAGGCGGCATTCTCGCCTTGGCGACACTGGTGAGTGATGTTGTGCGCCGCGGAAAATTCCTTTTCCTCCTGGGTTTATTCGGCGCTGCATTGCTGTATGCCGACGGGATGATCACTCCTGCGATATCGGTCATGAGCGCAGTGGAGGGTTTGCACGTCGCTACACCGTTTTTCGACCCCTACGTTCTGCCGATTGCCATCATCATTCTCATTGCACTGTTCGTCTTTCAATCACATGGCACTACTCGTGTCGGCACGGTGTTCGGCCCGGTTACACTGTTGTGGTTTGCAGCGATCAGCCTGCTCGGGTTTCAGCAAATCATTCGCGCACCCGAAGTGCTCGCCGCGATCAATCCGATACACGGGTTCGAATTTTTCATGATCAATGGTGCACGCGGCTTCGTTGTGCTTGGCGCGGTTTTCCTCGTCGTTACGGGTGGCGAAGCCCTCTACGCGGATATTGGTCATTTTGGAACTACGCCGATTCGTTTGACGTGGTTCGCTGTCGTTCTCCCGGCGTTGACTTTGAATTATTTCGGGCAGGGAGCACTTTTGCTTAGCGAACCGGAAGCTGCCGTAAATCCTTTTTACCGAATGGCGCCTTCATGGGCGCTTTATCCAATGGTTGTGCTCGCGACAGCGGCGGCGGTCATTGCATCACAAGCGATTATCAGCGGTGCCTTTTCACTCACCATGCAAGCCATTCAGCTTGGCTTCAGTCCGCGTTTGAAAGTCATCTATACATCGGCCGGTGTTATGGGGCAGATTTATGTGCCGGCGGTGAATTGGGGATTGATGGTCGCCTGCATCGCGCTTGTGCTCGGCTTCCGAACCTCGAGTAATCTCGCCGCAGCTTACGGCGTGGCGATCACCACCACGATGCTCATCACGACAATTTTGTTTTATTTCGTGGCCCGTTATCGATGGCACTGGCCAGCGGGGGCGGCTCTGCCAATCGCTGCATTCTTTATCATAATCGATCTCGCATTCTTCGGAGCGAACATGCTTAAAGTCGCGCATGGCGGCTGGTTCCCGCTGCTCGTCTCGACGGCGATCCTTTTCCTTATGCTGACGTGGAGGCGAGGGCGGCGCGTTCTGCGTAGTCGGCTCAGCGAGATTTGCATTCCAATCGATGCTTTTATACCCGACCTGAAAAGCCAGAGTATCAGACGGGTGCCAGGAACCGCAGTCTACATGTCGGGAAATCGATTTGGTACGCCCCTCGCGCTGCTTCACAACCTCAAACATAACAAAGTATTGCACGAGCAAGTTGTCTTACTCACGGTCCGAACTGGAGAAGTTCCCTATCTTGCGAATCCGAAAGACCGCGTTGCGCTGGAAAGTCTGGGCGAAGGATTTTGGCGCGCGCAAATCCATTTTGGGTTTATGGAGAAGCCTGACGTGCCGGCTGCGCTCGATCGCGCAAAACAAGCGGGTCTAAGTTTTCACTCCATGCGCACTACTTATTTCGTTGGCCGTGAGACGATCCTTGCCACGCGTAAACGCGGACTCTCCTCGTGGCGCGGTGCGGTTTTCGCCTGGATGACGCGCAATGCCGGCGATGTTACGTCATACTTTTGCCTGCCACCAAATGGCGTCGTCGAATTAGGGGCGCGCGTCGAAGTCTGATTCAACACGCGACAATCGGCTCGCGTAACGATTCACAATCGAGTCGGGCAAAATTGAGAAAGAACTTGCCAGCACGCGCTGGGGCAATTGAAAGTTCCACCTTACAGCGATGGCCGAGATCATTTCCGCAGGCGTCCATCGGCCGCGCAACGTTGATTGGAAGCGCGCCGCGGCGCTGCTTTACGGTGATTGGGGGACGAGCAAGGCGTACGTCCTTGGTTTGGCTTTTGTCGCCGCCGGCTTCGCGTCGGGTCCGATAATCCTGGCCGTTTGTCTCCTGACGGCGGTCGTCGGATTCAATTATATTATTGTCTGCGCCCATTTTCCGGATGGCGGCGGCGTCTATTCTGCCGCGCGACGACAAAGTCGTTTTCTCGCATCGGTCGGGGCGCTTTTGCTGATTGCGAATTTTCTCGTCACCGCAGCACTGAGCGGCTGGGCGGGCGTCAGTTATTTTGGTGTGCCGACCCAGTATGCGCCAGTGGTGGCGATGGGGGTCATTCTGGCGCTCGGTGTCCTCAATTATTTTGGCCCAAAACATAGCGGTAGCGTCTCAATCTGGCTGGCCGTGCCGGCTGTAATTGTGGTTGTGGCGACGATCGCTTTTAGCGCACACCATGTGGATCTGACGCATCTCGAACCGCGTCATGCTGATTGGGAGACAATTTGGGTGCAGTTTGTCGGAGTCATCCTGGCTCTAAGCGGTGTGGAGGCCATCGCGAATCTCACCGGCGTGATGAAACTGGACCCGGACGCCACACCGGCTGCGCCGAAAGTCACGCGCACGGCGACAAAAGCGATTGTGCCGGTGGCGATCGAAGTGGTCTGCGGAACAGCGCTCCTCGGCTTGGCGATGCTATCGATGCCGAAATCGTTGGAGCCAGAGTTAATCGCGCACAAGGAAGATATGTTGCGCTTCCTTGGGGAATATTACGCAGGATCAGTCGGAGGCGTGTGGTTCGGACAAGCCTTTTCTATTTTCGTTGGCGTCGTCTTCGGTCTACTGCTCGTCAGCGCCGTCAACACGGCCATCGTCGCATTGATCGGCGTGATCTACATGATGGCTCAGGACGGCGAAATGCCGGGGCAATTCGCGCGCCTGAACAAACACGGCGTGCCCCGCATTCCATTACTTGTCGCGGTTGCAATTCCGATCCTGGTGCTCGCGATCATGAGGCAATTCGAGAGTCTTGCGGGTTTGTACGCCATCGGTGTTGTTGGCGCTATCTCAGTCAATCTCGGTGCATGCACATTTAACAAGCATTTGGGGCTGCGCACCTACGAGCGCCTGATCATGGGCGCCACATTCCTCGTGCTCGCGTTGGTCGAAATAACCATCGCCAAAACAAAACCGGACGCGCTCTTTTTCGCGGTATGCGTTTTGGGCGTAGGCCTCGGATTCCGCGCCTATTCGCACAAGATCGCGGGGTTAAAAACGCTCACGCTAAAGCGCGAAGTTGCTGCCATGGTGACGCCCGATCTTGCCACAAACGTGGAGACGCGCATTCAAGAGGGCCACAGGATCATGGTCGCTGCGCGAGGCATTACCAGCGTCCTGGGATTCGCATTGGATGAAGCGCAGCTGCGCAACGCGACATTGTATGTTTTGTACGTGAAGGAAATTGTCGTCTTCTACGCGGGTGGCCCGACGGTGCCCGGTCGTCCCAAATGGCAGGAGGACCCCGAGGCGGCTGCAATTATGTCCACAATGCAGAAGCTGGGGGCTGAACGTAATGTTTCTGTACTGCCGGTGTATGCGGTGAGCGAAGACGCGGCGACGACTATTCTGGATCTTACGGCCACACTGGGTGTCGATTATCTCATCATCGGTGCATCACAGCGCACGGCCATGTCTAAATTGCTTCGTGGGAGCGTCGTTACGAACGTCGCACAGCAATTACCCGAGTCCATTCACCTCATCATTTACGGCTAAGGAAGTTTCCGAGCCGCTTATTTCCGAATTCCGAAAAATGCTTCGAGCGCGCGAGTTCCCAATGCTTTCCAGATCTTGATCACTTCATAGGTGATGACTGTGGTGAACGTCACGGCGAACCAAACAAAAACTGCTTCAATCGGCAGGCCGGACCAAGCTCCGATGTGAAGCCCCATCATGGTGCGCGGCCGGTATTCCCACCAACCATAAGGCAACGCGAGCGTTGCTTCCCAAAGCAAACTGATCAGCAGCAGGAGGAAAAACGTAAAACTGAATGCGCGCCAATTAATGAATGGCCGGGCGCTGTGGAAAAAGCCAGCCGATGGAATCAGCGACGCGCAGACGAGGTAAATGAAATACCAGGGGAAACCTTCTGGCGCGCCCGCCAAAAACTTTCGATACAAAATCGCAGCCGCGATGAGCCCAACGCCGAGTGCGACAGACGCGAAATGAAAACGGACAATTCGCGGCATGTTTTCGCCCATCGCCGTGTAATCGCGCACGTTGTACGCCCCCATCCAATATTCATCGCACCAAATGTAACTCAGGAGTACCAGCATGAACCCGGCGAGGTAGAAAACGAATTCTTCGATGGGAATCGGTCCCCCCAACGCGGGTACTTCCCAACCGAGGGTGGCCAATTTATTCGGGAAAACGAAGAAATCGTTGCCAAAGAGGAGGTCGAGCGCGAAACCGAGTGGCGTTAGCACAGCCAGCGTTCGCCAGAAGGCCTTTCTTGGAAACTGCAAATCGGGTCGGCGAGCAAACCACCAGCCGAGCGCGCCGATCGGGATAATAAACAACAGGAGGCTCCAGGTGTATCCGAGCGGCGTCGGATTATCCGAGGTTGCTTGTAAAATGACGGGGTGAACAATCGTCCGCAACGCCAGCGCAGCTGGAATGACCAGCGCAGCTGCGATGGCGAAAATGACGTAGAACGCTCTTCGTTCTTGCATATCCAAAGTCTAAACAGAACGGTCCTCGGTTTTAAGATTTAAGTTTTGAATTCGAACGCATTATTCTTCTGCACAACGCTTAAACCGCACATTTAACATCAACGGCACGCGACTTGAACATCAACACCAACGTTAATGACTGTCTCGACTTGATGCGGAAGCTCATCGGGTATCGCCAACAAAAAGCTTTGCATCATCAGCTCATGAAAGCGGCCGAATGTTCAATGCTCGGCATCGACGCGATTGTGATGATTTATCACTGCGCGAAAGTCAGCGCGGGTGACATTCTCGAGGTTGGCGCATACATAGGCGGAGCAACGATCGCCATGG
>JGI10215J12807_1000036_pt1 | contig 14424 bp, 12 predicted proteins | sample WisResreferecore_FD_12807 | JGI IMG/M metagenome (IMG submission 12807) | reverse complement strand
GCCAGTAGTACGACGACCCACCTGGGTTGCATGGGGTTCCCTCCCATGCCCCTTCTAACACGCGGGTTTCCCGTGCCCAGCGGAAATACTTCACCGTTTACTTCGGGCGCTTGTCGATGACGCGCTTGGCCTTGCCGATCGAGCGCTCGATGGTGCCGATGCGCACGTCGGCGCTGACGCCGATGTAGGACTTGATGCTGTTTCTCAGGCCTGCGGTCGCTCCTTCCTCGCCCTCGACCACTACGGTGAGATGGTCGAGGGGGCCCTCCTTCGAGACCTCCAGCACGTAGTGCGGGCTCAAGCCCGGCTGCCTGAGGATCAGCTCCTCGATCTGGGACGGGAATACGTTGACGCCGCGGATGATGAGCATGTCGTCGGATCGGCCCGAGATGCGCTCCATGCGCCGCATGCTGCGCGCCGTGGCCGGCAGCAGGCGCGTGAGGTCGCGGGTGCGGTAGCGGATCACGGGCAGCGCTTCCTTCGTGAGCGAAGTGAACACGAGCTCGCCCATCTCGCCGTCGGGCAGCGGTCTGCCGCTCGCCGGGTCGACGATCTCCGGGTAGAAATGGTCCTCCCAGACGGTGGGCCCGTCCTGGGTCTCGATGCACTCCTGCGCCACGCCCGGGCCGATCACCTCGGAAAGGCCGTAGAGATCGATCGCTTGGAGCGACAGCCTGGCTTCGATCGAGCGGCGCATCTCGTCGGTCCAGGGCTCGGCGCCGAAGATGCCGATGCGAAGCGAGGAGGAGCGCGGATCGATTCCCTGGCGCTCCATCTCGTCTGCGATGGCGAGCATGTAGCTCGGCGTCACCATGATGATCTCCGGCTCGAAGTCGCGGATGAGCTGCACCTGCCGCTCGGTCATGCCGCCGCCGACCGGGATCACCGCCAGACCGAGGCGCTCGGCGCCGTAATGCGCGCCCAGGCCGCCGGTGAACAGGCCGTAGCCGTAGGCGACATGCACCTTGTCTCCCGGACGCGCGCCCGCGGCGCGTATCGAGCGCGCCATCAACTGCGCCCAGGTGTCGACGTCCTTGGCGGTATAGCCGACCACGGTGGGCTTGCCCGTGGTTCCCGACGAAGCGTGAATTCGCACGATCCGGTCCATCGGCACCGCGAACATGCCGAAGGGATAGGTTTCGCGCAGGTCCGTCTTGGTGGTGAACGGAAAACCTGCCAGATCCTCGAGCGAACGACAGTCGCGCGGGGTCACACCTGCGGCGTCGAACTTCCGGCGGTAATGCGGCACGTTGTCGTACGCGTGCTGCAACGACCATTGCAGCCGCTCGAGCTGCAGGGCCCTCAGCGTGCCCCGCTCGGCGGTCTCAATGGGCTCGAGGGGAAAATTCTTCATTTGCCCTTGTAGGCCGGCTTGCGCTTCTGCAGGAAGGCGGCGACGCCCTCGCGATAGTCCTCGGAGAATCCGGCTTCGCGCTGCAGGTCGCGCTCCAGGTCGAGCTGCGAGTCGAGCGAATTGCCGGCCGAAGCGTAGAGCGCTTTCTTGATCAGGCCGTAGCCCCGGGTAGGGCCCGCGGCGAGAGCCTGGGCGATTCTTGTCGCTTCCTCGATGAGACGCTCGTCGTCGAGCGCCTTCCAGATGAGACCCCAGCGCTCGGCCTCTTCCGCCGAGAGGCGCTCGCCCAGGAGCGCGAGCCCCATCGCGCGCGCACTGCCGACGAGGCGCGGCAGGAAATAGGTGCCGCCCGAATCGGGCACCAGGCCGAGCCTGGCGAAGGACTGCACGAAGCTCGCCGAGCGCGCCGCGAGCACGATGTCGCAGGCAAGGGCGATGTTGGCGCCTGCGCCCGCGGCGACGCCGTTCACCGCGCACACGACCGGCTTGGGCAGCGCGCGCAGACGCCGCACCAGGGGGTTGTAGTTGGAGCCGAGGCTCACGGAAAGGTCGATGGGCGCGGCATCCGCGCTGAGGTTGCGTTCGGAGAGGTCCTGTCCGGCGCAGAACCCGCGGCCGGAGCCGGTCAGCAGCACCGCGCGCACGCCGGCCTCGTCGCGCGCCACCTCGAGGGCATCGCGCAGGAGCTGGTGCATCTCCGGATTGAAGGCATTCAACTTATCCGGGCGATTGAGCGTCACCGTGAGAATACCCGCGTCGCGCGAAACCAGGATCGATGCCATGGGGAAAAGCTTACAATCGTGCGGTGCCCAGAGTCTATTCCATCGACGGCATTACACCGGTCGTCCATCCGGGCGCCTATGTCCATCCGAGCGCCGTGCTGATCGGCGACGTAATCGTCGCGGCGCGCGCGTACATCGGCCCTTGCGCCTGTCTGCGCGGCGACTTCGGCCGCATCGTGGTCGAGGAGGGCGCGAACATCCAGGATAGCTGCCTGCTGCACGGATTTCCCGGCAAGGACACCGTGGTCGGCGCCGAGGTGACGGTGGGGCACGGCGCGGTGCTCCACGGCTGCGTAGTGCGCCGCGGTGCGCTGATCGGCATGAACGCCGTGGTGAACGACAACGCGGAGGTCGGCGAGGAAGCGGTGGTGGCCGCGCTCGCATTCGTGAAGGCGGAACAGAAGATCGCGCCTCGCAGCTTGGCCGCCGGCATCCCCGCGCGGGTGCTGCGCACGCTCAGCGAGCAGGAGCTCTCCTGGAAGAAAGACAACATGCAGCTCTACCAGGATCTCGCGCGGCGCAGCGCGGCAAGCATGCGCGAAGTCGAGGCGCTGACCGCCGTCGAGCCCGGGCGAAAGCGCATCGACATCCCGGGGGCGGTGCCCCTTTCCGAGTTGAAGGCAGCCAACCGATGACCTACGCGTTCATATCGGTGGAGAAGAAGGGGCGCGTCGGCCTCATCAGGCTCGATCGGCCCAAGCAGCTCAACGCGCTCAGCCCGCAGCTCATGGCGGAGCTCGGCCAGGCGCTAAGGTCCTGCGACGCTGACGAGGGCATCGGCGCCATCGTCATCACCGGCAGCGACAAGGCCTTCGCCGCCGGCGCCGACATCGCCGCGATGAAGGACTACAGCTACATGGACGCCTACATGGGCGACTACATCACCGCGTGGGAGCATTTCCGCTCCGTGAGGAAGCCGGTGATCGCCGCGGTCGCCGGCTATGCCCTGGGCGGGGGCAACGAGCTCGCCATGCAATGCGACATCGTCATCGCTGCCGACAACGCAAAGTTCGGCCAGCCTGAAGTGAATCTCGGGATCATGCCCGGGTACGGCGGCACGCAGCGCCTGCCGCGCTTTACCAGCAAGGCGAAGGCGATGGACCTTTGCCTCACCGCGCGCATGATGGACGCCGAGGAGGCCGAGCGCGCAGGCGTCGTCTCGCGCGTAGTGCCCCTCGCCAAGCTCATGGACGAGGCGCTGTCGGTGGCCGAGAAGATCGCCGGCTATTCTCTGCCGGTCGTGATGATGATCAAGGAATCGATCAACCGGGCGTACGAGACCTCGCTCGCCGAGGGGGTGCTGTTCGAGCGGCGTGTGTTCCAGTCCCAATTCGCGCTCGAGGACCAGAAGGAGGGCATGGCGGCCTTCCTCGAGAAACGCAAGCCGGTCTTCAAGAACCGATAAACCGAACCGCGCTCACGCTGCTGGTCGCCCACATCCTTTCGATGCTGGGCTTTTCCACCTACGCCGCGCTGCTGCCGGAGCTGCGCAATGCGTGGGCGCTGTCCAATTCGCAGGCCGGGATCATCGGCGGGATGTTCTTCGCCGGCTACGTCGCCACCGTGTCCCTCTCCACCGCCTTGACCGACCGCGTCGATGCGCGCTGGATCTATCTTGCCGGAGGCGTCGCCGCGGCCGCCGCGGCCGCAGGCTTCGGCCTCGCTGCCGCGGGCTTCTGGAGCGCCGTGCTGTTCCAAGTCGTGCTGGGGGCGGGCATTGCAGCCACCTACATGCCGGGCCTGCGCCTGCTCTCCGATCGCATCGCCGGTTCCTCCCAGAGCCGCTACATTGCGTTCTACACCTCGTTCTTCGGCATCGGCACCGCCCTTTCCTTTGCCATCGCCGGGCTGGTTGCGCCGCGGTACGGCTGGCGCGCCGCGTTTCTCATTTCGGCGCTCGGGCCCTTGCTCGCAGCCGTCTCGGTATTCGTTTTCATTCATGGGCAGCGACCCGTTGCGGCCAAGGCGTTTTCCCTCCGCGTCCTGTTCCCGCTGCGCGCGTGGCGCGAAGTGCTCGCCAACCGCGCGGCCGCCGGCTTCACCTTCGGCTATGCGGCGCATTGCCTCGAGCTCTTCGGCTCGCGCGCCTGGATGGTGGCATTCCTCGCTTATTCGGCAAGTCTTCACTCCGGGCCGAGCTTCCCCTGGCATGCCGCGGCGATCGCCGGGGTGGTCAACCTGGTCGCGGTGCCAGCTTCGATCGTGGGCAATGAAATTGCGCTGCGCTGGGGGCGCCAGCGCTGGATCGTGGCGGTAATGACCGCGTCTGGCGCCTGCGGCCTCGTACTCGCGCTCGGAGCGCCGTGGCATTGGGCCGCGGTACTGGTGGTGCTGGTGGTCTACTCGATGCTGGTGATGGCGGAGTCGGGTACCCTCACGGCCGGCCTCGTCGCCGCGGCCCCGGGCGAGCTGCGGGGGGCGGCGCTCGGGCTGTATTCGCTCGTCGGCTTCGGCGCCGGGCTGGCCGGACCGGTGCTGTTCGGCGTGACACTCGATGCCGCAGGCGGCGCCGCGAGCCATTTTGCCTGGATCGCCGCGTATGCTGCCATTGGCGCGGGATGTCTCGCCGCCCCGCTGGTGGTTAGAATGAACCCGAAGAAAACGCGTTTCTAGGAGGAGACGTGGAACGCATCTGGCTGAAGAGCTACCCGCCCGGCGTGCCCGCGGACATCGATCCGGCGGAATACAAGAGTTTGGTAGAGCTGTTCGAGAGCAGCGTGCAGAAGTTCGGCGCTCGCCCGGCATTCCACAGCATGGGCAAGACCCTGACCTTCGCCGAGCTCGAGCGCCTCTCGCGCGACTTCGGCGCCTGGCTTCAGTCCAGGGGCCTGTCCAAGGGATCGCGCGTGGCGATCATGCTGCCGAATTGCCTGCAGTACCCGGTAGCGATGTTCGGCACGCTGCGCGCCGGCTGCACAGTGGTCAACGTGAACCCCCTCTACACCGCGCGCGAGCTCGAGCACCAGCTGCGCGACTCCGGAGCCGAAGCTATCGTCATCCTGGAGAACTTCGCCGCTGTGCTGCAGCAGGTGCGCCCGCAGACGCCGCTCAAGCACGTAGCGGTGACTTCGCTCGGCGAGATGCTCGGCGTGAAGGGCGTGGTGGTGAACCTGGTGGTGCGCAAGCTGAAGAAGATGGTGCCGCCCTTCGATCTGCCGGGCGCGGTGAGCTTCAAGTCTGCCGTCAGCGAAGGAAAGCGCGCCGTCCTCAACCGGCCCCCGCTCGGACACGAGGACATCGCTTTTCTGCAGTACACCGGCGGTACTACCGGGGTATCCAAGGGTGCGATCCTCACGCACCGCAACGTCATCGCGGCTTTGTTGCAGTACCGCGCCTGGCTCGGTCCGGCCATCGGCGACTCGCGGCCGGTGATCATTACCGCGCTGCCGCTCTACCACATCTTTTCGCTCACCGTGAATTGCCTCGTCATGATGTTCGTTGGCGGCGAGAACGTGCTGATCACCAACCCGCGCGACATTCCCGGGTTCGTGAAGGAGCTTGCGAAGCACAAGTACAGCATGATCACCGGCGTCAACACGCTCTTCAACGCGCTGCTCAATCATCCGGACTTCGCCAAGCTCGACTTTTCGCACCTGAAGCTCGCGCTCGGCGGCGGCATGGCGGTGCAGAAGGCGGTGGCCGAGCGCTGGAAGCAGGTCACCGGCACCGCGCTCATCGAGGGCTACGGTCTCACCGAGACGGCGCCCTCGGCCACTGCCAATCCGCTCAATCTCGCCGATTTCACCGGGGCGATCGGCGTGCCCATGTCGTCGACCGATGTGGAGTTGCGCGACGACAGCGACCGCAATGTGCCGCTCGGCCAGCCCGGGGAGATCTGCATCCGGGGGCCGCAGGTGATGCGGGGCTACTGGCAGCGTCCCGACGAGACCGCGAAGGTGCTCGGGCAGGACGGGTTTCTGCACACCGGAGACATCGGCATCATGGACGAGAAGGGGTTCATCCGCATCGTCGACCGCAAGAAGGACATGATCCTGGTGTCGGGCTTCAACGTGTACCCCAACGAGATCGAGCAGGTGGTCGCGACACTCCCTGGGGTGCTCGAATGCGCGGTGATCGGCGTGCCAGACGAGCACTCCGGCGAGGTGCCGAAGGTCTACGTGGTGCGCAAGGACCCGCAGCTGACCGAGCAGGACGTGCTCGAGCACTGCCGGAAAGAGCTCACCGGCTACAAGCGTCCCAAGTACGTCGAGTTCCGCACCGAGCTTCCCAAGACCAACGTCGGCAAGATCCTGCGCCGCGCCCTGCGCGAGGAGAGGAAGGCCGCCTGACCAGGGCCTCGGCCCGGCATCCCCTTGACCCGCAAGAACCTCCTGAGCGGGCTGGGCTGGGCGCTGCTCTGTATCCTGTGCTGGGCGCCGCTGTTCTCGGTCGCCAAGCGCACGCTCGAGGTCGTCGACCCGTTCACGCTGGGCACGCTGCGCTACCTCATCGGAGTGCTTCTGTTTGTCGCTCTCCTGGCCGCGGTCGAGGGTCGCCAGGCGCTGCGCTACGAGGGACGCTGGGCGCGGGCGGCCGTATGCGGCGTGCTCGGCATCGCAGGATTCAACCTTCTCGTCTGGATCGGCCTCATGTTTACCCGGCCGGAGCACGGCTCGCTCATCAATGCGCTGCAGACGCCGCTGATCGCCATCGCGGTATGGATGTGGCGTGGGCAGCGACCTGCGGCTTTCACGTTGGGATGCGTGGCCGCGGCGATCGCTGGCGTGCTGGTGGTCATCAGCAAGGGCGAGCCGGACGCGGCGCTGCGAGGTGGGACGCTTATCGGCGACTTCCTGGTCTTCCTCGGCGCCGTCTGCTGGATGGTCTATACCTTGGCGGTGTCATACGCGTTCCCCGGCTGGTCGGCGCTGCGCATCACCGTGCTCACCTGCCTCCCGGGGCTGGCGGGCCTGGTCGTGATCAACGTCGTGGCCCTCGCAGCCGGCTGGGCTCGAATCCCGGCGGCCGACACGCTCGCCTCGCTGGCGTGGCAGCTTGTCTACCTCTCGGTGTTTACCGTGGTGCTCGGCGTGCTCGCCTTCAACAATGCGGCGCGCAAGCTCGGCCCGCTCAATACCATGCTCATGCTGAATGCGCTGCCAGTGCTCGTGTTCGGCATCGAGGCGGCGCTCGGCCGCAGCTTCACGGATTTGGAGCTCGCCGGCGCGGCGATCGTGGTGGCCGCGCTGGCCGCCAATAACCTTTACTTGCGCGGCGTCAGCACCAGCCGCTGAACCCCGTTCGCCTCGAGCCTTTCGCGCTCGGTGACGGTGCGGATGTACTCGCCGCGCGCCCACGCCTCGGCGAAAGCGCGGTAGTGCGGCGAAAGCGGGTTGCCCGATTGGCCGCCCGAATGGATGAAAAGCGAGCCTTGCGGATCGGCGAGATCATAGATCGCACGGTAGCTCGCGGCGTGGCGGTTGGCGTAGGGCGCCGCGTCGTCGCCGAAGTCGCTGCGTCCCACGTTGATCGAATACGCGTCGCCTGGGCTTGGCACGCTGATATCGAAGAACCGCGCGAGAAGCGCGTTGCGCGAGAACGGCCGGTGCTGGTGCCGGGCAACATGCGCCTCGCCCCACTGCCACGATTGCGGGTCGTCGCCGAAGCGGCGTCTCAGGTCGCGCAGTGCCTTGTCGAGAGACTCGGACAGCATCTCGTCGCAGCCTTCGACCCGGCGGGTTCGCACGTCGTCGCACCATGCCGCATTGCCCTTGAGGACGCCCTCGACAAAACCGGCGCGCGTGCTCCAGTTCGGGCGGAACGCGTCGCCCAGCTCGTCGGAATAGAGCGCCATCGCAAGCTCGCGCCACCAGGCCGCGACGATGAGCGGCTCGGGCGGCGCTGCCGTCATGCTGCCGTCCCAGGCAGCGAGCATCTTGAGCGCCGCGCGCGCCGCGTCGTCCTTGGGACGCGTGGCCGAAAGCAGCTGCGGCAGCAGCTCGCGCACCGCGGGCGAGACTACGTCGAGCTGAATGCGCGCAAAGCTCTCGGGCGAGTGCTTATCGACCTTGAGCAGCAGCTCCTCGATGCGGCGCGACCGGTACGGCGCCTGCCATTCGAAGGTGATGTGGTGGGGATATCCCGGCGGCGTGATCTTGTGGTTCGCGCTCACGATGGCGCCGCCCGCCGGATTGAAGGCGCGCGGCAGCGCATCGAACGGCACGTACCCCGTCCAGTCGTAGCGCGCGTCCCAGCCCAGCGCCGGGGCGAGGCCCTTGAGATCGTTCTCGGGCTTGCGCACCGGCACCCGGCCTGCGGCGATGAACCCGACGTTGCCTTCCACGTCGGCGTAGGTGACGGTCTGCTGGGGCGAATGCAGGGCGCGCAGCGATGCCTCGAATTCCTGCCAGCTGCGCGAGCGCCCGATGCGGATTGCCGCCTGCATCGTCAGATCGTCCTCGGCCAGCGCGGTCCAGGCGAAGGCCATGGCGTGGCCGCGCGGGGTCACCTCGAGCGCGCTGCGCACGACGTCGGAGATTACCGGCCCGTGTCGCGAAACGCGCACCTGCAGCGCTTCGTCGGCGGCGCCCTTCACGCGGATCGCTTCGGAAAGGATCTCGAAGCGCCGCGGGCCCTCGGGGGTGAGGTAATTGCCCGCGGTATCGAGCTTTTCGAGGTAGAGGTCCTGCACGTCGGGCCCGGTGTTGGTGAAGCCCCAGGCGATGCGCTGGTTGCGCCCGGCCAGCACGCCGGGCACGCCCGGCAGCGTTGCGCCGATGACGTCGAGGCCGGGCGCATTGAGGTGTGCCAGGTACCACACCGGCGGTGCAGCAAGGCCGAGATGCGGGTCGTTTGCCAGCATCGGCTTGCCGCTCGCACTGCGCGCGGGCGCCACCGCCCAGCTGTTCGACCCGGGAACGAAATCGGAGTCGGAAAAATCGGAGTCCAAGCCGGATTTTCCGCTCGCAATGCGGGGCGGCTCACGTTCGAGGCCTTCGTAGAGCTCCTTCAGCTCGCGTATCGGCGGTGCGGGATCACCGGGATACGGCGGAAGGAACTCGTGGATGCGCGATAGCGGCAGGGTCTTCGAGAGGCGCATCCGCAGCAGTTCGTTGCGCCAGTTGCCGCCGAGGTCCCAGGCCATCATCTTCAGCCAGGCGATGGAATCCACCGGGGTCCAGGCCTCGGGGCGCGCTCCAAGGAGAATGAATTCGGGTGGCAGCACCGGCCGGGTGGCGAGAAACGCGTTCACACCGGCGGCGTACGCGTCGAGCGTGCCGCGGGCATCTTCGTCCAGGCGCTCGAGATTTGCCTGCGCTGTGCGTCGCACTCCTAGCGTGCGCATGAAGCGGTCGGTCTCGAGGCCGCCGGGACCGAGGACCTCGGCGAGCCGGCCGGCACCGATCCGCCGGTTCATTTCCAGCTGCCACAGCCGGTCCTGGGCGTGGACGAAACCGAGCGCGAAGTGCGCGTCGCGCTCGGACCCGGCAAAGATGTGCGGCACCCCGTAGCTGTCGCGCAGGATTTCCACCGCCGCGCCAAGGCCGGCGAGGGCGATCTCCCCTTCGAGCTGCGGCAGCGATTGCCGCAGGTACACATAGCCCAGCATCAGGCCTGCGGCGGCCAGGACCACCAGAAAAGCCAATAAGCGAAACAGCTTACGCATGGGCCAGAATACCCCGGTCCCAGCGGCAGTACGACAATGTGGCACTGCGGCAATAATGATATAACCGCAAGCGATGCTCTATTCGCTGTATGAAGCCCAGCACCTGGCGCTTGTGCCGCTACGGTTCCTGGCCGAGTTGTCGCGGGGCTGGTTTGGCCATCCGTTCAGCCCGCTGTCGCACCACCCGCTGTCGCGGCGCTTCGCTGCATCGAGCGACCTGTTCCTGCGCATTACCGACCGCTACGAGAAGCCGAAGTGGGACCTGGCGGAGGCCCAAGCCGAGGTGGTGCTGGAGCGCCCGTTCTGCAACCTGGTGCGTTTCAGCCAGGGCGCGCCCAAGCCGCGCAAGGTGCTCCTGGTGGCGCCGCTTTCCGGCCATCACGCCACGTTGGTGCGCGATACGGTGCGTGTGCTGATCGCCGAGCACGACGTTTGGGTGAGCGATTGGATCAACGCGCGCATGGTGCCGCTCACCGAGGGTCCGTTTCGTCTCGACGATTACGTGGACTATGTGCGCGAGTGGATCACGCTGCTCTCGCCGGAGCTGCACGTGATCTCGGTCTGTCAGCCGACCGTTCCGGTGCTGGCGGCGGTGGCCCTCATGGCCTCGAACCGGCAGGCGCAACCCAGGTCGATGACCATGATGGGCGGGCCGATCGACGCGCGGCGCAGCCCGACCGCGGTGAACAACCTGGCGCAGAAAAAACCTCTGTCGTGGTTCCAGCAGAACCTCATCCATCGCGTGCCGCCGAAGTACCCCGGCTACATGCGCCAGGTGTATCCGGGCTTCCTCCAGCACCTGGGCTTTGTGGCGATGAATCCCGACCGCCATCTCAGCGCGCACTGGGACTACTACCACCATCTGGTGCAGGGCGACGGCGACTCGGCCGAAGGGCACCGGCGCTTCTACGACGAATACAACGCCGTGCTCGACATGCCGGCAGAGTACTACCTCGATACGGTGAAAACCGTGTTCCACGACTACGCTCTGCCGAAGGGCCGCATGTTCGTGCGCGACGAGCTGGTGCGGCCGCAGGCGATCCGCGACACGGCGCTGCTCACGGTCGAGGGGGAGCTGGACGACATTTCCGGCAACGGCCAGACCGAGGCCGCGCACGCGCTGTGCCTCAACATTCCACGCGAGCGGCGCAGCCACTTCATGGCGCCGGGCGTCGGTCACTACGGCATTTTTTCCGGACGCCGCTGGCGCGAGCTGATCTACCCGCGGGTACGCCAGTTCATCCGCGCCAACTCATAGCTCGTAGCGCGATCCTTCCTCGCCGGTGACGGTGCGCTCGACGATAGAGCGCGGCAGCTGCGGCGCGAACATCTCGATGAACTCGTATGCATAGCGCCGCAGGTAGGCGCCGCGCTTGATTCCGAGACGGGTGGTGCTCGATTCGAACAGATGGCTGGCGTCGATGGCGCGCAAGTGGTCGTCGCGCCGGGCGTCGAACGCCATCTTGGCGAGGATGCCGACCCCGAGGCCGAGCTCGACGTAGGTCTTGATCACGTCGGAGTCGAGCGCGGTCAGCACGATGTTCGGCGCGAGTCCGCGGTTTTCGAAGGCTTTCTGCACCAGCGAGCGATTGGCGAAGGCGAAGTCGTAGGTCACGATCGGGAACTGCGCCAGCGCTTCCAGCGTAAGCGGCGTGACCTTGAGCAGCGGATGCTTCGGCGGCACGACCACGCAGCGGTTCCACTGGTAGACCGGCAGCGAAACCAGCTCGGGGTAGAGCGCGATCGCCTCGGTGGCGACGCAAAGGTCGGCGTCTCCGGCGAGCACCTGCTCGCAGACCTGCGTCGGGTTGCCCTGATGGATCCGCAGCTGGACGCTGGGATACTTCTTCTTGAACTGCGCAACGGCCTTGGGCAGCGCGTAGCGCGCCTGGGTATGCGTGGCGGCGATGGTGAGCGTGCCGAGCTTCTCGTTGGCGAACTCCTCGCCCGCGCGGCGCAGGTTGTTCGCCTCGGCGAGGATGCGCTCGGCGATGGCGATCACGGCCTTGCCGGGCTCGGTGACCGAGACCAGGCGCTTGCCGTGGCGCACGAACACGTCGATGCCGAGCTCCTCCTCCAGCGCCCGGATCTGCTTGGACACCCCGGGCTGGGAAGTGTGCAGCGCGTCGGCGGCCTCGGACACGTTCAGGCCGCGCCGGGCGATCTCGGTAAGGTAGCGGAGCTGCTGCAGCTTCATATAACCTAAATCGTATAACATGCTAACACATTAGTCTTTGTGGATATAACGAGGGGCACTAGCATTGCGTCCCATGGGGGTCACATCGGGCACGCTTGCGCTCGCCGGTTACGCCGCGTTCGTCACGCGGACGGCGCCCTGACATGTACGTCTACGATCAGATCGACCAGCGGCTGGTGGACCAGCGGGTGGCGCAGTTCCGCGACCAGACGCAGCGTTTCATGGCCGGCAAGCTCAGCGAAGAAGAGTTCCGTGCCCTGCGGCTGAGGAACGGCCTGTACATCCAGCGCTATGCGCCGATGCTGCGCATCGCCATCCCCTACGGGCTGCTGTCGTCGCGCCAGCTGCGCAAGCTCGCGCAGATCGCGCGCAAGTACGACCGCGCCTACGGCCATTTCTCCACCCGCCAGAACCTGCAGCTCAACTGGCCGCGGCTGGAGCAGGTGCCCGAGATCCTGGCCGAGCTCGCGGGCGTCCAGATGCACGCCATCCAGACTTCCGGCAACTGCATCCGCAACATCACCACCGACCATTTCGCCGGGGTCGCTCCCGACGAGATCGTCGATTCGTTCGTCTGGTGCGAAATCATCCGGCAGTGGTCCACCTTCCACCCCGAGTTCAGCTACCTGCCGCGCAAGTTCAAGATCGCGGTGAACGGCGCGGAGCGCGATCGCACGGCGACGTTCGTGCATGACATCGGGTTGCATGCCCTCAGGAACGAAGCCGGCGAGGTCGGCTTCCGCGTGATCGTCGGCGGCGGGCTCGGCCGCACCCCGCTGGTCGGCCACGTGATTCGCGAGTTCCTGCCCTGGCCGCATCTGCTGACGTATCTCGATGCGATCCTGCGCGTCTACAACCGCTACGGCCGCCGCGACAATATCCACAAGGCGCGCATCAAGATCCTGCTCAAGGAGCGAGGCGCCGACAGGTTCCGCGAGGAAGTCGAAGCCGAGTGGGCGCACGTCAAGGACGGGGCCGGCACGTTGAACGACGACGACGTGCGGCGCATCGAGGCGCGTTTTGTCCGGCCGCAGCATGAGAAGCTCCAGCCGGTCGAGCCGATTGGCGGTCCCGGATTCGCGGCCTGGGCGAAGCGCAACGTGCACGGCCACAAGGTGCCGGGATATGCCGCGGTCACCCTGTCGCTGAAGAAGACCGGCGTGCCGCCGGGCGACGTGACCAGCGACCAGATGGAGGCAATCGCCGATCTCGCAGAGCGCTACTCTTTCGGCGAGCTGCGCGTGTCGCATGAGCAGAACCTGATCCTGGCCGACATGCGCCAGGCGGATCTGCCGGCGTTGTGGCGCGAAGCGCGCGAGTTGGGCCTCGCCACGCCAAACATCGGCCTTCTCACCAACATCATCGCGTGTCCCGGCGGCGACTTCTGCGCCCTGGCCAATGCGAAGTCGATCCCGGTGGCGCAGGCGATCCAGGAGCGCTTCGATGACCTGGATTACCTGCACGACATCGGCGAGCTCGACCTCAACATCTCGGGATGCATGAACGCCTGCGGCCACCACCACGTCGGTCACATCGGCATCCTCGGCGTCGACAAGAACGGCGAGGAGTGGTACCAGGTCGAAATCGGCGGGAACCAGGGGAAAACCCGGGCAGGCAGAACGCCAACGGGCGAAGCCTCGCCCGGAGCGGCGCTCGGCAAGGTGATCGGGCCCTCGTTCGCCCGCGCCGACGTTCCCGCGGTGATCGAGAAGCTCATCGCCTGCTACCTGGAGCGCCGCGACAGCGAGGCCGAGCGCTTCGTCGACGTGGTTCACCGCATCGGCATCGAGCCCTTCAAGGAAAGCGTCTATGGCAACGCTCATCAAAGAGCGGCGAGTCGTTCACGAGCGCGCGCCCTCGCCTGACGCGAGGGTGATCCGCCTCGAGCCGGGGGACGATCCGGCGTCGGTGGCGGCCGAGCTCGGGAGCGTGGCGCGCATCGAGGTGAGCTTCCCGAAGTTCGGCGACGGGCGCGGCTTTTCAATCGCCAGGCTGCTGCGCGGCCGCTACGGCTACCAGGGCGAGCTGCGCGCCGTCGGCCACATCACACGCGATCACCTCTACTTCATGGAGCGCGTCGGCTTCGACGCGTTCGAGCTGCGCGAAGGCGAGGACGCGGCGGAGGCGCTGGCTGCGTTCTCGACCTTCTCGGTGCCCTACCAGCGCGCATGAGCTCAATGCGGCCGCTGCGCATCGCAACGGCAGGAAGCGTCGGGCACGGCAAGAGCACGCTGCTCGGGCGGCTGCTCTACGATGCGTGCGCGATCCGCGAGGAGCAGCTCGCGGCGGTAGAGCGCCCTGCGCCGCGTCGCGGCGCCGAAGAGCTGGATCTCTCGCCCGACGTCGCCTACCGCTACTTCGCGACCTCGAAGCGCAAGTTCATCATCGCCGACTCGCCGGGGCACGAGCTGTACACGCGCAACCTTGCCACCGGCGCAGCCAACGCCGATGCCGTGGTGCTGCTCGTCGACGTGGCGAAAGGCCT
>JGI10215J12807_1030847_pt1 | contig 15331 bp, 16 predicted proteins | sample WisResreferecore_FD_12807 | JGI IMG/M metagenome (IMG submission 12807) | reverse complement strand
TCGGTCGCGCCCTGGACGTTGTCGTGGCCGCGGTAGATGTTGCAGCCGCCGCCCGGGCGCCCGACGTTGCCGAGCGCGAGCTGCAGGATGTTGGAGGCGCGCACGATGCCGTTGGAGTTGTTGTGCTGCGTCTGGCCCATCGCCCAGATGATGAAGCCCGGCCGGTTCTCGGCCATGGTCTTGGCGATGTAGAACACATCCTCTTCGGGCGCACCGGTGACCTCGGTCACCTTGTCGGGCGTCCACTTTGCCATCACATCCTTCTTCACCTCGTCCATGCCGTAGACGCGGTCATGGATGTACTTCTTGTCTTCCCAGCCGTTCTTGAAGATGTGATACAGCACGCCGAAGATCAGCGGCACGTCGGTGCCGGAGCGGAAGCGCACGTACTTGTCGGCCTTGGCGGCGGTACGCGTGTAGCGCGGATCGGCGACGATCACCTTGGCGCCGTTCTCCTTTGCGTGCAGCGTGTGCAGCATCGACACCGGATGCGCCTCGGCGGCGTTGGAGCCGAGGAAAAGCAGCGACTTCGAATTCTGCTCGTCGTTGTACGAGTTGGTCATCGCGCCGTAGCCCCAGGTCTGGGCCACGCCCGCGACCGTGGTGCTGTGGCAGATGCGCGCCTGGTGGTCGGTGTTGTTGGTGCCCCAGAGGCGCGCCCACTTGCACAGGAGCTCCGCTTGCTCGTTGTTGTGCTTGGAGGAACCGACGAGGAAGAGCGCATCGGGTCCGCTCTCCTTGCGGATCTCGAGCATCTTCTTCGAGATCTCGTCGTAGGCCTGGTCCCAGGTAAGGCGCTTCCACTTGCCGCCCTCGAGCTTCATCGGATACTTGAGGCGGTGCGAGTCGTGCGTGACGCCATGCTCGCGCACCGAGGCCCCCTTGGCGCAGTGCGCGCCGAGGTTGATCGGCGAGTCGAACACCGGCTCCTGGCGGATCCAGACGCCGTTTTGCACCACCGCGTCGATGGCGCAGCCCACCGAGCAATGCGTGCAGACGCTGCGCTTGACTTCGATCTTCCCTTCCTCGGCCTTGGCCTCGGCCTCGCCGATCATCATGAAGGGAAGCTGCGAGGCCGCAGTGATTGATGCGGCACCGGCGCCGACGGTGATTCCGGAGCGCTTCAGGAATGCGCGCCGGTCCATCGTTTTCGGGGCGACACTCGCGCGTCCTCGGGACAGGCGAGCCTGGGGAACCGCTTCGCTGGTTGCTTTGCGGGTCAGCAGCATGTTGCGCTCCTCAAACCTTGGTGGTGCGGTAGTAGTTGTTGATGTGCTCGCTCGCGTGATAACCACGCGTCGCACGCTTGCTCTTGTCGGAAGACTGCGGGGACGGCGCGTTCTTCGCCACGATAGCCGCGGCGGTTGCGACACCGCCGGCGCCCGCGGCCAGAAGGAAATTACGGCGGGAAAGACGCTTCGCTCGCTCGCTCATGCGGCAGCCTCCGAAATAATAGTTATGCGCTACGGTTATGCACTACGGTACATATGAAGTACCGCACGATTCTAGAGCATTTCGAAGGCGCTCTGCTCTATGTCGAGGAAGGCTCTCGCGAACCGCGCGACCGGCTTGTAGAACGACAGGCTCGGGTGAGCTTCTATTGCATCGCACAAAGGGCCAGCGGCGGGCTCGATCCAGCGCCTGAAAAAGACGCTCTGCGTGGCGAGGTCGTGCTTTTGCCCGGCGATGAGGTGGCGCATCGCGTCGCACAGCGCCGCGATATGGTCTTCGGGCTCGGAAGCGTCCTCCCGGCGTGCCAGCCCCAGGGCGGCCAGCTCGCCGCGCAGCTCGGCGAGAGGCGCTTCGCTGGTGTGGCGGATGGAATACGCGCACGCGTAAAGTGTTACAGGCGACTTGCCGGTGCCGACGAACACCGAGTCGTACTCGTCGCGCACCGCCTCTTTATCCGCCTGTCCGGCAGCGCGGCATAGCTCCTGCCACGCCCGGGCGATGCCGCCGCCCTCAGCCTCGATGTCCCCGGCTCCGGCCAGGGTTTCGAGCAGCGCGGCATCGGGCGGCGCGTAGAAGAGCCGCGCCAGAAGCCCGTAGAAGTTTGCGCGCGCGACCTCCTCGGGCGGCAAGCTTAAGACAAACTTAACAGGCTGCGCTTCGCTCACCGTTTCGGGTAGTCGAGGATGCTCGCTTCGGTCCGGTTTTCCATCATGTCGACCACCCTGCAGTCGCCGCACATCTGGAGCCGCTGCACGCCGCCGGCGAACATCGAGTGGCCCGAAAGCTTGCCGAGCATGTTCTCGACCATCTGCCGGGTGCCGAAGGGCTTGCCGCAGCGCACGCAGTTGAACGGTTCGGCCTCGTTCAGCGTCACGGGCTCCTTTGCCTGCGGGCCGAGAAGCAGCCGCGGCACGAGCCGGATGGCGTCCTCGGGGCAGGTGTCCGCACAAAGGCCGCACTGAACGCAGTTGCGCTCGATGAAGCGCAGCGTCGGCGTTTCGGCCGAATCGAGCAGCGCCGCCTCGGGGCAAGCGCCGATGCAGGCCTTGCACAAGGTACAGGTGGTCTTGTTGACTGCGAGTGCACCGAAAGGCGCGCCGGCGGCGAGCTTGATCTCCTGCACCTGGCGATCCTTCGCCAGGTGATCGATGGCGAAATCCAGGCTGGTGCGCTTCTCGTTTGACAGATTGAATGAGGCGGCCTTCGCCGCCGTGCCGGCCGGCTGCAGCCCCCACACTTCGTCCACCTTCGTGAGCGCGTGGAAGTGCCTCCCCGGGTAACCCAGCCCGGTCACGATGGTCTGCGCGTAGCCCATCTGCCGCCGCAACGCGGCCGCGTAACTGTCGGCGAGCTTTTCGGTCGTCACGACGGCGACCTGGCTCGCGCCGTAGGCGAGCGCGCCCAGCATCAGGTCCATGCCGATCGAGGCGACATGGAAGCACTCGATGGGGATCACCCTCGAGGGCAGGCCCCTGCCCCGCCTGCCCAGCTCCAGCACCTGCGCCCGCCCTTCGCGCGCATCGTGAAACAGGATGCAAGCGTCCTTGCCGCCCGCGTCGCGGTAAGTCGAAAGCGCGGTCTTGAGACGCAGGCCCATCTCGGGCACGTCGGGGTACGCATAGGTCATGGCGCCCGACGGACACACGGTGGCGCAGCCGCCGCAGCCGGCGCAGAGATGCGGCTCGACCTTGACATAGTCGCCGTCGGCGCGAATGGCGCCGCTCGAGCACACCTCGATGCACTGGTTGCAGCCCTCGCGCCCCGAGCGGCTGTGCGCGCAGATTTTCGATTTATAGGAAAAGAATTTCGGTTTTTCGAACTCTCCGACCAGCGCAACCAGCTTCTGGGCGGCCAGCGCCTGCTCGAGCGGATCGTCGCCCGGAGCGAAGTAGCCCTGGGGCAGCTCATGCGTGCGCAGCAGCGGCTCGCGCGAAAGGTCCAGCACCAGGTCGAAGCGCTCGCGCCGCGGCTCGTCCGCGCGCGAGAAGTCGATGGCGCCGATGTCGCCGCAGGCGGCGACGCAGTCGCGGTGCGCAGTGCATTTGGCGAGATCCACCTGGTAGCCGTAGTCGATAGCGCTTTCCGGGCAGGCGCGGATGCAGGCGTTGCAGCGCGTGCAGAGCTCCAGATCGATCGGGTTTTGCTGGCGCCACTGCACCTCGAAGGCGCCGAGCCAGCCCGAGAGCGAAGTCACGCTTCCGGACCACAGCGGGAACCTGCGCTCGAGCGGCAGCTCGCCCCTCGCGGTGGCGAGGACGCTCACGTCGAGCTGATCGCTGAGGCGCTGCGCCCAGTCGAGAGCCGCGCCGGCTGGCCCGATGACGAGCAGCTGGCCGGAGGACTTGAACTCCACCGCGGGGCTCGGCTGCGGCTCGGGCAGCGCCGCCATCGCGAGCAGTGCCGCCATCTTCGGCGTGGCGCCCTTCGCCTCGGGCGACCAGCCCGCCTGCTCGCGCAGGTTGACGAAGCGCACGCGGGCGCTCGTGCCTTCGGCGAGCTCGCCGAAAAGCGGCGCTTCCTGAGTGCAGGCGACGATCACGTCGTCGGCCTGCCCGAGGGCCGCCTGGAACGCCCCGGCGTCCTTGCGGCACAGCTGGTGGTGGACCGTCAGCGGCTCGCCGGCCTTGAGCGCCGCGCCGAGCGCCTTGGCATCGAGCGCAACCGTGCGGTTGCAGCTGCAGACCTTAAGCGTCTTTCCTTCCAGGCTCATCGTCTTTCTCTGCCTTTTCCTCCACCACGGGTTCCGCGGCGGCGGCTTTTTCCTCTTCCTTTTTTTCCTTGTCGTCGAAGAGAAGCGTGCGCGCCTGATTCAGCGTCGCCAGCAGCTCCTCGGAGATCGGCTCACCCACCGTCCAGTCGCCCGAAAAAGGCTCGAACGGATCCGGTGTATTGAAGTGCGGATCGCTGAAGAGCTTCTTCAGCGCGACGCGGCGCAGCGCGTCCTCGACCTTCGGATGCATGAAGCCGGTGAAATCGGATTCGGGCGTCAGCTCCTCCACCGGCGGCAGCGCCGGAGCCGGCTGTTCCTCGGCTTTTTGCGGAACCTCTTTCGATTCGCTCTTGAGCCGGGACCAGCGGTTGAGGAACCTCTCCTTGTCTTGCGCCATGGTCACACCCGATCCTTCGGATGCTTGAACGAGCGCGGCTTGATGCGCTTCTTCGGCTCGGGCCGGTAGGTGTTCTCCACGTATTCGCCGACCCAGGCAAAGATCTCCGGCGGCATGGCGACGCGGTCCACGGAGTGGCCGCCGTCGAGCCAGCGTCCCGCCTCCTCGGAGCTCACCGTGACGTCGATCGGCAGTGCGCTCGCTTCATCCATGCGCCACAGCACGAACACGCTGGGCGCAGGGCCCGACACGTTGAGGTAGTAGCCTTCGGCTTCGTCCCGGTGCAGCTCGAGCACGAACCCGGGATGCAGCCACTGCGCGGCGCCCTCGTTTTCCACGAGCACGCGCGGCGTGCCCCGTTGCTCGGCGCTCGGAAGGACGCTCCAAGGCTCCCACACGCAGTCGATCCAGCGGTTCTGCACCGCTCGACGCTGCATGACGACAGCCACGGGAAAGCTCGGCTTGCTCATGAACCTGCCAGTGTAAGCCATGCGGCACTCCCGGCATGCGCTTTGCAACCATCGAATGCCATCACATGGAAGGAGAGTCGTAATGCGTCGCCAAGTTCTGTTTCTCGCAGCCGCCCTTGCCTTGCTCGCCGGCTGCAACAAAGGTCCTGAGAACCGTCAGCCTGCCTCGCGCGCGGGTACGCCGCCGACGCAGCCGCAAGCCAATACGCCGAGCACACCCGCGCCCGCGAGCGCCGGTCAGAGCGCTTCCCAAGCGGAGAAGAAGGAGGGCGCCAATCCCGTGCAGGGGCAGGTCGATCCAAAGGCCGCCGAGCAGCATCGGGATTTCCAGCAGAAGGGTGACAGCGCTGGGCCCAAGGGGCCCGACACCGCCCCCAAAAGCGGGGGCTGAACGAGCGCTGCTGTATGATCTTCCAGCATAAACACCCATGCCGACGAAGGTCATTCCCATTGTTGCAAAAGGGGCGCTCCGAGCGCCCGCGCCGGCCTTCCGTGGTGGCGAGCTGCTGGACACCCTGGGCCGGCCGATGCGCGACCTGCGCATCTCGGTCACCGATCGCTGCAATTTCCGCTGCGTCTACTGCATGCCGCGCGAGGTCTTCGACGCCGGCCATGAGTTTCTGCCGCATAGCGCGATCCTCTCCTTTGAGGAGATCGCGCGTCTCGCCCGCGTCTTCGTCGGCCTGGGCGTAAAGAAGATCCGGCTCACCGGCGGCGAGCCGCTGGTGCGCAAGCAGCTTTACCGCCTGGTCGCGATGCTGAGCGAGCTGCCGGCGGAGCTCACCCTGACCACCAATGGATCGCTGCTCGCACGGCAGGCGGCTGCGCTCAAGCAGGCCGGCCTGGATCGCGTCACCGTGAGCCTGGATTCGCTCGACGAAGCGACCTTCCGCGCCATCAACGACGCCGATTTCCCGGTGGCCAAGGTGATCGAGGGCATCGAGACCGCCGCCGCCGCGGGTCTCGCGCCGGTGAAGATCAACATGGTGGTGAAGCGCGGCACGAACGACCGCGACATCGTGGCGATGGCGCAGCGCTGGCGCGGAACCGGTCACATCGTTCGGTTCATCGAGTACATGGACGTCGGCTCGTCGAATGGCTGGCGCATGGACGAAGTGGTGCCGTCTGCAGAAGTCATCCAGAGGATCAATGAGGCCTGGGCGCTCGAGCCCATCGATCCCAACTATTCCGGCGAGGTGGCCGAGCGCTGGCGCTATCGCGACGGCTCGGGCGAGATCGGCGTCATCTCCTCGGTCACGCAAGCGTTCTGCTCTACCTGCAACCGCATGCGCCTGTCGACCGAAGGCAGCCTCTACACCTGCCTGTTCGCTCAGTCCGGCTACGACCTGAAGGCGCTGCTGCGCGGCGGCGCCACCGACGAGGCGCTGCGCGACGAGATTGCGGCGGTATGGGAAGGACGCGCTGACCAGTATTCCGAGATCAGGACCTCTCAGACATCTTCACTGAAAAAAATCGAGATGTCCTACATTGGTGGCTAGAACCTGCCTTAAAAAGCGCGGTGGCTAAGCCGAAACTCACCAACGCGGCGAAGCCGGCGACCTTCGAGGTCGAGGCCTACAACGAGCGTGGCGAGATGGTGCCGACGGCGATCGCCGGCGAGCATCCGCTGACGCTCTACCTCGACAAGCGTGAGATCGTGACGCTCATGACGCTCGGGCACGCGCCCGAGGCGCTCGCCATCGGCTATCTGCGCAACCAGCGCCTGGCCGAGTCGATCGACGACCTCGCCGCGGTGCAGGTCGACTGGGAAACCGAGTCGGTGGCGGTGACCACGCGCTCGAAAAAGCCGCTGCCGGCACTGGACAAGAAAACCGTGACCACCGGCTGCGGGCAAGGCACGATGTACGGCGACCTCATGGAGGAAGTGAATTCCATCCACTTGAGGGACGACGTGCGCCTCACCGACGCGGATCTGTTCGTGCTGCTCGAGAAAGTGCGCAAGCACGAGACCATCTACAAGCAGGCCGGCGCGGTGCACGGCTGCGCGCTCGCCAGCACCGCAGGCGAGATCCTGATGTTCGTCGAGGACGTAGGCCGGCACAACGCGGTCGATGCCATCGCCGGCTTCATGTGGCTCGACGGCCTCGACGGCTCGGACAAGGTCTTCTACACCACCGGGCGCCTCACCTCCGAGATGGTGATCAAGTGCGCCCAGATGCGCATTCCTTTCCTGGTGTCGCGCTCCGGGCTTACGCAGATGGGCCACGCCATTGCGCAAAAGGTAAACATCACGATGCTCGGCCGCGCCAGCGGCCGGCACTACCTTGCCTTTACCGGCAAGGAGCGGCTGCTGCGCACCACTCCGCAGCCGACCGCCCTCGCCTGATCACCTGCAGCGCAGGTTGCCTCCAGCGAGGGCGACCGGCCATTCAGTGCCCGCCGCTGATCACGTCTCCGAACAGCTCCCATTGCTTGCCGTTGAAGCGCTGCAGCTGCACCGCCTCGATCGGCGCGTAGTCGCCCTTGGACGTGTTGATCAGGATGCGCGGCAGCAGCGTGTCGACGCGGAAGTCCTTCATGCTCGCAGCCTGGCGCATGATGTTCTCGCGCGTGAGCTCGTTGCCGGCCTGCTTGAGCACCTGGTGCACCGTTAGGGCCACGCTGTAGCCGTACATGTTGAACGCGTCGGCGAGACTGCCGTCGGGGTAGTACTTCTTCATGAATGCTTCCCACTGCTTCACGGCGGGGTCCTCCGCCCAGCGCTTGTCGGTCGGGTCCTTGTAGTAGGCGGTGGTGATGAGGCCGACCGACTTCTCCAGCCCCGCCGGGGTCAGTACCGAGCCTACCGAGGTCGAAACATTGTTGAGGTAGTGCACCGGCTTCCAGCCGATGTCGTAGGCCTTGCGGATCGCCTGGGCGGCGAACTTGGGCGTGGTGACGTTGAAGAACACGTTGGCACCCGAGGCCTGCAGCTGCACGATCTGCGAGTCGACGGTCGGCTCGCTCACTTCGTACGAAGCTTCGGCGACGATCATGCTCTTCGCCTTGTCGCCGAGGCCGTCCTTCAGCCCCTTGACGTAATCCTTGCCGTAGTCGTCGTTCTGGAAAAGGATCGCAATCTTCGCGTCCGGCTTGGTCTGCATGATGTGGCGAGCGTAGACCTGGCCCTCGGTCTGATAGTTCGGCTGCCAGCCCATGGTCCAGGGGAAATTCTTGGGGTCGTTCCACTTGGTGGCCCCGGTCGCGACGTGCAGCTGCGGCACCTTCTTCCCGTTCATGTACTTGTGGATCGCGGTGTTCGAAGGCGTGCCGAGGGTCTGGAACACGAACAGCACCTGATCCTGCTCGACCAGCTTCCTGACCATTTCCACCGTCTTTGGCGGGCTGTAGCCGTCGTCGTAGGAAATGAAGTTGATCTTGCGGCCGTTGATGCCGCCCTGATCGTTCACCATCCTGAAATAGGCCGCGATCGATTTTCCGATCGCGCCGTAGGCGGAGGCCGGGCCGCTGTACGGATTGGTGTTGCCGATGCGGATCTCGGCGTCGGAGGCGCCCGGGTCGTATTTCTTCTGTGCGTGGACAACCGGCGCAGCGAGCGCGAGCGCGACCAACGTAACGAGCAAGCGAATCATGGCGTCTCCTCCTTAAGGGGCCGGGGCTGATTGTGCGCTTTCTTTCCGGCGCGGGCCAAGAGCTGCCGCAGCGCGCCGGCGACCCCCGTGGGCATCAGATAGACGAAGAGAATCATGAAGATACCAAAAATGGCCCAGGGCGCGGCCTTGGACACTTCGTCGGCGATGTTGGGCACGAACTGGATGAAAAGCGCGCCCCAGAGCGCCCCCGAGATCGACGCCAGCCCGCCGATGACGATGCCCACCAGCAGCATGATGGACAGAAAGATGTTGAAGCTGTCGGGCGCCACGAATTGCACGGCGATGGCGCCGAGCGCGCCCGCGACCCCGGTGTACATGGCGGAAACGCCGAACGCGAGCGACTTGTAGAGCGCGCTGTTCACCCCCATCGCCTCGGCCGCGATGTGCTGGTCGCGGATGGCGACCAGCGCGCGGCCCACGCGGCCGCGCAGCAGATTCCAGCCGAGCACGAACATCAACGCGGCGACCGCGAGGGTAAAGAAGTACAGCCACTGATCCGGGTCCAGCGCAATTCCAGCACGGCTGAAGAGAGCGGGCGCCTCGGGCTTGGCGATCACGATGCCCTGCACGCCGCCGGTCCATGGCTCGAGCGCCTTGTACTTCAGGAGCTGGGGCATCGCCACGCCGAGCGCGAAGGTGGCGAGCGCGAGATACAGCCCCTCCAGCCGCAGCGCCGGAAGCCCGAACAGAAATCCGACCGCCAGGCATACCGCGCCGGCCACCGGCACGGTGGCCCAATAGGGCATGCCGAGCTTGTCCATGAGGATCGCCGTGCAGTACGCGCCCATGGCGTAGAACGCCCCGTGGCCGAGCGAGATCTGCCCGTTGTACCCGGTGAGGATATTGAGGCCGAGGAGCGCGATCGCGTACACCAGGACGAGCGTGAGCTGGAAGGTGCGGTAGCTGGTCGCGACGAATGGAAGAATCAACGCGATCACGGCGAGCGCGGCGAGGATCCAAAGCATTTTTCTGTTCATACGCGCGTGACGTGCACCTTGCCGAAGAAGCCCGAAGGCCGCACCAGCAGGACGCCGATGATCAACACCAGCGCTACCGACAGCTTGAGCTCGTTGCCGATGACGAAGGCGCCGAGCAGGTTCTCGAGCACCCCGACGAGGAACCCCCCGAACACCGCGCCCCACGGATTGTCGATGCCGCCCACCAGTGCGGCGGCGAACGCATAGAGCAGGATGCCGCCCATCATGTTGGGATCGAGGTACACGATCGGCGCCACCATCATTCCGGCGACCGCGCCGACTGCGGCGGCGAGTCCCCAGCCCAGCGCCAGCATCCAGCCGACGCGAATTCCGACCAGGCGGCTCGACTCGGGGTTCTGCGCCGCGGCGCGCATGGCGAGACCCAGGGGCGTGAAGCGGAAGAACGCGTAAAGCAGCAGCAGCACGACCAGGGTGATCCCGATCGCGCCGAGCTCGTGCGAGGAGATGTACTTGCCGAACACCGGCTGCTGCGGGAACGGGCTCGGGAAGCTCTTGAGGGTGTAGGTGTAGATCCAGCCGGTGACGCTGTTGAGAATCAGGAGCAGCGCGATGAATACCACGACCACCGCCAGCACCGGCGCGTTCTCCACCGGCCGGATGACCAGCCTTTCGAGCAGCACGCCGAACACGAAGGCGAACACCACCGTGAGGAGAAACGCGGCCCAGTAAGGCATCCCGGCGTTGATGAGGCTCCACGCGATATAGGTGGTGAACATGGCCATCTCGCCCTGCGCGAAGTTCACCAGATGCGTGGCCTGGTAGATCATCACCAGCGCGAGCGCCAGGCTGGCGTAGATCCCGCCGGTCGCAAGTCCCGCAAATATCTGGTGCAGGATGGCTTCCATCAGTAGCCGAGGTAGGCGCGGCGCACCGCGTCGTCGCGTTTCAAATCGTCCGAGCTTCCCGCCAGCACCACGCGGCCGGTTTCAAGCAGGTAGGCCGAATTCGCGAGCTGCAGCGCCATGGCTGCGTTCTGCTCGACGAGCAGCATGCTGATCTGCTCGCGCACGTTGATGCGCCGCAGGATATCGAACAGCTCCGTCACCAGAAGCGGCGCCAGCCCGAACGAAGGCTCGTCCAGGAGCATCAGCTTCGGCGACAGCATCAATGCGCGCGACACCGCAAGCATCTGCTGCTCGCCGCCGGACAAGGTGCCGGCCTGCTGGCGGCGCCGCTCCTTCAACCGCGGGAAATAGCCGTACATGCGCTCGAGATCGGCCTCGACCGCCGGGCGCTCCTTGCGGGTGTACGCTCCGAGCCTCAGGTTCTCCTCGGTGCTGAGGTGGGCGAAGGTGCCGCGGCCGTCGGGAACATGCGCCACGCCCAGGCGCACGATATCTTCGGTAGCGCGCCCGTCGATGCGCTGGCCGGCGAAGCGCACTTCGCCCTGCGTCTTCACCATGCCGCAGATGGCGCGCAGCGTCGTGGTCTTGCCTGCGCCGTTGGCGCCGAGCAAAGCGGTGATCGAGCCTTTCTCGAGGGCGAAGTCGAGCCCGTGCAGCACCCGGGTCTGCCCGTAGGTCGCGCGGAGCGCGCGCACCTCAAGCAGTGCCAAGGTACGCCCGCATCAGTTCGGGATGGCGGCGCAGCTCGGCCGGCGCGCCCTGCGCGATCACGCGCCCGAAGTTCAAGGCCACCACGCGCTCGGAGATGCTCATCACCAGGCTCATGTGGTGCTCGACCAGGAGCACCGTGAGGCGCAACCGGTCGCGCAGCCCGCGGATCAGGCCGCCGAGCTCGCCCACCTCCTCGTGGTTCAGCCCGCTCGCCGGCTCGTCGAGAAGGAGCAGCTTGGGGTCCGAGGCCAGCGCGCGCGCAAGCTCGACGCGCTTTCGGGTGCCGAACGGCAGCCCCATCACCGGTGCCGCGGCAACCCGGGTCAGGTCGAGCAGCTTAAGGATCGAGTCGGTCTTTGCGGCAATCGCGGCCTCCTCCCGCGGCACGCGCGGCAGGCGCAGCGCGTTGGCGAAAAAACCGCTGCGGCTGCGGCAATGCGCGCCGATCATCACGTTTTCCTGCACCGTCATGGAGCCGAACAGGGCTACGTTCTGGAACGTGCGCCCGATTCCCAGCGCGGCGATGCGGTGGCGCGGCGCCGAAAGGAGCGATGCACCATCGAACAGGATCTCGCCTCGGTCGCACTGGTAGAGCCGCGACAGGCAGTTGAAGAGGGTGGTCTTGCCGGCGCCGTTGGGGCCGATCAGGCCGACGATGCTGCCGGCGGCGACCTCGAACGAGACGCCGTCCAGGGCGACGATGCCGCCGAAACGTACGGCGACATCGCGCACCTGCAGCAGGGACATCTCTAGGCCGGAACTGCCTGGCGCGCGAGCGAGCGTCGCGACGGGAAGAACAGCGCCGAGACGAACACCGCGCACGCCAGAGAGGCGAGCACGATGAAGACGTTGCGGAAGCCGCCCTCGGTGCGATGCAGCAGCGCGATCATCGGTACCGCCACCGAGGCGACGCCGAGCGAGACGACGTAGCGCACCGACAGCACGCGGGCGCGGTACTCGTCGGCGACGTACTTGCCGACGATGCCGTCGTTCAGCGGGATCTGGCCGAAGATCGCCATCATCATGAGCAGCGCGACGACGAGCATCGCCCAGCCGTCGAGCGTGGCGGCGGCAAACAGCAGCGGGATCTGCACCAGACCGACTCCGATCATCAGGTGCTTCATGTCGAAGCGGCTCATCAGCGTGCCCATCAGCACCTGCGCGAACGCCGCCACCGAATAGACGAACGCAACCAGCGCGCCGATGCCGAAATTTGTCTGCGTGAGCGTGCGCAGGCGCTCGTCGAAGATCTTCGGCATCGCCACCGTGGTCGAGTTGAAGATCACGCCGCCGCAGGCGGTGGCGACCAGCAGGATGACGAAGATCTGCGCCATGGTGCGCGCGTCGAGGTGCAGGCCGATGGTCTTGGATTTCTTCGGCACCGGGCCGGGGTCGGGAACGAGAAGCAGGAACGCCACTCCGGTCGCGATCGACAGCAGTCCCGGGAGGAAGAACGCGGTGCGCCAGCCCCACAGGTCCATCAGCGCGCCCGAGACGATGGCCGCGAACGCCAGGCCGAGGTTGCCCCACAGGCCGTTCCAGCCCAGCGCCATGCCGAGGTTCTTCGGCGCGGCCACGAGCATCGCGATGCCGACCGGGTGGTAGATCGCGGCGAACATGCCGGTTAGCGTCAGGCCGGCGCCGATCTGCCACGGCGTGGTGGCGAAGCCGGTCAGGAAAAGCGACGCGCCGATGCCGAAAAAGAACACCGCCATCATCTTGTAGCGGCTCCAGTGGTCGGCGAGCCAGCCCGCCGGGATGGCGAACGCGCCGAAAGCGATGAAGCCGCCGAGAGCGAATGGCAGCAGTTCCGAGTAGGGCCGGTTCCACTCGCGCCCGAGCGCGATCACCACGGTCGGGAACACCAGCATGACGAGATGGTCAAGGAGGTGCCCGAGGTTGATGAACGGCACGAGGAAACGGTTGTTATTGCTCACGAGGCGAAGCTTACTCGTAAAATCCGCATCATGACGATCACGGGATTGCTGCTCGCGGGCGGCCAGGGGCGGCGCATGGGCGGCGTCGACAAGGGCTTGCAGCCGCTGCGCGGCAGACCGATGGCGCAGTGGGCGCTCGAGCGGCTCGCGCCGCAAGTCGACGAGGTGCTCATCAACTGCAACCAGAATCTAGATGCCTACGCGCGCTTCGGTCATCGCCTGGTGCCCGATGAAATCGGCGGCTTCGCCGGACCGCTCGCCGGCCTGCACGCAGGCCTCAAGGCGGCTTCGCATCCGCTGGTCGTGACCGTTCCCTGCGATTCGCCCTTCCTGCCGTCCGACCTGGTGGTTCGACTGACAAATCACCTTCAGGGGAAAGACCTTGCGGTCGCGAAGACCGGCGAGCAGGCCCATCCGGTGTTCTCGCTGGTGCGCAGGGAAGTGCTCGAGAACCTCGAAGCTTTCCTGCGCTCGGGCGGGCGCAAGATCGACGCCTGGTATGCGTCGTTGCGCACCGTCGAGGTGAGCTTCGACGACCAAGCCGACGCCTTCCGCAACATCAACACGCTCGAGGAGCTGGGCAAGGCATGACGAGCATCCAGCAGACCGTAAGCTGCCTCGACGACTACGATCCGAACGCCCTGCGCGTCGACAAGGCGCTCGAGGCGATCCGCGCCTGCCTTTCGCCCATCAAGGAAACTGAACGTCTGCCAATCCGGGAGGCGCTCGGACGAGTGCTGGCTGAAGAGATCGTGCCCGCGATCAACGTGCCGGCCCACGACAACTCGGCAATGGACGGCTACGCGGTTCGCTTCTCCGACCTGAGAGCCGAAGAAACTGCGCTCACCGAAGTGGGCAGCGCCTTCGCCGGGCGCGTATTCGAAGGCAGCGTCGGGCCGGGTCAATGCGTGCGGGTCATGACCGGCGCGGTGATGCCCCCGGGCACCGATACCATCGTCATCCAGGAGGTTGCGCGAAAGGAGGGCCACCGGGTTCTCATTCCGCCGGGACAGAAAAAAGCGCAGAACGTGCGCTACGCCGGCGAGGACCTCAAAGCCGGCGCGCCGATACTGAAACCGGGCAAAGCCCTGCGCGCGGCGGAGCTCGGGCTCATGGCATCCCTGGGCCAAGGCGAGGTCACGGTAAAACGCCGGCTTCGGGTCGCGTTCTTCTGCACCGGCGACGAGCTCGCGTCCATCGGCGCGCCGCTCAAGGAAGGCGAGGTCTACGACTCCAACCGCTACACGCTCCACGGCATGCTCGCGCAGCTCGGCGTCGAGATGACCGACCTCGGCGTAGTGCGCGACGATCCCAAGCTGCTGGAGAAAGCCTTCAGGCAGGCAGCCGGCAGCGCCGACGTGGTCATCACCACTGGCGGCGTCTCGGTGGGCGAAGCCGACTTCACCCGCGAGCTGATGGCGAAGCTTGGCGAAGTGCTGTTCTGGAAGATCGCCATGCGCCCCGGCCGCCCGATGGCCTTCGGCAAGATCGGCAAGGCGTTCCTGTTCGGCCTGCCAGGCAACCCGGTAGCGGTGATGGTGACCTTCTACCAGTTCGTGCGCGATGCGCTGCTGCATCTCTCCGGCCGCACCGGCGAATACGCGATTCCGCTTTTGAAAGCCTCGGCTTCGGTTGCTCTCAGGAAAGTTCCCGGCCGCACCGAATACCAGCGCGGCATCCTGTTCCGCGAAGGCAGCGACTGGAAAGTGCGTACGACCGGCCAGCAGGGCTCCGGCGTCCTGCGCTCGATGTCGGAGGCCAACTGCTTCATCGTGCTAGAGCACGAACGCGGCAAGGTCGAGGCCGGGGAGCTCGTCAGCGTGCAGCTGTTCGACGGGCTCGCCTGAGCGGACCGCTAGGTCCTACGCGTTGTCCGAGACCATGAACTACGTGATGTGCGCTGTGCTGATCGGAGCGGGCGCGACTGCGGTGATGGACCTCTGGGCAATTGCCCGGAAGCAGCTGCTAGGCATTCCCCCGTTGAACTATGGGCTGGTGGGCCGCTGGCTCGCGTATCTGGCGCGCGGGCGCTTTCGCCACGATCCCATTGCCGCGACGCCAGCCGTGCGGGGGGAGCGCCTGATCGGCTGGAGCGCCCACTATCTTATCGGCATCGCGTTCGCGGCTATCCTGCTCGCGGTTTGGGGCCTCGACTGGGCTCGCCAGCCGACGATAGGTCCCGCGCTGATCGTCGGGA
>JGI10215J12807_1029946_pt1 | contig 16014 bp, 13 predicted proteins | sample WisResreferecore_FD_12807 | JGI IMG/M metagenome (IMG submission 12807) | reverse complement strand
GCGGCTCGCGCGCGGCACCATTTCGCGTCCACCGCAGTGCGCCGAGAGCAGGACCAGCGCGCGCGTGCGCGGGCGCTCGGCGACGTGCCGCACCGCGAGCGTGCCGCCATTGCTGTGCCCGATGACCACGGGATTCGGGAAGCCCTTCGCGGTGAGCCACGCCGCGGCAATGCGGTTGTCGCTGATGGCTTCATCGTAGGTCTGGAATGCCGCGCCCTCCGCGGCGCGGCTGTCGCGGATGCCGAGGATGTCGTGCCCGCGGCGGTTGAACGCAAGGCAGGCGAGACCCATGCGCGTGAGCGCCGGCGGCAGGAAGCGCGGTGCGCCCTGGTAGAAGTTCATCGTGTTGCCGTGGAACAGCAGCACCGCACCGGCGGCGGCGCCGTCGGGCTCGTGCCAGGCGCCGTCGAGCGCCACGCTATCGGTGGGGATCGAAACGAGCTTCGTCTTCACCGGGTATGATGCTGCTCGGCCATTCGTCGGAGGAGGAAATGATAGTGCGCTTCATCACCGCCTTGTTGTTGCTCGCCGCCGCGTTTGCCGCAGCGGCGCAAGACGGATATCCCAGCCGCACTGTAAGGATGCTCGTGCCCTACGCGCCCGGGGGCGCGACCGACATCATCGCGAGGATCGTCGGCGCGAAGCTCACCGAGTCGCTGGGGCAAAGCTTCATCGTCGAGAACCGCCCGGGAGCGAACGGCAACCTCGCGCTCGAGGCGACGGCGAAGGCGCCGTCCGACGGCTATACGCTGCTCGTGGGCAACGTCTCGACCAACGCCATCAACGAGAGCATCTACGCCAGCCAGCTGTCGATCCGCCCTTCGCAGGACCTGATCGGCATCACCAAGCTGGTGGAGATTCCGCACATCGTGGTGGCAAGCGCGAGCTTCCCGCCCAATTCGATCAGGGAGCTCGTGGCCCTGGCGAAGAAGGAGCCCGGCAAGATCAACTTCGCGTCGGTCGGCATGGGAAGCTATCCGCACCTCGACATGGAGCGGCTGATGAAGGCGGCCGGCATCGAGCTCACGCACGTGCCCTACAAGGGCGGCGCCGGCCAGGCCATCCCGGCGATGATCGGCGGAGAGGTGCAGCTCGCCTTCTTCAACATGGCCTCGCTGCTGCCGCACATCAAGAGCGGCCGGCTGAAGGCGCTCGCGGCCATCCCAGCCCAGCGCCTGCCCGAGCTGCCCAACGTGCCCACGCTCGCCGAGCAGGGCTTTCCCGGCATCGGCACCAACGCCTGGCAGGGCCTGTTCGCCCCGGCGGCGACGCCGAAGCCGGTGGTCGACAAGCTGCACGCCGCGGTGGCGGCGGTTCTGAACAAGCCCGAGGAGAAAGAGGATCTCGCCCGGAAAATGATGGCGGTCAGCGTGTCGCCGTCGCCGCAGGAGTTCACCAGCCTCGTGCGCAAGGAAACGCTCGGCTGGGCCGAGTTCGTGCGCGACGCGAAGATCAAGATCGACGAGTAGGCGGCGCGGGTCTCACCCGTTGTCGACGCGCTCCACGTTGCCGCTCGCCGCTGAGCGGAAGATCGCTTCCAGCGCCGACACGTTCGCGATCATTTCGGCTTGCGGCACCGGATAAGCCGCCACGCCGCTCGCCGCGTCGGCAAAAGCCTCGAGGTTGGCGAGCACCGCTTTGGCCGGTGGATAGTCCCGCGTCTGCTTTTCATCTCCTCTGATGTGCGTTGTTAGCGTCCACCCCCGCGGGGACTCCGGATGCGCCTTGTCGCGGACTTCGGCCCAGCCTTTACTGCCGTACACCGCGAAGCGGCCGTCGAACGGCGTCGCGAGCACGGCGCTCAGCAGCGCGTTTCCTCCGCGCTCGAAATCGACCAGGATGCCGAGCGTATCGCCGTTCTTGAGCTGGCTTCCGAGCGTCTTGACCGAAGCAAATACGCGGCGCGCCGGCCCCATCACGCCCACCGAGAGGTCGAGCAGGTGGATGCCGGTCGCGGTCATCGGACCGGCCGGCGCCTCCTTCGCCGACAGGCGCCAGTTGTCCGGCGGCAGCGAAAGGAACTTGTCCTGCACGAAATTGGCCTCGATCTGCAGCGGCGTGCCGAGCTCGCCCGACTTCACCATCCGCATCAGCTCCTGGATCGGCGGCTCGAAGCGCTTCTCGTGTCCGACCGCGAGGCCTACCTTGTTCGCATTGCATGCGGCAACCGCCCGCAGCACGTCTGAGCGCGAAAGCGACAGCGGCTTCTCGCAGAAGACGTGCTTGCCGGCGTTTGCGGCGCGTTCGATCTGGTCGGTGTGGAGGGTGTGCGGCGTGCAGAGCACCACGCCTTGCACCTCAGGATTGCGCAGCACGTCCTCGTAGCTCCTCGCCAGAGGCACTTTCTGCTGTTCGGCAAAATCGGCGGCCGCCGGATCCGGATCCGCCACCGCTACGACCCGAAGCTTCGCGCTCGTCCTTGCGAGCGGGACGATCACTTTGCCCCACCAGCCCAGGCCGACCACTGCAATGCGCAAAGAATTCATGGACGGCAAGTCAGTCGGGGGTGGCGCCCGCATCCTTGACCACCCGCCCCCAGCGCTGGGTCTCGGCGGCGACGAACTCCGTGAACGCGGCGGGCGAGGCGCTGGTCGCCACGATCACGCCGCCGTTCGCCAGGCGCTGCACCACCTCGGGCGAGGCCATGGTCTCGCGTGTCACCGAGTACAGCCGCTCGACGATCTCCTTCGGCGTGGCAAGCGGCAGGAAGATGCCCTGCCAGGAGCTCGCCTTGAGCTCGGGATAGCCTTGCTCCTCCGTGGTCGCCGCCGACGGAAACTGCTCCATGCGCCTGGGCGTGCTCACGGCGAGCGCCTTCAGGCGTCCCGAGCGCACGTGGCCGACCGCGGAGGAGGCCGTCACGAACATGAGGTGCGTTTCGCCCGCCACCAGGCCGGTCAGCGCCGGACCCGCGCCCGCCTTGTAGGGTACGTGAACCATGTCCAGGCCGGCGAGCTTGCGCAGGACCTCCATCTCAAGGCGGTTCTGGCTGCCGCTGCCAGGCGAGGCGTAGTTGAGCTTGCCCGGATTCGCCTTCGCATACTCGATCATTTCCTTGATGTTGTTGGGCGGAAACGAAGGATGGGCCACCAGCACGCTCGGCACGTCGACCACCTGCGATACGGCGATGAGATCGCGCGTCGGCGTCACCGAGAGGTTGGGAAACACCGACGGGTTGATGGCGATGCTGCCGATGTTGCCGAGCACGAAGGTATATCCATCGGGAACCGCGCGCGCGCCCGCTTCGACGCCGATGTTGCCCGCGGCGCCGCCGCGGTTCTCCACCACCACCTGCTGGCCGAGCAGCTCCGACATGCGCGGCTGCAGGATGCGGCCGACGAAGTCGGAGGCGCCGCCGGGCGCGAACGGCACGATCATGCGCAGCGGCCGGTTGGGATAGCCCTGTGCAGCAACCCAGGCGGGGAAGAGGACGAGAACACAGAGGAGAACCCGCTTCATGTCTCCTCCGACTCGATGGGAAGCGAGATCGCACGCTTGAGCCGCGCCGACTTGTCGAAGGCTTTGGTGAGCATCAGCCGGTTGTGCGCCTCGGCCGCGGTCGCGTGCTGGGTGGGGAGGCCGAGCGAGACGCGGTTCAGCCACTGCTCGGTCTCCTCGCGCATCGGGCCGCGCAGCTCGCCAAGCGCCATGTCGCCGGGCGGATAGCTTCCCATGAAGTCGACCCTTCTCTGGGAATCCGGGGAATAGCCCTCCTCCTGGGCGCGGCTCGTGGCGAGGACGATGTCGCGGTGGGTGTCGTCGATGGTGAGCACGCCCTCGGTGCCGGTGATGCCCACTTCCAGGCTGTACACCGCGCCGGGCCACACCACCGGCAGCGCCCACGAGATCGCCGAGTGATACAGACTGCCATCCTCAAAAACCACCGTTCCAGCCGTGGCGTCGATGCCGCGGCACAGAGGTCCGAGCGCCTTGTCCACCGAGCGCGCGTAGATCTCCACCGGGCGCTTGGCCTCCATCATCCACATCACGATGTCGAGCGCGTGGGTGCCCGAGATCACCATCGGCGAGATCTTCGATGCATCGCTGGTGCGCTTGTAGTTGTCGAGCGCCACCAGGCGGTTCATGAAAGCGCGCGAGGTCACGAGCGTCACGTCGCCGAGCGAGCCGGTGCGCACCTTCTCCTTCGCCGCGAGCCAGCGCCTGCGGAAGCGCTGCGTGTAGCCCACCACCGCGTCGACGCCCGATTTCTTTATCGTTTCCAGAACCCTGCTGGAGTCGGCGAGCTCGGTGGCCAGGGGTTTCTCGATCAGCAGCGACAGCTTGCGCTCCACCGCGGCGAGGATCGGCTCGACGTGCAGGTGCTCGTCGGTGGAGATGATCGCCGCGGTGATTTCCGGTCTCTTGAGCAGCTCCCGGAAGTCCGTGGTGACGAAGTCGGCCTTGGTCTTCTCCTCGAGGAGCGACAGGCGGCCCTGCTTCAGGTCCGCCACACCGATGAAATCCACCATCGGATGGCGTGCGGCGACCTCGCCGCGAAACAACCCGACCCGCCCGGCCCCGACGATCGCGAGGCCGATGCGCTTAGGCTGCTTTTTCAAGGGACTTCCCCTTGGATGGTCTCAAGGGCAAATCCACTGGAAGGTTGCGTTCCGCCGAGAGGTCGGCGGCGATGTAAACCTCCATCACCATGCGCGCGTGCTCGGGCTTGACCATGACCTCGCGGTCGTAGGCCACCGCCTCGAGGAAGTGCACCGTCTCGGGCGCCATCGGCCCGGCGTAGGTGTGCTCGACGAATTCGCCGGGCATCGTCGACATCGGCAGCTGCATGCCCTTGGCTACGGTATTGAGGAGCACGTCTTTGTGGCTGTCGTCGACCATCACCGCGCCCTCGGTGCCGATCATCTCGATCCAGGTAGTCGAGAAATTCGGGTAGCCCAGCGGCAGGCTCCAGCCGCCGCCGACAACGACCGAGATGCCGTTGTCGAGGGTCACCATGATCCACTGGTTGTCGGGCACGTCGCCGCCGCTCATGGCGCGCATTGCTCCGTAGTTGACCTGCGAATAGACGCGCATCGGACGCGCCGGCTCGAGGCACCAGAACACGAAGTCGAGGTCGTGAGTGCACTCCATCGCCGCGGGCGAGAGTTTGCTCCGCCCGGTGATCTTGGTTCCCAGGGCGCGCGTGATGTTGCGGCTGACGAGCGCGCTCACCGGCTTGCCGATGCTGCCGTCGCGGATGGACTTGCGCACATAGGCGTACTTCGGATTGAAGCGCTGCGAATAGCCGATGGTGAACTTGAGCTTCTTGTCTTTGGCCATCTTTATGAGCTCATCCGCCTGGGAAAGCTCCATCGCGATCGGCTTCTCCAGGAACACGTGCTTTCCCGCCATGAGGCAGTCGCGAGTGATCGGGTAGTGCGTGCTCTCGGGTGTGGCCGAAATGTAGACGGCCTCTATTTCGTTCCTGCCCAGCAGTTCCCTATAGTCGATGGTCGCGGATGCGGGGTTGAGCTTCGCTTTCAGCTCGCTCAGCCTCTCCGGCCGGACCTCGGCGATGTGCAGGCTCTTGACGAGCGCATGCGCGGCGAGCGTCTCGGCGCGGATGCCGCCGCACCAGCCGGTGCCGACCACGGCGACTTCGAGCTGCTTCATGGATTGACCTTGATGTTGGCCTCCTTGATCAGCTTCGCGTACTTGTCCATCTCGGCCTTGATGAAAGCCGAGAACTCCGCCGGCGTGCTGCTCTTCGTCTCGACGCCCAGATCGGCGAAGCGCTTCTTCGTGTCCGCGTCGGCCAGCACCTTGACGGTATCGGCATGCAGCTTGTCTACGATGGCCTTCGGTGTTCCGGCCGGGTAGAGCACGCCCCACCAGTTCACCGCCACCAGGCCGCGCGCGTCGCCCTGGCACGGCGCCTGGTCCGGCAGCAGCTCGTAGCGGCTCTCGCCCGTGACGCACAGCGCGCGCAGCTTGCCGCCGCGGATGTGCTGCATCGCCGGCAGGGTGTCGGAGAAGATGAACTGGATCTGCCCGCCGAGCAGGTCCTGCACCGCGAGCACGCCGCCCTTGTATGGCACTTCCACTGCCTGCGCCTTGGTGATGTTCTTCAGCATCTCGGCCGAAAGATGCGACACGCTCCCTGGGCCGCTGGTGCCGTAGTTGAGCTTGCCGGGATTCGCTTTCGCATACGCGATCACGTCCGCCAGAGACTTGAAAGGCGAATCGGCCTGCACCACCAGGACGTTGGGCCCCTGGGAGATCTGCGATACCGCCACGAAGTCTTTCTGGATGCTGTAGGGCACCTGGGAGAGCAGCGGGTTGACCGCCACCGGGCCAAGGTTGCCCACGACGAAGGTATAGCCGTCGTTCGGCTGCCTTGCCGCGAAGTCCATGCCGATCGAGCCGGCGGCGCCGGGCTTGGATTCGATGATCACCTGCTGGCCCCACAGCTCGCCGAGCTTCACGCCGTAGACCCGCGACATCAGGTCCGAGCTGCCGCCCGGCGGGTAGGTCACGATCAGGCGGACGGGCTTGGTGGGATACGACTGCGCGAAAGCGCTTCCGCAGAACACGACAGACAAGAGCAAAAGCTTGAGCACCGGGACTCCTCCTCAGTCGATCTTGATTTCGCGAATGATGGGCCTGAACTGGTCCATCTGCCGCTTGAGTATCGCTTCCTGCTCCGCTCCCGACGAGCCGACCGGCTCCGCGGCCATCTCGCGCAGGCGCTTCGAGACTTCGGCATGCTTCACGGCGGAGCTGATTTCCCGGCTCAGCCGCTCGAGCACGTCGCGCGGCGTTTTGGCGGGGGCGAAGAAGCCGTTCCAGCCGTCGGCTTCGAGCACGGGGTAGCCAAGCTCGCGCACCGTCGGCACGTCGGGAAGCTCCGGAATGCGGCGCGAGGCGCTCGTCGCGAGGGCCTTCAGCTTGCCGGCCTTGATGTCGCCGAGCGAAGACGAGAGCTGGTCGCCGCCGAGGTTGACCCGTCCGGCGATCAGCTCCTGCTTGAGCGGAGCGGCGCCCTTGAACGGGATGTGCGTCATCTCGATCTTCGCGTCGCGCGCCAGCGCCTCGCCCAGGATGTGCATGGTCGAGCCCGGGCCGGTGGAGCCGTACGTGTATCGGATGCTCCGGTCCTTCTGCAGATACTTCATCAGCTCGGCCAGGTCCTTGCCCGGCATGCTCGGATGCGCCGTCCACACGAAGGGCACGTATACCGCGATCGAAACGCCGGCGAAGTCGCTGTCCACGTTATAGGTAGCGCGGTTGGCAAGCGCTGCGGCCACCGAAGCGATCGGGAAGGTGACGTTGTGGATCAGCAGCGTATGGCCATCGGGCGCGGAGCGCGCCACCTCGGCAGCCGCGATCGTGCCGCCCGCGCCGGCACGGTTCTCGACCAGCACCGGCTGGCCGATGGTCTCGCTCACACGCTGGCCCACCAGGCGCGCGACGATGTCGGTAGTTCCGCCGGCCGGGAACGGCACCAGCACGCGGATCGGCTTCGAGGGGAAGGGCTGCGCGTTGGCAACCACGCTCAAGATGGCAGCGAAAAGAAATGCCGGCAGCCTCATCTAGCCTCCTCCTGGTGACCAAAACTAGTCTAGCGTACCGACCGCTTCCTGAAGCAGCTTCCACGCCGCGGTTCCACACCGCTCGCGCCAGCGCGCATCGAAGGCTACCTCAAGAGAATAAACGTGGTCCGTCCCTGTTTTTCGATCAATTCGCCTTGATTCCCGCGGCCTTGATGAGCCGCGCGTTCTCGGTGAGCTCGCGCTGGATCATGGCGTCGAACTCGGCCACCGTCATGCTCAGCGGGTCGGCGCCGAGCTTGCGGATGCGGTCGCTGATCTCGGGGGACTGCACCAGCGAGTTGATTTCCTTGTGCAGGCGCTCGACGATCTCGCGCGGCGTCTTCGCCGCTACCAGCGCGCCGACCCAGAAGTTGTAGTCGGAGTCCGGATACCCGGCTTCGACGGTGGTGGGCAGCTCGGGCATCAGCGAGGTGCGCTTGGGCGCGCTCACCACCAGCGCGCCGACCTTGCCCGAGTCGCGCATCTTCTGCGCCTGAAACACGAGCGCGAAGTAGCACTCGGCGCGCCCGGCTACGACCTCGGTGAGCGCTTCGGAGGCGCCCTTGGTGTGCACGTTGAGCACTTCGAACCCGGCGGAGAAGCGGAAGCGCTCGAGCGCCATGTGCGTCGCGCTGCCGATGCCGGCGGTCGCGCACGCAAGCTTGCCCGGCTCCGCTTTTGCAGCAGCAACAAAGTCCGCCACCTTCTTGTATTTCCCGGGTGGGGTGATGAGCACCGTGGGAATGGTGGCGACGGTGGCGACCGGCGTGAGCTCCTTCGGGTCGAGGCCGGGACTGAGCAGCGTCGAAACGGTGAAGGCCGAGGCGTACATCATGATGGTGTGGCCGTCGGGCTCCTGCCCCGCGACCCACTTCGCGCCGACCAGGCCGCCGGCGCCAAGCCGGTTCTCCACGATCACCGGATGGCCGAGGGTTGTCGAGAGCTTCTCCGCCAGGATGCGCGCCATCGTGTCGGATGCGCTGCCGGGGGTGACGCCGGAGACGAAGCGCACCGTTTTGCTGGGAAACGGCGACTGCGGCCACGCCAGCGTCGCAACGCACGCGGTGATCAGGAAAACCGCCAGACTTCTCATTGCTCCTCCTCCTAATTCGCTTTTAGACCCTGGGAAGGCCGAATTGCGCGGCGAGCCAGTCTGCGCTCCGGCTTCTATAGCGGTAGGGTCGATTGTTCGCATTATGGCCGCCATCCTCGACCATGAGGAGCTCGACGGGCCCCGACACGCTCTTCGCCAGCCGCTCGGCGTGGGCCGCCGGCACCAGGCGATCCTGGCGTCCGGCGACGATGAAGAGCGGACAGGTGATCTCTCTTGCCGCATCGCGCAGCGTCAGCGCCGCGGCATTCTTCTTCGCCTCCGCCTGGGTAGGCGAGTGGCTGCGGACCCGGAACGTGTCGCGCGTCAACTCGGGCAACCCGTCCCAGATTTCGGCCCAGTCGAACGGGCCCGACAGCGCGATGCAGGCGCGCAACCGCTTCTCGAATGCCGCGGCGCGCGGCGCGTAGTAGCCGCCGAGGCTCACGCCCCAGATGGCGATGCGCTTCGCATCGACGTCGCTGCGCTTCTCGATCCAGTCGACCACCACGCTCGCTGCGCGCTCGTAGTCGCCGCAGATCGGGATCTCGTACTCGGCCTCGCCCTGCCCCGGCCCGTCGATGGCGAGGATGGCGATGCCGCGCGCGAGGAACGGCTCCTCGTAGGCGTGCAGCTCCTCCTTGGTCGAGTCCAGGCCGGGCGCCATGATGAGCACCGGACAGCGGCCGGCATCCGGCTTTCTCAGCACGCCGACGTAAGGACCGATGCTGACGCGCTCGCCGGGCGGGCGCATCAACGGCAACGCGCTGGTATAGCACTCCACGGCCTTGCGATGCGCCGCGCGCATCTGCACCGGATCGTGCACGAACACGAACTTGGCGAAGTGGTAGTACATCGCCGCGCGCACGAAATGCTCGCCGGCGCTCAGGCGGTGGTGGTCGCGCAGGTTCTCGCTTGCGAGGTCCTGGTGCAGCTTGGCGCGCGCCGACCAGGCCGCGCACCAATCCTCCCAGCGCTCGATCGAAGCCGTGACTTCCTCGAAGTCCGCGAGGATTACGCCGTTCGAAACGAACCGGGGGGCCCAGTGGGAAATGGCCGAAGCTACGCGGGAATCCTTCATCCGGTCGATTCTCGCAAAAAAAGCGGACGAAAAAAAACCCGCAACTCGCGTTGCGGGCTTTTAACGAGAAAACTGCCTGCTAGTCAATCGTCGTCATCGCGGTCGTGCCGGTCATCCCCCCCGATGCGCGAGATCTTCCAGATCGTGCCGGTGCCGGGAATCTGCACCAGCGGCGCGTCGGCCGGATTGGTGAAAGCGGTGCGGGGATCCGACCCGCCCGGGTCGCGCACTGCACCGTAGTCGACGAGGTAAGCGGCGCCGTCGGGCCCGAAGCGGATGGTCGTCGGGCGGTTGATACCGCGCAGCATGCCCGCGAACGCCTGGGGCGTGTCCACCGAGCATTGCGGCGTGCCATCCGGATCGTGGAACTGGCTGCCGCGGGGGCAGTTGAAGGCGAAGCGCGTCAGCGTGAGCTCGTGCGGATTGTCCGCCTTGGTGAAATTGATCACCTCGACGTCGTGGCCCGCCCTCGGGGTGCCGTTGCGCGTGGTGAAGCCGAAATCGCCCTCGCGCGAGAGCAGCACGGCGTTGCGCTTCACGATCCCGCTGGCGAACGAGTCCGGAACGAAGTCGAGACCCACCGCAGCGACGTCTTCCGGCTCGAGCGCCAAGGGCGCGACCGGCGGCTGCGGCGGGAACGCGAGCACGTGCCGTACCGTCTGTCCCTTCACCTGGGCCTCGACCGACGTCCCGGAAGCATCGCCGCCCGTCTCGGGCTTGAAGACCGATTGCGTCGAATCGAGGAAGCCGAAACGATCTGGCCAACCGTGGAACTCGGGCCTGCCGCTCGGACCCTGGCGCGCGATTGCGACGCGGTCCGGGGCATTGGCCACCGGGCGCGCACCGCGTTCATCCTCGCCGTTTTCCGAGATGAGAAGCTGGCCCTTGAGCGGATGGTTCTGCGGGGAGAAGCGCAGTCCATACGGGTTGCGGAAGCCCCATGCGACGGGTTCGATCGTGTTCTGCGGATCGCTGATGCGCGCGCGCAGGATCGCGCCGGTGCACATGCCGCGCGAAGTCGCGCCTTCGAATGCGGGCACGACGGCACCGGGCCGCTGCACGCCGAAGTTCGAGTAGCCGCTCGTGGCGACGGTCGGGCTCGAAGGGAACACGTTGTTGGAGAGCCTGATCTGCTCGCACGCGATCTCGTGCTGGTTGCCGCCGGCGCCGTTGTCGAGGCCGGTGACCCCGGAGTTCGTCGCCGAGCCCTGCGACCAGTAGAGCCATCCATCGTTGACCACGATCTGCTCGGTGGGGTGGTCGCCCGTCGGCAGTCCGCGGATGATCGGGGTGATCGCTCCCGTGGCCAGGTCCACGCGCAGCACCCGCGATGTGTTGTTGCCTCGTCCCGGCGCGCCACGCGCTCCCTGGTTCGAATCGGTCGCGAACAGGCGCCCACCCTGAAAGTTGCGCTCGAATGAGAGCCCGATGGCGGGACCGTCGGGCTGGAAGCCGGCGCCAGAGGCGGTGGGCTTGCCGAGCGGGCCGGCGATCTTGTGGCCGCGGTCGTCGAACACGAGGAAGTCGGGCGTGAACGGGTTATTCGCCGCGAACTTCGGGACACCCGGCACCGCTTCGTTGTTGTTGCAGCGGCCCGGTAGCCCGGTGCCCGATTCGAGGACCACGACCTTGAAGTTGTGCTTGTCGCCGACGAAGGCGACGTCGGTTGGGAAGTTGAGATTGCGCGCGAACACTTCGATCTTGTAGCCGCGCGCGAGCACAACGTCTTCGCCGTTTCCTGGGTTGTAGAACACGTCTTCCCCAGCACAGATCGGATTACCTGCCGCCTGACCAGCCACAGGAACGGCCGCCATGCCGGCCAGAGCCAGCGCGACGGCAATACTCGACAGCTTCTGCTTAGGTGCTATTAACTGCTTCATGACGCCTCCCGCCGCTTGCGCGGCAATGGCGATTGACAGTACGACTACGTGATACGGGTTGTTCTTGTGTGCTGCACGGGCCCCCCGGCCCCCGGTTAGTCGTCGTCGCCGTGCTTGAAGCCCAGCACGCGCGCCCGGATGCGCGAAATCGTGTGCCGCTTCACCTCGGCGGCATACTGGCTCACGATCGACTGCTGGCCGGTGATCGGCCGCAGGTCGAGCGAAAGATTGGTGATGTAGATCCAGTCGCCGTGCCGCGCGAGGCTCGCGGGGAAGAGCAGGCCGACCGGCTTCCCGTCTTTCAGGCCGTCGAAGTCGCCCAGCTTGGAGATGGCCTTGCCGGTCTTGTCGACCACCACGATCTCGTCGGACTGGTTCGCGCACACCCAGACGTTGTCGTGCCGGTCGACGAGCAGGCCGTCGGCGCCATTGATGCTGTTGGTGAACACCGTGGCCGCGCCGGCCACGCCGCCGACGTTCGCGATCCGCACCACCGTGTCGTTGCCGGTGTTCGCGACGAAGAGCGCGCTCTCGTCGCTGTTGAAGTCGAGCCCGTTGGCGCCGAAGGGCGGAAAGCCCGTGGTCGTGAGCAGCGGATCGCTTTTCCAGATCGTCGCCGCGCCGCCGTGCGGCCCGGTGCGATAGACGACGCCGGCAAACGAAGCCGACACGTAGATGTTGCCCGCCCGATCGAACGTGAGCGCGTTCAGTCCGGCCGCCGGGCCGGCCGACATGATCGGCGTCGCCACACCCGTGCGAGGATCGACGTCGAGCAGGTTCCCGGCGCCGATGTCGACCACGAGGAGCGCGTGCGTGGTCGGATGGAACTCCAGCCCCAGCAGCGCCGAGCTCGATCCCGTCACGCTGATCGTGCGCTTGAACCGGCCGTCATCGTCGAAAACGTAGATCTGCCCCGCGCCCGCTCCCGTCGGGTTGAATCCGGTGACGTAGACGTCGCCGGTGTGCCGCTCGACTGCGATGCCTTCTGGATTCAAGGCGCCGGGCGGCAGCGTGGCGAAGCGCTCGACTTTGCCGCGCTCCCATGCCGCGGCGTCGAACGCGAGCATGAGAAACGAAGCGAAAAGGAATAACGTTATGCGGGAAAACGTGGACATGATCCTCCTCCCCAGGCGGATTTGCGGCCAGTCTGTATTGACTGCCCGCCTGGTGTCAACGCTTAGAACCGCAGATTTAGTCCGGGCAAAAAAAGAACTGAGGCTTGCGCCTCCCTTGCATGACTTCGTCGTCAAGAAATAAAAAAAGAGGGAGGCCAGGGGGACCTCCCTCGAATAGGCGGCGTGCGGCCAGCCAGGCGCCGGCGCACGCCGCAGGGGGAAGGTGCTAGTGGCACATCGCCGGAATCCGCGAAGACTTGCCGCGCTGTCCTAGTCAATCATCGTCGTCATCATGGCCCCGGCCGTGCCGGCGATCCTGGCGCGGCATCTTGCAACTGAAGTTCGCCGCATCGTCGGTGCTGCCGCTTCCGCTGTAAACGGCAACGCGCGGATAGACGCACAGCGGCCGCGTGCGGTCGACCACGCCGTTGGTGGTGCGCGAAGCGATCACGCGCGTGGGCGCGGCACCCTTCTCGACCCAGTCTTCGAGCGCGGTGAGCATGTCGAAGCTGTTCGGCCCGGGGCCGCCCGAGCAGTGCTGCATGCCGGGGACCATGAACAAGCGGAAGAAGTCGTTGGTGCGCTCGCGCGCGTCGTCCCGGTCGTCGCCCCGGTGCGCCATGAAGGACACGACGTCCTCGAAGTAGTTGATCGAGTTGAGCGGCGAGATGTCCGGATCGCTCCAGCCGTGGTAGACGATCAGCTTCGCGCCGCGCTTCTTCAGCTTGCGCAGGTCCGGGTCGACGGCGTCGAGCGACGGGCCGACCTTGGACAGCGAGAACAGCAGGTCCGAGCCGAAGTTGAACGTCATCGGGTTGTAGGACGGGTTCTCGAACACCATGTAGCGGAAGAAGCCGTCGGCGGCGAGCCAGTGCAGCCCTGTAAAGGGCGCCGAGCCGGTGGTCCAGGCTGCCCAGCCGCCGGCGCCATCTTCCGCGCCGGGCACGAGCGGCGGATGCACCACCTCGCCCCAGGGGGTCTTCACGCCGGCCCAGATGTCCTTGATCGCCTGCACCTGCTTCGGCGTGTAGCAGGTCGCCGGGTCCTGACCGGCCTTGCACGTCAGCACCGCCGGGTCGAACTTGCACTTGCGCGGATCGTCGATCACGCCGTCGACGATACCGTCGATCGCGTCGCACGCCTGGCGCGTCGCATTGCCGAGGATCGCGGTCTTGGAAGCGGGAATGTAGCTCTCCGGATCCTTGAGCGTCGCCATCGAGTACCAGAGGTGCGAGCCGGCATAGAACCGCGTCCAGTTGTTCGCCGGGTCGCCGGCGATCAGGCCGTCGAAGTCCTCGGGATAGCGCTGCGCCTCCATCAGACCCTGCTGGCCGCCCTTGGAGCAGCCGACGTAGTACGAGTACTTCGGCCGCTCGCCGTAGAACGCGCGCGTGATTGCCTTGCCGTTGACCGCCGTGACATGCGTGCCGCGGTGGCCGAAGTCGGCGACGAGGTCCGGGCGTCCCAGCGCCCAGGTCGAATCGAACGAGCCGGAGCTGACGTGGCCCGTGTCGGTGCTCGCGACCGCGTAGCCGCGCGCGATTGCCGGGCGCATCGCGGCGTAGCTGATGACGCCCGCAGTGCCGCCGTTGCCGACGAGCTGGAACTTGCCGTTCCAGGTCGCGCTTGGCAGCCACACCTCGAAGCGCACCGCCGGCTTGGTTACGCCGACGACGCGACAGATCGCGGCCGCGATGGTCCCCACCGGGGCAGGGTTCGCGCCCGCCGGCAGCAACTGCGCGAGCTCGATGGTGGTATCGGTCAGCCTGGCGCCCACAAGCTCGGCGCAGGCCATCGGCTTGCGGTTGTCGGCGCTCGCCTGCGGCGAGAGGGCCGCTGCGGTCGCGACGAATGCGGCGAAGACAAAGATGGTTCTCAAGAGGCCTCCCCTTCCATGGTTTGTTGAACACCTTTCGGCCGAAACAGTGTTGGTGAGCGCGGACCGCGTCGCCTTTTGGGCAGGACACGGTCCTTGCCCTTTACAGAACTCCTAGAACTCAGTCGTCGTCATCGCCGTGCCTGCGGTCGCGACCCAGTACGTCGAACATCTGGTTGACCGGCGAGGGGCCGTAGGAAGCCCGGGTCTTGGCCTTCACCCGCTTGACGCCTTTCTTGGACCAGTTGCACACGCCATTGGGGACGACCCTTCCAAGCCGCGCGCGCTGCTGCGCAGTGAACGGCACCTTGTAATCGGACATGTCGATCGGCTTGTTAGTCGTTTTCCTTGGGGGTGTCGTCGTTTTCGGCGTCCTCGCCGGCGCGTGCGCCTTGATCGTGCGCCGCGCGGCGAGTGCCGGTTATCACCGCATTGGAACAGAAGAACGGTGAGTGATTAATTCGCTGTATTTCTGAGTCGACGCGAGATCGTTGTTAATCCCTGCCATAGGTCAATCAGTCGCGGCAATTCGTCGAAGCCTGCCTCGCGCGCTGGCCGGGGACGCGTCAATACACCCGCGGAAACAAACGGGGAGGCCCAAGGCCTCCCCGCCAGGACGTTAGAAGCAGCTTACTTGCCGTGACAGGCGACCGCTCTCTTGCCGGCCGGAACTTCGTGCCAGCGCTTGTCCTTGAGCTCGAAGGTCGCGAGACCCGGCTCGAGGTAGTCGTACGGGTCATCCCAGCCGGCCACGATCGGACGCTCGTCTTCGGGAACGCCGAACACTTCGAGCTGCCGGCGCAGGGCACGGTGATAGTACGGCGAAGCGCCGATGTTGAAGTTGTCGGCATGGCCGCCGTAGAAGAGCTTCGGCTTGACCAGCTGGATGTAGAGCGCGATGTCATAGGTGCCGTTGGTGGTCTCGCCGATGCTCACCAGCGAGCCGAGCTGGACGTCGGCCTTGGGCAGCCCGGCGATGAGCGGCACCAGTTGAGGCTGGAAGCTGCGGATCGGGCCGTTGGTGTCGTGCCAGATGAAGCTGAAGTGGTCCACGCTGAACTGGTAGAACATGCTGATCGAACCGCCGGCCCCGGCGTTGGTGCGCGTATCGAGCGTCGGCGGCGGCTGCGTCGGGTAGAGATCCGCGACGCGCGGGTCGCGCACTGGGGCGATGGGGACGACCGGGAAGTTCGGATCGAGCGGTGCCGCCCCGGAATGCAGGTGCTTGAACGCGGTGATGCAGATGTCGGGGCGCATTATGTCGAGATCGGAGATCTCGCTTCCCGGCGGCGACGCCGGCGTGGTGAGCGCGGTGCAGTTCACGGGCGTGCCGGCGCCGAACATGCGGTCGGTGTCGCGGCGCATGGCATCGCAGTGCTCGGAGGCGCCGAAGATGCGCGCGCCGGTCTTGTTCGAGATATAGGCCGCGTTGTCGGCGTG
>JGI10215J12807_1012117_pt1 | contig 17481 bp, 21 predicted proteins | sample WisResreferecore_FD_12807 | JGI IMG/M metagenome (IMG submission 12807) | reverse complement strand
GACTTTTTGATAATCACTTCACCGGGTTCATCGTCCAGCGACCAAGCGGACTTGGCCATCCACCATTCAACCGACTTGGCGGTGGCAATGTCATAGCCTGTCATTTCAACGGAGATGATCTTATCCTCACCGACGAAGAGCTGACAGTTCTGGTTCAACCCGGCGCTGAGCGCAACAGGATCCGGCGTCATCGTCTATCACTTTTCATGGTCGTTGTTTCCGCCATCGTCGCGATTCGGTAGCCGAACAACGTGTTGGCCGCTGCAATAAGGAGCGCAATCAGCACGATGGCACCGAGCACATATTTGACCGGCGTAACCCACGGTCCGCCGCCCATCTGGCTTGCGATCCAGTCTAATACTAAATTTATAATGTAGAGCACAACCACAGCCACGATGACGCTGACGGCAAACCACACGACGCCCAGCGGCGATATGCTAATGCCGCCCGCCAACCCGAACACGGCGGCAAGCACCAGCACCAGCGCAATCAACAGCAAAGCGCCGATGGCAATCTTGGCAATCTTGGCGAAGAACGCATCCGGCGCGACCTTGTCGATGGACAAGAAGAAGATGCCGCCAGCCGCCAGCAGTGCGATGATGTTGATCACGAACTGCACCAGTCCAGAACCTGACATTGTCATAGCTCCTCTTCGCTCATTTCCTGTAGAAAACGATCCCAATCCTCAGCGGGTCCGACCACCACCTGCCATGGCAATGTACGCACAATGTCGCAACTGCCGCCAGCGAAGGCGCTGCCTATGCGTTTACATTCCCTTTCAGTCCCACGGAAAAATTCCGCGACCCCGAAGCTACACTCGTCAGCCCGCTCTATGCGATATGTGACGACCCATTGTGACATCAGAAAATCAATGTTCGAGTATCCACTTCCTCCGCGTATTGTCCAGCGACGCCCATCGCCATGGTGAGTGCAACCAGCCCGTCGATGCGTCCTGTGGATTTGTTCTTGCTGAGCTTACGGTTCGCGTCATCCTTGCTGTCAATCACCGCGCAAGCAGCGCACATGGCCAGCACTGGATGATTGCCGTGCGCCAGCTCCTTGGCCTTCAAGGCTTGCTCCAGATCCCTGAGAGCCGGTGACATTGACTGCGTGCCCTGCCCAAACTCCACAAAGATGTCTTCAACTTTGGTTTCAGAAAAGCCCGCCTTTAGCAGCCAAGGTTTCAGATGCTTCATGTTCCAGCGATCAAAGCCGATTTTTCTAACATTGTAGATTTCACAAACATGGAAGAGCCACTGCGCGACGTATTCATAGCTGACGGTGCTGCCTTCCGTGGTTTCCAGAAAATCCTTTTCACGCCACAGATCGTACGGGACGCGATCCTTCTTTGCCTTTTCACGCAAACCCTTTGCCGGAAGCCAGAACGTCGGATGCACCTGCCAGACGCGTTCCTTTTTTCCTATCAGGACCAGCGCCGTCAAATCCGCGACAGAGGATAAATCGAGGCCACCATAAACAGGGACATCGTCCAGCGGCGCAGGCGGTGTGCCGCAGCCTTGCCAAACGGATTGCGTCACGAACGGATTGTTGATCTCTACTCTTTGATTCAGTATAAGATTCCGGTACTCGGACTCTCGCGACGGCATGCGCTTGGCGTCGTGCGCCATGCTGAGCACTTCTTTTTTATTCATGAAAACGTTCAGCGCCGGATTTGCCTTTTCGATGGTTGCGACGGCGAATGGATCATCGTCGGCGTCCGCCGCGTCAATGCGCAGCACGGTATGCGGATCATGCCCAGCCTTGGCGTCATCAATGAGGACCGATAAGAGATCGGCGTCCGTCGGGGCTTGTGTACTGATGATAATCGTCAACGGATTCTCTTGCGCGGCGGTGGCGGTTTCCAGCGCTTCGTACAAGGGACTTCTTGCACCACGGACCTGCCCAAGCTCGTCGTGGATGATCAATGCCGGGGACAAGCCGAAGTTGGTGCCGACGTCTGCGGACAAGGCGCGATAGACGATGCCCAGCTCCGGACAGAAAAGTTCTTTCTTGGTTTCCCTGACCATGATGACGTTGTTCAACGCCTCATTCATTCTAACCATCTTGGTTGCAAGGTTGAAAATCAGCGCCGCTTGGTCACGCGATAGTGCAGCACTATGCAGATGACTGTTGCGCAGGGCTTCCCTGCCGCACAGATGCAGAAGCAGAATCGCCGCCGCTTCAAACGACTTCGCATTCTTGCGACCGCGTGAGATGATCGCCCTGCGCGTGCCATGCGGATTGTCATAGATGGCGCGGAAGTCCTCCTTCATGAATTCTGCCATCTTCAATGGCTTGCCGACGTGCTTGCCTTCCGGAATGCGCAAATACTTTTCACACCACGCGATGTTGCGCTCGGCGCGGGATTCTTTCTGTTTACGGCGCGTCATTGATCCCAAGGGGATTTGGGGATGGCAATTTCTGCAACGTGATTGCGCGCCATCACGGCATTCTTCCGTTTGCCGATGCGGGTGCTTGGCACTATGCGCAGCCTGATGCCTAGCCGACACTGCACATTCGTCAATTTTTCCAGCGCGTCCCAGTCCCCGGCCTGCTTGGCACGGCGCGCGGCGATGCAGGCTTCAGCATAGCTGGCCAGCACCGGCATATCGGTGGGAATAAACTGCTCCGGCGCGGCATCCTTGAGCAGATCAAGGAGGAACGTGCGCTCCTCGTCGTTCAAGTGTGCCGGTGGCACGAGTGGAACGCGCGCGCGCTCTGGCTTCACGACGGTTCTGCTAAAAGCGCTCTTTCTACCATTCTGAATCATTGACGGGTGCCCGATTTCATTGGGGAGTTCTGCAGGTTCGTCTTAGCTGTCCGACGCTCCGGGCCGACACGGCTTGTCCCAGAGTACTGGTTTTTGCTCATGCCCCCCTGCCCCCTGATTGGAATTCTTTTTGACATTGATCATTTCATTTCTGTTTTCAATTTCTGTTTTTCAATTCTGTTGGACGGATGCCTCGGGTCAACTGGCCATCCATCATTTCCGATCGTATTATCAAATCCATTCTTTTCCTCAAACTGTTTGCTTCCTGTATGACACAGCAAACACAATGACTGTAATTCACCACACCAGAAAAGATTTACGTTGCCTCTGTGTGGAATAACATGGTCAACAATTGTAGCGGGTACAATTTCATTATGTACTAGGCAACGTACACACAGCGGGTGCAGGCGCAACTGTTGCGCAGCTAGACGCCGCCATCGCTTTGTGTCATAGAGCTTCTGTCTTACTCTGCTAGGCATTGCTCCGCCATGACCGGCAAGACGCACCACAAGGCGTCACTGCGCTCAACTGTGACACTGCACCTAAGCCAATAGTGCGAGGTCACCTTCAAAGACATTCGCCTTAACAGTCGAGCTACCAATTACATTGATTAAAACAGAAACTCGTTCCTTGCCGCGCATGCCCTGCACCACACCGCTCAAGCCAGCAAGCGCACCGCACTTGATACGAACTTTCATTCCTTTGCGAAAGCGGAAAGGCGGCGGAGGTAGAAAAACGCCTTCAGCGTCACAGCGCGCCTTCAGCTCGTCCACTACAGCATTGGGCAGCAATGCTGGCTTATCGCCGCTCATGATAACTCCACTGATACCGATCGTGGTCAACAGTTGCCGCCATGCATCACCTACCAAGCAAAAGAAATATCTGGGAAAAAGTGGTTCAATGCGCGGCGGGCGATGCGGAGCTACTATCTTGACGCGGGGCAGAAAGAACTCCAAACCTTGGCGCTCAAGGTGCGGAACAACTTTATTTTCATAGCATGGGCGTGTGAACGCCACTGCCCAAGGCATCAACGACCCCCAACGTACATTCCCCGCCTTAAAAAGCTTTCCAGCGGGGAAACCAGTTGGGAATCATTACTGCCGTGATTTTCGCCGAAAAGCAAATAGGACGTTCGGGCACTGTGTACAGGCCAAGGAGCTATGCAAAATTTCACTTCCCACTTCCCAAAAAAAGTCGATTTTCACCTTCTTATACTTTTTTTACTCTTACTTAAAATTTTCACCGGAAGTCGGAAAGGGGTAAAAAATGGGAAGTGGGAAGTAACTTGTTCTTGGTTTGTTTCCGTTTTTAAGGAAAAAATGATAAAATTTCCCTTTACCATTTTCACTTTCAACGATTCTGCTTATAAATAGGAAGTAATTTAATTCCGTAGGCTATGCAAAATAAGCACAGCTAAGACCATGCGCGCCCGTACGCCACCACGTCCAGCTTGGTACGACCATTGGCCTCTGCCACCTGTGTCATATTGGCCAGCTCCGGTGTGCTGGCAATTATTCTAGCTTTGGCAAAACGCGGATTCCATTCTCTGCAGAAGACATATTCTTCACCGACGTACCAGCCTTTATCTTTGGCAAGTTTGCGTATGGTCTGCGGTCGCTCAAGGTAGTCAACTTGTCTGCCGTCATGCACGAACTGCTTGATGCCCTCAACTAAATCAACGTCCAGCATGAAAACCTGTGCGCTTTGCTCTTCAACAAGTTCAATCTTGGCGCGTTTTAAAAAACCCTCAACCCATCTCTTGCCCGGACTTGAAAGTTCATCGACGACTTCCTGTTTAGCGCTTGTCCATGGAGCAGCGTCGCCCACCATGACGCTACCGTGCTGCGCCACCCATTGCGCGGCCCAATGCTTAATCTTGCCCAAGCCGCCTTCCAGCGTGAGCCAGCCGTTGAATGTCTGCCAATATGTAGGGCTGCGCTTGTCACTGCCGATGGCAGGAATCAACCAGCGCCGGTCCTCCATATCCAATTTGAGTGCGCGCATGGAGTTGGAGCATGCAAAAATATGCAACCAATTATCTATCAAGTACTCAGATTGATATTTTTTATTGATGACGATGACGCGGTCAGTGACAATTGACTTCAATCGATTGTAGGCTTGTGCGCTGTGTCCGGCATAAATTTCATGTACGACGGCCAGCCGTTTGTGCGCCGCCCAATAATTGAAATCGCTTTTGCATATGTCCTGTTCGCTTGGCTGACTGACATTGTCCGCGCCCAGCAGCGGACCAAGCACGCGCTCACCGAGCGTCCCTTTTCCCACGCCTTGTGTCTCTGATATTAACAAAACACCATAATGCATCTTGATGTCCGGCCTAGCGATCAACGTCGCACACCAGCGCAGCAGATGATCTCTGTCACCTGCGTCTGGGACCAGATGCTCCATAAAATCCAGCCATGGTCCGGCGTCGCCAACCTCCACACGCACGCTACTCGGCTTATGTGTATTGATGTAGCGTTCACCTTCTATGGTGTACACGCCGGGTGCAAGACCGGGATCATATTTCAGCACCGCAGTTTTGCTGACGCCTGACTTTTTCAACAATGCCGCTGTGTCCTTCACGTCACTGTACGGTGCCATCAGATTATTGAACTCGTCAGTCATATGAATGGAGTTGGACCATTCCTGATGCACGTAGACCTCCGGTGAAACGCAATGTAACCATTCTTCAGCAAAATCCTTGCGGATAGCCATGTATGGCTTGCCTTCACCGCTGCGGCGCTGCTCGGTGGCCCATGTTGCGGGCTGCATGTATTCACGCAATGCAAGTCCTATCCATCTGCTGCCGCTGTACATGCTGGCTGGCATCGGATCGGCCATATCCCATGCTACGGGCCAAGCATTGTCAAACATCACGCCTTTAAGTGGATACTTGACCAATTTTGATATTTCCTTCAACGCGTCCTTTCCGGCATAGTCATTGTCACAGATGTACACCAATTCAAGTGGGCGCTCCACTTTTATATCATCGAACGTCGTGCGGCTCGGTGCCAGTGCCCCACCGATGACGCCCCAATGCTCATACTCCACAATTTCATCGCGCCATGGATGGCAGTCCAGCTCCGGTTGCCGCGCCGGGTTTGTGCATAAGTCATGTATTGCCGCCGCAGGCTTGGCACCTTCATGCATCATGATCCTTCTTTTATTAGTAGAAAATCTAGGTTTCCATATCGGCAACTTGCAGTCCGGCTCCATGCAGCGCCACAGCCCATCACTCCAGTATGACCATGGCCTGTATTGCTTGCGGCCATCAGCCTGCCGCGCGCGCTGCTGCACCATTATGATCGTGTCTGTGCCGCGCTCATAAAATTCATACAACGGGTCATTGTTGCCTATCAACGCGCGCAGTTCAGGCAGCTTGGCCGGTGATGCTTTTACCCATGTTGGGATATCAAAATTGCCTGCCAGAAAAGCCGCCTTGATGGCGGTAGCCTCTTCTTCTGTTGGAGCATATTCCTCATTGTTACAGGTGATTTCACCATCTGCAGCCAACGTGATAAAGCAGCGCTCAACGTAGTAATTGCCGCGATTTTCCTTGACCATGAACTTGCGAAAATTAAGCTGTTGCGCCCCAATCCTGTTGATATAGGCAGCAAGGGGAGCAACGTCCCGCCAGTTCATCGGCATGTCAGTATCTTCCGGATTTGTGTGGGATTCAATTCTGTGCCGCCAACAAAAAGATTGCAAGTTGATAAACGTTGGACCAAAGTACCACAAGAGGAGAGAGACAATGCCAGATGACCTGTTACAAACAATCACCGCCGCTGGTCTTGAAGCGCGCGACATCACTCTGCAGATAGAATCCCTCGAATTGCAAATCAAGGAGCTGGCCGGTCAATTGCACGTATTGACGCGGCAAACCCTGCCGGACCTGATGCATCAAGCTCACATGACGAAGTTCACTCTGACGGCGCAGGGCAACACCCCGGCATATGAAATAACCGCCCGCCCATATATCCGCGCGAACATAGCGGCAAGCTGGCCGGAAGAAAAGCGCGCGGAGGCCTTCCAGTGGCTTACGGCGAACGGGCACGGTGATCTTATCAAAACTGAGGTTTCCGTTTCTTTTCCCAGAGAAAACAGAGCCACCGCGATTATCATCGCGGACCAATTACGGGAAAAAGGTCTGTATCCTCAGGTTGACGAAACGGTCCACTCTGGCACCTTGTCAAAGTGGTTGAAAGAAGCCACCGCCAATGGCGCAGTCGTGCCGCTGGACATAATAGGTGGTGACATCGGGCGTGAAGCCAAACTGAAAATCATAGAATAGGAGGGTGACTATAATGGCAAAGCAAGTGCAGTCAGCACAGGCAAGCACGGTGCCCGCTGACGTAGACGATGAATACAAGGCGATGCTGGAAGCAACCAAGGGCCAAGGCATTTCAAAGGCGCAAGAGGACAATCTCGTACCGCTGATAACGATTTTCCAAACCGGTTCAAAAGCCGTCAATCGCGCGGGCGGGGCGTATGTAGAAGGTGCTGAGGCCGGGAGTTTTTGGCTGCGCGGTGCAACACCGCCAGTGATCAGCGGGCAGGAAGGATTGGTTTTCCAGCCGTGTTATTTCTACAAGGACTTTGCGGAATGGATTACGCGTGACCAAGGCGGTGGCTTGGTCGGCATGCATCGCATGTTGCCGACTGACGCCCAAGAAATCCGCGATGATCGCAATCCCAACAAGGTCCGCTGGCGTTTGCCCAACGGCCATGAACTGCTGGAGCGCCGCAACCATCTGGGCTTTTTGGTGCGCGAGGATGGCACCATCGCACCTTATGCGCTGCCGATGACCAGCACGTTGCATTCCGTGAGCAGAAGCTGGATGACCACCATGAGCAACAGGGTGGTGGACGGCATCAATCCGCCGAGCTTTGCTTTTCTCTACCGCATTAGAACGCGTCAGCGAAGCAACGCACAGGGCACATGGTTCACCATTGACATCACTCCCGTCATGCAATCTGCGTTGCTCAATAACAAGGGCATGGTCAACAAGGATCTGTTGATGCAGGGCAAGGCCATGTATGAGTCCTGTCTGCGCGGTGACAAGCTGGCAGCGGAAATGGAAATGGATGACGCAAGTCCACAGGGAGAAATACCGTTTTAAATGACGCGGTCCACAAACCCGCAGCGCGTTGGTCGCCGTGCGCTGCCTCTCTCTCCTCAGAAAGAGCCAGTGGGTAAGTGGCTAAGTCCGGCCCGGAACCGCCAACGGTAGCACCGCGCATGACCCGCTATGTTTTCCCTTGTGTCATTGTCAACGTTGAAGAGCGTACGCGCATCTTGCGTGGAGCCAAAGATACCAAAGGCGACGCACAATTTGAATACGAAGTGCTTGGTTATTTTGCTGTTCTCAGCAGAGGCAACTTGGCGATCTATCTGGGCACCGAAGCGCCGGACTTGAAACCCGGCGACAACGTGCGCTTGATACTGGAGTCTGCATGACCGTGGATGGCATCTTCAGTCTGGTTTCGCGCCTCAGCGGCATACAACGTTTCAGCATGTTGAAAATGTGCCACCCGGAAAATGTTCTGGAACACGTCGGCATGGTCTGCATATTTTGTTACATCATCACGGACTGGCTCAATCAGGTGGAGCCTAACATTGACATAGGCAAGGTCTTGACGCGCGCAGTCGTACACGATTTTGATGAAACCATCACCGGCGATGTGCCGCGCCCCACCAAATATTTTTCCAAGGAGCTGCGCGCGTCAATGACCCAGCTTGAAATGAACGGCATTGCCAATCTGGCCCGCAAGCTGCATCTGGCCACGCTTGTCATGGACCACGCCGTAGCAAAGGAGCACAAGGAAGGCGCGATCGTTGCACTGGCTGATATTATGGCGGCAATCCATCGCGTATGGGAAGAAGTCTTGATCTATAACAATCATCATTTCGTGGAGCCAGCCAAGGGCATGCGCGAAGTGCTCGTCAACGTGCGAGAAAAAAGCATAGGCAAATTTCTGCCGGGGCAGCATTACGTCATCGACGTTATCATAAAAGACTTGGATGCTGTGCTGACCAAGGTGCTGCAGCATCCCTGTGAATTGATGGAGCTGCACAATGCAAATTAAAATTGCGCAACGCGCGCTGGCCAGCGATGCCGTGAAGGCATGGCGGTTCAGCCGTGACATTGCCATGGACTATGACCCGGAAGAAATAATGGCTGTGGATGCGCCGGTCATCGAGATGCCATCGGCCCTCCTGCATTTTATTGACTTCACTATCTTGGAAAGAGAAATCTTCTGCTCCCTGAGAAATCACACCGTCTGGGCGCGCACGTCAAGGGTTGATGACCCTACATTGTTCACCGTGCCGGATGAATTCTTGTCCGCAATGCACGACCAGTACCGTGACGATATGCTGCGCCTGCGTGGGCAAGGCGTACACCAAGACCAATGGCGCTTGCTGCTGCCGGTTGTCGCGCACACCAGTTGGACGGCGCGCCTGCACGTCCGTGACATAGCCAAGCTCATTCACTATTTCAAATATCTTTCCCAGCAGACTTTCATAAATCTGGAATTAACCGGGCGCTGTAACGCGGTAGCGCTTTGCTTGACGGATACTTTGACCAATATGCTTGGTCCAGACATAACTCGCGTATTACTGGAAGGCACCAAGCTGGCCAAGTATTTGAATGAAGAGCCGATCGTCATTGACGGCAATGCCCTGCATGACGACACGCACTTCCAGAAGGTTGCAATAATCGCCCCGCTGGGGCTGCGTGCGCAAATCGTCAGGCATCGGGAGCTGCAGTTTGTGGACAATCTGCTGGACATGATGACATCTGAGGAATTGTCTACGCTGCAGTTAAATGTCCCCATCAGCATGTGCATCACCGCACGCAAGGACGTATGGCAGTCCATCATGGGCAAACGCGCTTGCTGGATAGCGCAGGCTGATCTGTGGCAACATCTGACAAGATTGTTTACAGCCGGTGTGCTGCCGTGTGCGGACGGCAACTGCCCTTACAAGGTGGACGTTGAAGCGCGTCTGCAGGGGAATGACCCCGGCACACCATGCCCGCGCTACTGCAATCTGTACTCCGTCGATAAGACGCCTTTCTTGAAGAAGATGCAGAAGGAAGCATGGTCACGCGGCGGCAAACTCTGGCAGAAGGAATTGACATGATGCCGATACGTGTTAAACAGATTTATATTGCTGCTCCGTTCTTCAGTCACAAGCAGCTTGCCATCGTGGAGGAAGTGGAAAAGCTCATCCATGAAGTCGGCTTGGTCTATTATAGTCCGCGCAGCGACGGCATCCTGCAAAGCATGACGCCTGCGGAGCGCATCGCGCAGGCACCCAAGATTTTCAAGACAAATTGCGTCCACGTCGCCAACGCTGACGCTGTGCTCGCTCTGTTGGACGACCACGACACCGGCACCTATTGGGAAATGGGCTTCGCCTACGCCATCAGGCGATATAATCTGCAACAGCACTGGTACAGGATTTTCGCCTTCACCACGCAGCGCCCGACGCTTAACGTGATGCTGCAGCAAAGCGTTGACGCCCATGCCTGCGGGCTGGAAGAACTCAAGACCATGTTGACCGGCTTCGCGCAGGGCAAACCGCTGGTCAAGCCACAACCAACCGAGAACGTGGTGTAAATTAATTACAGTCCCGTAAAAATATTTGTAAAATGAAAAACAAACATATAATATTGCCAGTTCAATCAAAATGGAGGATAAAATGCTAGATAAAAATGTGTATTCAATTTCGTTTGACGTTGTTGGCTCAACGGCATTCGAAGCAAAAATCTCTGCTCTGGCTAATGACCCAACCGTACGAAATATAAGAGTGATTGAGACAAAACATGCAGCAAGGCTGCAAGTTTCTAAACGCCCAGACGGCAAAATTTTACGTGACGTGCTTATGGAAAAAGCTCCACCCGCTGGCGAAAATTTCACAACGACAGACGCTTATAGATGGACCACCGCTGGCGGATGGAGTACAGGTGGCACAGTTGGCGCATTAGAGACACTATGTAATAAAGGACTTTTCCGCAAAATCAGTAAAGGTAATTATTGCCGATTGCTGGTGCAGGAGGAAAAAGCAAATGCCGGGTGAAAAAGGTCATCATCAATTGGTGGATGCTGAAGGTCTACTGCGCGTTTTCATGACGCGAGAAGATCTTCACAAAGGAGATCGGGCTTTATCTCTTACTTGTGCCCTCGCAATAAAAGGATTTGGTGAACACAAGGAACTAGAATATTTTGAAGTTCATCGCTTCAAGGCACATGGAAGATTTAAGGGGGAAAAAGTAAATAGAAGATGGGAAAATTCTAGTCCCGCTCATCATCTTTTATGTTGCCTTGACATAGGAGATTTTGAAGGTGCTTACGAAATTGTCCCAGAGGAAGGTCGTGAATTTATTTTCAAGGTTCCTGTAGGCAGACGTAAACTCGACTATATACGCAGTGAAAAATTTAAAAAAGAACGTGAAGCTTCACGTATCAAAAATAAGAATAAACCAAAACGACCGCATCGCGGACCTGACCCAAAAACTTTAAGCGGTGTACGTGGCGGAGCTTTTGGTTTCCACATAGAAAGAAAACCAAAATAAATGCCCACCATCGTCGTCACAGGCGGCAGCTCCGGGCTTGGCAAGGCCATCTGCACGGCGCTGCGCGTCCATGACTGGCTGGTGGAGGACTGGTCACTGGAAACCGGCGTTGACGTGACGGACGGCGCGCGGGTCATGGAAGCCGCCGCTGGCCTGCCTGCGGTGGACGTATTGGTCAACTGCGCTGGCATCAATTACATCGCGCCTTTTGACCAACTCACGAAGCAGTGCTGGGACCACTTGATGGACGTGAATGCATGGGCCATCGTCAATTGCACACAGGCGCTATTGCCGCAACTGGCCGGTGGCACGATTGTAAACATCATCAGCCGCGCCGCCATACAGCCGATGACCTATAGCCTGCTGTACAATGCCAGCAAGGCAGCGGCAGCAATGGTGACGCGGCAAATGGCGCATGAGCTGCACAACATCATCGTATTCGGCATCAGCCCCGGCTGGCTGGCAGGCACCGGCATGACCAATAAAGTGGACGCGCGCCTGCGCGTATTGCGCAACCTTGCGCCGCCGCCTGCACGGATTGACCCCGCCGCCATAGCCGACCTGCTCGCTTGGCTGCTGCAGTCCAAGCAGCGGCACCGGCATCTGCACGGCAGCATTATAGAATACGGCCAATGAACAAGGGGCGGTTTATAAAATTGATGATGATGACCACATCTGATATGGATGGTGAAGCCTTGACCGCCTTGCGCATGGCCAATGCGATGCTGGCAGAGGACAATTTAAATTGGGAAGAGTTCTGCAACGGCAAAGATCAGCAGCAGCGGCAGTACACCGCACATACGGACATTGACAATATTGATAAAATGTTTGCCGTGCTGTTTGACACCGTCCCGGCAACTGACGGGTTCCGTGAATTTATAGAAAGCGTTCATGCTTTCTGGGAGCGTACAGGCAGGCTAACCCCGCGACAATATGATGCAATCAAGCGCGCATATGACAGGAGACGACGATGAAGATGGACCAGATTGCATACTACTGCGCCACCCATGAACAAGCCGAACGCGTCAAGCGCCAGTTTGGTCTGCATAATGCCACATGGGCAAAGGACACCGTGACAGCCAATGTCAGCGTCGCCCGCGACGGTGGCTTGGTCCCATGGGAAGGCATCAACGTTGCCGAGCTGCAGTTCAATGAGGACTTCGGCATCCAGCTTGAAATCATTCGTTACACGCTGGGCCTGCACTGGTGCATGTTTCATCCGGCGTATGACATTCACGGCATAGATACTTTTGTTGCGCACGTTGGCATCCATGTTGGTGATGATGACTTCCCCGTCCATCTTGACGACCAGCAGCTCGTGCAGCGCGCGCTGACTCAGCATCACACAGCGTTCAATGACAGGACTTATGAGTACAGAATCTATAAACTGACGCCCGGTGCCTATGTCAAATACATCAAGAGGATACCGAAATGAACACTACGGACTCATTGAAGGCGGCAATGCAGACCTACGAGCAGCGCAATGATGTATATGCGGACAATTTCGTGCGGCTGGGCAATGTAATGGCTGCAATGTTTCCCGGTGGCCTGACGATGCAGACACCGAAGGACTGGCAGCGACTATACACCTTCATGATGATACAGGTGAAGCAAACGCGCTACGCCGCGCAATGGTACAACGGTGGCCATCAGGACAGCTCCATTGACACCATCGTCTATGCAGCCCTGCAGAAAGAAATAGATGATCGCTCTGCTGCTTGACACCGAAACCACCGGGCTGATAGACAACCTCGTGAAAAGGAAGGAGCGCCAGCCGGAGGTGATTGAAATCTATATGTGTCTTGCCGATCTGCGCACGGAAACCGTCATTGATGAATTTGACAGTCTGGTGAAGCCGACCAAGGGCATCCCGAAACAGATCACGGACATCACAGGCATTGACGCAGCCAAGGTGGCTGATGCACCGCCCTTCGGTTTCATCGCTGATCGCATACAGACGATGATTGAAAGCGCCACCTGCTGCATCGGTCACAACATGACGTTTGACCACGATATGCTGGACATTGAATTTGGTCGTTTGAATAGGACAATAAAATGGCCAAAGCTTATTTGTACCACCGAACAGACAATTTTTCTGACTGGCCAGCGCATGACGCTTTCCGCATTGCATGAATTTCTGCTTGGTGAACCAATCGTCGGCGCGCATCGGGCGCGGCAAGACGTACAGGCATTGATGCGCTGTTGCGCCCAACTGCTGCACAGGGATATGCTGTAACCGTCCAAACTACGTCGGAGGTAACGCATGCACGGTTGAAAAGTCCCTCTGAGGAACCCTAGCCCCGGTCGCAAATGGCCGGGGCACACTCCGGAGCGCAAAATGATTCACACAGGCTACAGTTTCAAAAGCGCCGTCGGGCACCTGCCTGATGTCATTTCCCGCTTGAAAACGATAGGCTGGGACACTGCCCCCATCGCCGACCGCTGTAGCACCTTCGGGTTCACACGCTGGCGCGCCTTGTGTGAACAAAACGGCATGCGTCCGGTGTATGGCGTTGAGCTGCCCGTCACACCCGCATTGGGCAAGAAAGTCCCCATGGACTTCTGGACGTTTTTAGCCATTGACAGCCTCACGGACCTGCACAGGCTTATAAACCTAGCCACCGCCAATTCAGGCACGGACGGCAACGAATGGCCCTTGCTGACATACGCGCAGGCACATGCCGCGCAAGGCGTCATTAAAATTTCCGGGCATGCCGTCTTGCTTGACCATGTTCAAGCTGATGATCCAAACTATTATTTTGGCCTCACCGTTGCCACTGCCAAGGGCCTGCTTGCCGCCGCCAGAGCCAAGGGCCTGCGCCCTATTGCCGCGAGCTGCAACGCCTACCCCACCGCTGAAGACAAAAATCTATATCGCGTGGCCATGACCCGCTACGTCAAGCGGAAAGAAACTTGGATAACCATGGGCGGCGATACCCAGACTTACCCGCAGCATATCCTGAGTGATAATGAGCTCATAGGACAGGTTGGACAGGTTGGACAGGTTGGACAGGAGGCAATTGCCACTCGCCAGCGAGTATTGTCCGGATGCACCGCCACTCTGACAAAAGCCAGTCTGCTGGTGCCGCCGAAACCCAAGACCCTGCGTCAGATGTGCGAGGAGGGTGCTGCCACGCTTGGCTGCGATCTCACAGATTCAGTCTATGCGGAAAGACTGGACCGCGAACTAAAGATGATCGCGGAAAAGAAATTTGAGGACTACTTCTACATCGTGGCCGACCTTGTGGCCTTTGCAAAAGAAAGAATGATTGTCGGTCCAGCGCGCGGCTCCTCTGCCGGGTCACTTGTATGTTATCTATTGGGCATCACGGCAGTTGACCCAATTCCATACGGATTGCTCTTTGAAAGATTCGTGGACCTGACGCGCACGGACCTGCCGGACATTGACATTGACTTCAGCGATGCCAATAGAGAGCTGGTGTTTGACTACGCCAAGGAAAAATACGGTGCTGACCGCGTTGCCCGCCTTGGCACTGTGGCCATGTACGAACCCAAGAGCGCTTTGAAAAAAGTGGCCATCGCGCTAAACATTCCACAGCAGTACATTGACAAGGTGACTGATTCCCTGATTCTTAGATCAAGCGGCGACACAAGAGCAATGCAGCAGATTGAAGACACCTTGAATGATACGGAGGCTGGTCGTGCGCTGCTGCAGCATACCCCGGAAGTGGTCATCGCAGCCAAAATGGAAGGCCACCCGAACACCGCCAGCCGTCACGCCGCAGGCATCGTGCTGACACAGGAGCCGGTCATCAACTACGTGGCCATTGATGCGCGTAACAATAGCGTGATGTGTGACAAGCGTGACGCTGCTGCTCTTGATCTCCTAAAGATAGATGCTCTCGGACTGACGCAACTGTCCGTCTTTGAACGGACCTTGGAATTGCTCAACAAGCCAACCGCCTCAATACATAGATGGCTGGAGCAATTGCCGCGTGATGATGCCGCCGCTTTCAACGTCTTGAACAGGCAGCACTTCGCCGGCATCTTCCAGTTCAATGGCGTGGCTCTGCAAAATCTTGCAAAACAGATTCTTGTGGAAAGCCTGAATGACATCGTGGCCATCACCGCGCTGGGCAGACCCGGTCCCATGGCCACAGGCGGGTCGGGTACATGGGTCCGCAGGCGCACAGGCATGGAGCCGGTGGCCTACCCGCATCCACTTCTGGAGCCGTATTTAAAAGAAACGCTGGGTGTCGTGGTTTATCAAGAAACCGTCATGCAGGTCGGTCGTGAAATAGGCGACCTGACTTGGAAGGACGTTACGGCGCTGCGCAAAGCCATGAGCAAGTCATTGGGCACGGAATACTTCAATCAGTTTGGTGACAGATGGAAAGCCAGCGCCATCGCCAAGGGCATCCAGAAGGACGTGGCTGAAAAGTTCTGGTTTGACCTGTGCGCCTTCGGGAGCTGGGGCTTCAACAAGTCGCATGCCGTCAGCTATGCGCTTGTCAGCTATTGGTGCTGTTACCTCAAGGCGCATCATCCAGTGGAGTTTGCCGCAGCAACCTTGGACGCCGAGGATGATCCTACCAAGCAAATTCTATTGCTGAGGGAATTAGCCAACGAAGGCGTGAGTTACATTCCGGTGGACAAGGATCTTTCAACTGGCAAGTGGCAACCGCTGGAGCGCGACGGCAAGAAGCTGCTGCTAGGTCCATTGAGCAACATCGCAGGCATCGGCCCCAAAGGCGTGGAGGAAATCATAACCTGTCGCAGTCCCGGTGTGCCACCGCTGTCCAAATCTCTTCTTGAAAAGCTAGAGAGCGGCAAGACATTGATAGACAGCCTGACGCCAATTTCCGATCGCCTTCGTGAACTGCACCCGAACGGACTGGAAGCAGCCAACATCATCACACGCCCTACGCCGATCATCAAGGCACAGAACTACATGCCCGGTGAAGTGATGATCATCGGCGTTCTGCGCAAGCTCAACGTCCGCGATGAAAATGAGCATGTGAACGTAGAGCGACGCGGCGGCAGAGTGATACAAGGCCCGGACACAACCAGCCTGTTGATGACGATGGTTGATGACACCGACCAATTGTTCTGTAAAATCTATCACGGCAAGTTCTCGAAGATCAATGCTCAGCAGATCATTGATCGTGGTCGTACAGGCAAAGCCATCTATGCCGTCAAAGGCAACATGGCACGTTTTGACTTCCGCATGATGTGGGTCAATTCCTTTCGGTATTTGGGCGACATGAGCGAAGAGACTTACGGTCTTGAAACCGGTGGAGCCTACGCTCAAAGCAGGCAGCAAGCGGCGGAATGAGACGAGAGTTCAGTGACTATGTCAGGCAGGCAGCATTCGTTCGCAGCAAGTATCGCTGTGAGCGCTGCGAAAGTAAAAATGACTTGCAGCTCCATCATATAGGCAATCCGGCTGACAGCAGTTTGTTCAATGCGCAAGTGTTATGCGCAATTTGCCATGAAGAAGAACACCTCCGCAGGAAGAAATATTGTCAAACAAGCACGTGATCATCATTTTTGTGATTGGCGTTGCCATTATTGCTATCATCAACGTTATCCGCAACGACGCACGAGACAAGGAAGCCGCGCACAAGGCGAAGACGGAATGGATCAACGACTGCATGCTGAAACCGTTTGACCTTGCGGGTGGCGCGCGGCGATTGCGGGCATGTGAATGTATCTATGACAGCGCAATCCTGCCCGAAACAGTGCGAGCCAGAAGCAAAGGTCTAAACAGCACAAGTGACGACCCAGACATTCATGCCAGCGTTCAAAGCATGGCGCGTATTTGCATCATGAGTGAAAAATGATTGACGGTGGCTTACGAAAGATCTTCCGACAGAAACTGACTATAGGTTTTCACTGGCAGAGCATTGAATCCCCACTGACCAGCGGCGGCATTCCAGATTCCAACTATTGCGGAAAAGGAATTGAAGGCTGGGTTGAATTCAAAAAGGTCAAGGGCTGGCACGTCGTGATGAGGCCGGAGCAAATCGGTTGGGCCGAGCGCCGCACAAGGGCAGGCGGCAGAGTATATGTGGCCGCGCGCAAAGGGCCGACGCTGTGGCTGTGCAACGCTGGCAGTGCTGCGCGCCTGCTGGCCACCTGTGGCCTGCCCAGCCTGCCCCCAGCGGCGGT
>JGI10215J12807_1012849_pt1 | contig 17797 bp, 23 predicted proteins | sample WisResreferecore_FD_12807 | JGI IMG/M metagenome (IMG submission 12807) | reverse complement strand
CCACGAGTGCCTCGATCCCGCTCACCCGCTGATCGTAACGACGGTGAGATTTTTTGCCTCCGGAGGCTTGCGCGTCGTCCGTCGACGTCGCGTCGTTTTCTTTTCGGCCTGAACCTCGAGGCCCGTCTCGCCGACCGCCAGGGGGTCGACGTCCTCGAGTTCCTCCGTCGCCGCGAGTCCGCCGACGACGTCGGCGAAGATCGTCCTCGCGAGTTCGGCGGTCGCTCGCGCCGTCAGCATTTGCCGGGGGTACGTCCGCCAATTCTGGCGACCGGCGATCCCGGCGCGTTTCGCGTCGTCGAGCGTCCATGTCACGGACGAGACGCGGTCGGAGCCGGAGCGCCTCCCGGCGACCGTGACCTTCGTCGTCGTCGCCTCCTCGATCCATAGCTCATGGCCGGCCGCGAGGACGAGGGCTCGTTGAGCCTCCGCCGAGAGGGTCGGCTTCCCCTCGATGACGGAGATTTTGGCGAGAGCTTGCATCGGCCCGAGGCCGAGTTCGTCGCCGTACAGGATCGCGGCGACGATCGCCGCCGGGTTTCCTTGCATGGCGCGAGGGACGAACCCGGTTCCGGCGACTTGATTCGCGAGCGCCGCGGCCGGCTCGAGGAGTTCGATCCATTCCCTCGAGACGTGACCGTTCCCCGGCTCGCGGACGGCGAGTTGCGTCGTCGTCGTCATGACGCTCGCCTCTCGACGACGAGCGCAACTGCGCCGACGACGAGCCCGACGGCGAGCCAGAGCGCGATGACGACTCCGGCGAGGACGAGCGGCCAGTCGCCCGCAGTCCAGTCGGCCGACGTCATCGTCCCGGCTCCGTGTCCGTCGTGAAGTCGTTGAGCGCCTCACCGAAAATCCGCGCGAGCGCGTCCGCCGTCGCCTCGTCGTTGAGTGTCTCGTCCTGAGTCCGGCGAACGACGAGTCCGGCGAGGCTCGCGATTTCCTCGCGAGCGATCCGTCTCATTCGTTCCTCGAGCGCGAGTTCGTCATAGGTCGGGATTTCGCTCATGCGACTTCATCCTGAACTCGCGGAGGCTTGTCTCCGATTTTCGCAACCGTGAGGTAGCCCTTCTGTCGCGCCTCCTCTGCCAACTCCTCGAGGCACGAAGCAAGTAGCGCGACCTCGTCGAATATCGCCTGTCCCGTAACAAGCAATTCGCGAGCGGCGTCCTCAACTTCTTTCGGCGTTGCGACGTCAAGTCGAATCCGTAGGCGACCGACGACGACGGGGAGCGGACCGACCATCGCCCAACTAAGAGGAGATCGCCCATGCATGTAATCTCGGAGGAGCTTGTTCCCCCTTTTTGTCGCTTGAGTCTCCCTGTTGTCTACTTCCTGTTTTGCAATTCGCCGGACAAGATGAGTCTCGTCCGGCATATGATTTCGCGCCCATGCATAGACCGGCTCGCGCCAGTCCTTCTCCCCCGCGGCTACTCGTTGCGGACGGTAGCGATCTAGCCTGTTGTCGATTTCGCGTCGAAACTCAGAGAGCATGATTTCGACGTCGTCCTCATGATGCTCGTCGTCGGTCATTTCTATCCTTTCGTGGTAGTGAGCGCAATATGACCTTGAGAGCCTGACGCTCGTTTGAGGTGAGTCCCGCGCTGAGTTCAGACGGGACGGGATGCCCGACCATTCGAGAGAGAATGTCGAGCGCCTTCTGTACCTCGCGAACATATTTCTCGATTCGCGTTCGACGTTCGTCCGCAACCCCTTCGGCCTCGTCGAGTTCGGTCGCGCCAGACCGGACACGTTCGGCGAGGTCGTCCGGGAGCAACTCGATCCGCTGATCAGAACTGATCAACTGCTCCTCGAAAACCGCGCTGTCATCGGCATTGTGAAGCGCCTTGCGATCGTTATTGATCGTAGATTGAGCTACCCCCAAAACATCGGCGACGGCGCGTTCACTCATGCCCTCCTCTGTTAGCTCCGCGACAGCCTCGCGTCGCTGAGGGAGGCTCAGTCGAACATATCCGCCGAGACGCTCCTCGACCCATTCGCGGGTAGTCATTCCGAGCGCCTCCGGGATACCTTGACTCTCGGCCCAGGCGATTTGACGCCAACTCCCGGCGACAATCTGTCCGAGGGACTGAGTGAATTCCTCAGCATCCGCGACCTTCACGAACCAACCCCCGTTCGCGACGGAGCGGCGAGCGCCTCCCCGACGACATTTTCATTGTCGCGCCATTTCGCGATCCCCAGCGCGTACAGGAAAATCCGAAACTCCTCGGCGCCGGCCTCGACCGGGACGAGGTCGTATCCGTCCGCCCGGAGCCAGAGGACGCCGGTCCGGTCGACCTTCGGCATCGGCTTTTCGGCTCCGTCGACCGGGGAGTTCGCGAGCCATGTTTCCGCGTAGCGATAGGCCGCGAGTTGGAGCGCGTTCTCCCCGAACACTCCCGACCTCGCGGTCTTGAGGTCGAATAGCCAGCGCCGGCCGTCCGCGAGGTCGGCGACGACGTCGAGCGTTCCCATATATCCGAACCGGCGATTGATGACGACTCCCTCGACGACGAGTTCCTTCGGGTCCCACTCCTCGACGAACTTGAGATAAGAGTCGACGTGTCCGACGATCGCGTCGAGGACCTCGACTTCCTCTCCGGCCGCGAGCCCTTGCGCGATTTTGTGAACGGCCGTCCCCGCGTTGCCGGCCGCGTCGCGGTCGGCGTAGCGAGCGTTCGAGAGGGCCTTGATCTTCGCCGCCGGTCCCATGGCGGAGAGTTCGTCCCAGTGGTCGACGGCGTAGTCGCGCGTCGTATTCGCCGCCCAGCCGATGAGCGCCGGTTTCGGGAACCCCTCGCCGATCGCGGTCGTCACACCGACCGTCGGCTCGCCGTCGAGGAAATAGGAATGTCCTCCGCCCCGGTTGACGCGCCGCGTGAGCGGCGCCGGCTTGCGCGTCATTACCAGGCCGTCCTGATGCCGGCCTCGACGCGTCGCGTGATCGACTTGACGCCGGCGTCGAACGTCGCGACGTTAGCGAGGCCTCGAGCCTCGACTGGATCGACGGAGTCGAGGAGGGAGGCGACGCGAGCGTCGTCCCCCTCGAGGCGAGCGACCTCGGCCTCGGCGAGCGTCCGCAGGAGGACGGAGGCGCGACGGAGTTCGTCGATAGTCATGACGTCGTCCTCGGCGGAACGGTGCGAGCCGCCATTGCGAGCGCGACGATCCATCCGATGATCGTCCATCCGAGGAACAGGTTGACGATCGTCGTTGACATAGCGTTCGGAACCAAGCGAACCCAGGCGACGAGCGTCGGGACGAAATAAACCCCGATGAGGAGGGCTGTTGTACCAGTCACTTGAACCCCTTTCGTGAGACGACGAAAGTGACGCGCCGGAGCGTAGCGCCTCGGCCGGACGACGTCAATCACCCCAGAACGACAAAACCCCCCGTCGCGACAGGGGGTTCGGTCGACCGCTCCGGATTGGCCGGACGACTTTACCCTATTCGCCGTTGCGTCGCCGTTCGTACAGCCGGACCCACTCCTCGAGACGCGTGATCCGGTTCGACAGGCGAGAGACGGCGACGGCGAGCGCCGCGACGAGGACGCCCAGCGCGGAGAGGACGCCGGCGACGACGTCGTTTCTCGTCACTTGAGAGGCGGTCGGACGACCTTGAGGAAATCGCTCCGGTAGAACAACTCGCGCTCGAGCGGCCGGGGCTCGCCGCCGAACGACGACCATCGCGACGTCGTCGCGTCGCCGGGTTTCTTGCAGAGCGTGACGTGGCCGGCGGAGTCGTACAGCGCGAGGTCGCCGACGAGGTAGTTACCGGACGTCACTCTCGGATTGTCGTCTAGCTCGCGCGTCGAGCCGAATCCGAGGTACGAATAGTCGGACGGATCGGGAACCGCGAGGCCCGACCTCGAGCGCCCCCACCAATAGGCGAGGATCGCATAGCCCGAACAGTCGTTTCGATGGTATTTCTCAGGCTCGACTCCGAACCCCTGAAACGGCCGGTCCTGGGAATAGACCCAGGCCGCGGACGAGGCGTCCTCGGCGCGTTTGCAGTAGTCGGCGACGGCGACGCGCCAGGCCGCGACCTTCGCGTCCTGTTGGTATTCGCCGGAGGCCTGCCGGAGTAGCTGAATCGCCTTCGTGTCGAGGAGGGGCTCGCCGAAATGAGGCGACTCCGGGTCGGACACGCGAGCCCGACGGATCGCCTGATACGTCCGGTCGCCGAGGTTCCCCGTGTCCATCGAGCCGTCGTCGGGAAACGCCTGTCGCTGAAAACCGCGGACGCCCGACTTGCCGACGTTGCCCGATCCGTCGCCTAGCGCGAACGCGTCCCCGTAGGCGAGCGACCATGTCGACGGCGACCACGGGATGAGACGACCGCCTCGAGAAATCGCCCGTTTGAACGCGAGGACGTCGTCGCCGACTTGAGTCCCCTTCCCGGCCTTCGGGGGGTACAGGGAACGGGGGAGCTTGTCCGGCCCGACCGGGCTCCCGGTCGCGTAGGGCTTCTCATACCAGGGGACTGACGGCATCGGCGGACGTAGTTTCTCACACGGTCCGGGAACCGCCCATAGCGCCCAGGCCGGCGCCGTCGGGAGAATGTCGTCGGCCGTATACAGCGAGTGACAAATCCCGAGGTCGTAATCCTCCGGCGCGTTCGGCGCCTTCGTCTTAAACATGAGCGTGACGTTGACGAGGCCCTCGGCGAACGCGTGAGCGACGCAACCGGGGACGTCCGCCGCCGTCTCCGGAACCTCGTCGGGGAATATCTCGAGCGCCGCGACGACGCGAGCAAGCGCGTCCCAGCCCTGCTCGTTTTGAATCCATCCGAGGGTCGCCATATGAACCGGTCCCGACCATCGCTCGAGGCGAGCGGCGACGGCCTCGAGGTCGCCGGCGAAGTCGGCGACGACGTCCTCGATGTTGAGCCCGATCGCCGGCGAGCCCTCCGCGATCCCGACGTCGACGAGCCGGTCGACGTCGGCGAGCCGGCGACAGTGGAGCCAGGGGAACGAGGCGAGGCCGGCGCCGTCCCAGAGTCCCCGGCATTTGTCCCAGGCGTGCACCCCGCCGTTCGCGCCATTGTCGGAGTTGATCGACCACGCGAGCCAGCGGACGACCGGCGACTGTATCTCCGGCCGCTCGAGGTTCCCCCCGACCGCGCGACAGTAGGCGCCGGGGGTGAATAGGTTGAGCGTCATAGCTCGAGCGCGACGCCCTGATAGCGCCACGGCCGGCGAATGAACCCGGAGAACGACGCGCCGCAGGGTATCTCCCCGCCCCCGAAATCGTCCCACTTTCCGGAGACGGTCCCGATCGACATTCGTCCCTCGAACAGGACGCCGGAGTTGACGCTAATCGCCATTGAGCCCATACAGCGCCAACCGTCTCCGTCGAGCGTGTCGAGGAATAGGTGGTCGACGTACAGCCCCGCCTCGCGCGAGCGCCGGATTCCCATTTTCACGCCGTCCGAGGGGTCGGAGGGGTAAATATCGCCGACGGGGTAGGAGATGAATTTGTGGTCGATCCTCCCGAAGATCGAGCCGACGATTCCCATTTTCACGCAATGCGCCTCGAGCGCGTCGATGTGAGGGTTCATCCATTCGGCGCCGCGAGCCTCGAAGTTCGCGAGCGCGACGTCCCCGTCCGCGTTGAAGTGAATAACGGAGTCGGACCAATCCGTGATCGTCCCGTAAACCTCTTGACAGCGTTCCTGCTCGCCGATGAATTGCGAGCCGCCTCCGCCGGACGTCTGATTCCCGGAGAGGTTCAACATCGCCGAGCCGAACGAGCGCCGATCGGTGTACCAAAGTCCGCCGTCGAGCGGCGTCTCGTTCGCCCGGTTGAAGTCGTCGCGAATCGGCGCGATCGGGAATCCCCCCGGCTCGTTGACCTCGACGAGGGCTTGCATGACTTGAGCCCAGGACCGATCCGCCGTCGTCGACGTCACGTCGATCGAGTCCGCGTTCCCCGAGAGGGTCGCGATCCGATAGCCGCCTCGAATCGTCCGGTCGTCGTTCGGCGTCCCCGTGTTCGAGCCGGCCGCGGTGATTTGGGTGTAGTCGGCGTCCCAGGTGAACGCGTCCGTGACAGGACCGCGGAACCCGAGCGCGTGAAGGTAGAGAATCTCACGGTCGGCGACGGGGAACGCCGACTCCGGGAAGGTGAACGACAGTCCGGCCGGATCGGACGGGCTCCCGTCGCTGTTGGCCGTGAACCCCGCCCCCGAACACGCAAGCCGTTTGCCGGCGGCGCACGAAAACCGCTCGACCGACAGAGCCCGGACCCAATTCTCGCCGGGGAAGTGATTCCCGATACGAGCGTAGATTTTGTCCCCGGAGACGAGGGCTCGTTGAACCTGAGCCATATGTAGATGAACCATGACGCCGCCGCTCGTTACGTCGGAGTGCTGAGTCGACCCGATGAGCATCCAGGGATTGAGCTTGTCGTCGTAGGCGAACGCCCAGTTGAACGAGTTCGTCGGAATCGCAATATCCCAGGCGGTGTGAGTGACGAAAAACGCGACGAGGAAGTCGCCGGCCGGGACGCCGGCAGCGAGCGTGATCGACACTTCTCGAGGCGAGGACGTGTTTCGAACGAACGCGCTACCGACGGAGCCCTCGGCCGTGATCAACTAGGCCTCGCGCCATATCTCGACTTGCGTATAGACCTCGGAGACGCTGAACCCGGCCGCGCGTCCGAACCCGTCCGTCGACTCCGTGACTGAGCATTGATGCTGAATCTCGAAGGTTTTCGTCCCCGCGATCGTTATTCGCCCAGCGATGAAACTATGTCCGAGTCGGGAGCTTGTGACGTTGTTCTCGCAAGCCGTCCCGATGAGCGCGTCGGACGAGTCCGTAACGTTCCGGAGTTTCGCCTTGTGGAACGTGACGGCATAGCCTGGAACCTCGGCCTTGATGAAATAGGTCCCCGCGTCGAGCGTGAATTGATTCGACGAGAGGGAGACGATCCCGTCCGGATCGACCTCCGTATTCAAATCTCGCGTCCGCCATGCGCCGGAGGTAAACGTCCCCCCTTCCGTACCGGCCGACTTGACGTCGCTTAGCAGCGCGTAGGCGTCGAACAGTCCGCCTCCGCCAATGGCGGCGCCGAGTTCCTGTAGCGCGTCCTCGACGTCGGTTCCGGTGAAGTAGCCGCCGGTATCGACGATGTCAATGTCGGCGGCGTCGGTCGAGCCGCCGCTCGCGAGGAGTTGCCAGTGGTCCTCCCAGTTCGCACCGACTCCCGGCTCCGAAGTTGCTCCCGAGGTGTGGTTGTCGATGGCGGCGTAGCTCGATCCGAGGTGCGAGACCGACTCCTGAGCGGTGTAACCGGTCGCCGTGACCCATTCGCCGGTGAAAGCGGTGATTCCGCCGGGGTCGCCCTGGGGTCCCTCCGGTCCCTCCGGACCTTCCGGTCCCTCCGGGCCTTCGCCGCCGGCCGGCCCGGTGATAGACGCGACCGCGTCCGGGCTCGCGAGGAAGTAGAAATAGACGCCGAGGCCCATCGCGCCGCCGCCGATCGCGTCGACGTCGATCGCAATTTGATCCCCCTCGGCGACCTCGGCCTCGGCCGGATCGACGACCGGGAGCGTCCCCGCCGTCCTCGAGGACTTCTCGCCGGACTCGATCGTGATAGGCGTCGTCAGCATGTCGGAGCCCCCGACGCGCCGGAGTTGAATCTCCGAGTCCCCGCCGCCGGCCGTCGAGACGAACGCGAGGACCTTTGCGAGGACGTGGCCGTCGAGGTCCTCCGGGACCTCCCATATGAACCGGCCGTCGCCGGTGATCGTAACGACGTCGTCGGGGTCGACCTTGATCGGCCAGAGCGCGAGCGAGGGAACCGGGTCGGGGCCGCCGATCGTGTGGTCCTCCCCGTGAATCGAGGGAATCGCGCGTTCGCTCACAGAATCGGCTCCGACCAATAGGTCGTCGGCGAGAGGTCGAGCGTCATGTCGAGGAACGGAAACCCGGTGTCGAGGTCCTTGACGCCGTAGCGCCACGTCTCCGAGATGCCCTCGACGAAATACGTCTCGCCGGCGATCCCTCCGCCTCCGGGAAACGCTCGAGTGACGACGACTTGATCGGCTATGTCGACTTGCGTGACGAATTCCCAGAGGTCGGGACCGCGGACGTCCGACGGCCAGAGCGCCTTGAACGAGAGTTGCGAGAGGCGAGGCGCCGGCGCCGCGTAGTTGTCGATGATGTATTGCGCGAACGCGAGACACTCCTCCGGCCCGGTGTTCCCCGTCTCCGTCCCGTACTTCGTCAGGAGGTCCGTCGCCTCCCATGAGCGACCGCCGTGAGCGAGAACGCTCGCCGCGTCCTCGACCGACTGAGCCGGCCGGTCGCGAGCCGGAAACGCCGCGTTCTTCTCGTTCCACTGGGGATAGCTGATCGCCTGATTGCGGATGAGCCGGCGCGTCGAGGCGACGGAGAACGGGGGTCGAATTTGAATCCCCCCGGTCCCGGCGTCCCAAATATGAAAGTCCCAATGGGTCGCCTCCCCCGCGGTCGTCACGGGGTCGAACCGCGCGTTTCGGCCGTGGAAACAGGCGACGCCGTATTTGTCGACGTAGTAGTTGCCGATGCCCGGAAACTCCGCGTCGCAGGCGTCGCGGATGACGGAGAGGATCGACTCGCCCGGTGAATACTTCCCCTCCGAGAGCCCGACCGTCCCCGTGAAAACGCTCGAGAGGCCGGACGGCCAGCCGGCGTCCGCGTGAGCTTGGTCGATCCGGATTTGAGGACCGGGAGCCGGGTCCTCCGTATCTTCGTAGAACACGAACCCCGTCGAGCGAGCCGGCGGAGGATCGCCGGGAGGCCCGACGCCGTTCGGGTTCGGGTGAAGGTGAAAGTTCGAGAAGTAGTCGAGCGCGTCGACGGCCTCAAGCGTGACCGTTCCCTTGACGAACCCGGATGGATCGAGGTCATATGTATGGTCGTCGACCGCCCCGCGAAAGCGAGGGTGCCAGGTGTCCGTCACGGGGTTCCGGACCGCCCAGGCGAGGGGCTTCGAGATGTAGTCGACGACCGTCGGGTCGAGGTCGCCGTCGCGATCGTTGAACGTCGCCGTCATCGTCCCCGTCTCCGTCGTCTCGAACTCGTCTTGCCGGCCGCGGCGTATCTCGACGCTCGCGAGCCGGAGCCCTCCGCCGAGGTTGTCGAGCCGAGTCCACGTCGGCGAGACGGTCTTGAGCGTGTCGCCGGGAGCGACGGAGAGGCCTTGCCAATTGAATACGTCGAGGACGCCCACTAGCGCCTCGCGCCAGGATTGACGCCGCGACGTTGAGGCGCGTTCCGTCCTCGTTTCTTCTGTTGACGCCGCGTGACCGTCGACTCGACCTTCTGGCCGTCGATGTAGACGTTGACGATCGTGTCGCGCTCGTCCCCGCGACGCTCCGGTTGAGGCCCTCGAGGAGGCGTCGTCGTCCGACCGGGAGGCCGTCCGCCGGGGAGGTCGAGCCGGCCGAATTGCGAGAACCGTTGTCGGATTTCGTGTTGCTGCTCCGGCGTGAGGCCGAGCCCCTCGATGAGCTTGCCGACGCCGCGTTTCGCGAATTTCGTGAGAGGCCCGGACGTCTCGCCGCCGTCGTCGAACGCCGACGAAATGTCGTTGAGCATGTCGAGGATCGCTTGCCGGACGTCGCGGCCGGCCTTTTTCGTCGTGTCCGTGAGGACGGCGACGATCTGTCGGAGCTTGCGCCGGGTCGCCGGCGTGTCGAGGACGGTCCCCTTGATTTGTTCCTGCAACGACCGGGCTCGTTTGAGGAGGGAGGCTCGTCCGGCGACGCGCCGCTCCCCCTCGGCCGTGAGCCCCAGCGCCTCGAATTGCGCCGCGTTTCGCGCGTCGTTGAGCGTTTGCGCCTGCTCCTGTCGATTCTCGAACAGGCGCCGCAGGAGTTCGGTCGTCCGACCCTCGGCCGCGATCTGTTTGAGAATCTGCGCCTCGATCGCCCGGAGCGCCCGGAGGTCGTCGGCGAACCCCCTCGTCGAGCGAGCGACCTCGAGCGAGAGGTCGAGCGCGTCTAGCGCCTCGGAGAACGCGTCCGAGATTGCCTGTTGCGCGTCGTCGGCTTGATCGGCGACGGCCGCGGCGATCCGGAGCCGGACGTCCGTGAGCTTCTCGATGAGGACGAACGTTTTCCCCTCGGACTGAATCCGCCGGCGGATCGCGCGTTCCCACTCGCGCAGGACGGCGAGGTCGTCGTCCGTCGAGGCCGTGAGGCCGGCCTTCGAAAGCTTGAGCCCGATCCCCTTCTCGAACTCCGCGAACGCCTTCGCCGTTCGCCTCTTAGCGCGGTCGGCCTTGAGCGCCGCTTGCGCCGCTCGTTTCGAATCCTTGTCCGCGTTGTCGGCCGCGTCCTCGGCGACGCTCCCCGGCGAGTCGTCGTCCGGCGCCGACGGGAAGAACGTGAAGCCGCGTCCGGGACCGCCGGAGAAAATGTCCTCGAGGTTCTTGATCGGCGCGAGGCCGGCCGAGGTCGCCGACGTGACGGCGTCCCCGATCGCGTCCCCGATCCTCGAGGCGAGGTCCTTCGCGCCGCCGACGGAGCGGCCGGCGAAGGTGAGTTGAACGGCGATCGTCACGGGGACGTTTATCTCCTCGACTCCCGACAGCTTGTTCAGGACGTCGAGGACGTCGTTCGAGACGTCGAGGACCGTATTCAGCGTCTCGACGAAATCCGTGAGCGTCGGGATGAGGACGGAGCCGAGACGCGCCTCGAGGTTCGCCCACTGAGCCTCGAGCTTGCGCTGTTGATTCGCGAGCGAGCCGGCCGTCCGCTCGACGTCCCCTTGAGCCTTGACCGTGTCGCGGAGGATGAGCGTATATCGCGCCGCGGCCTTCTCCTGAGCCGTGAGCGAGGTCGCGGTTTTCTTGCCCGTCTCCGCCATAGCGACCTGTTGAACGCGAGCCTCGGAGAGGAGGACGCCATAGCGCCGGAGCGGTTCCGCCTCGCCGACGAGCCCGGAGCGGATCGCCAGGAGGACGTCCTCCGGGCTCGCGTTGTTGAACGACGCCATATCCGCGGCGAGTTCGACGAGCGAGCGCGACATTTCCGCAGCCTTCGCCGGCCCGATCCCGACGACGGAGAACAGGTTCCCGAACACTCCGGTCGCCTCGAGCGCCGCTCGTTTCGACACGCCGAAGGACGCCGCCATAGTGTCCGACCAGGCGATGACTTCCTTCGAGGAGTCGCCGAAAACCTCCGTCGACTTCGCGACCTCCTCGTTGATCGCCGAGGCCTCGTTGACCGACTGGCCGGCGATTTGGAAAGCCTTCTGAACCGATACAGCCGCCGCCGCCGCCGGGAGGATCGACCTCGCAGCCGCGGCGCCGATCCCCGAGGTCGCTACTTGGAATTGACTCCCGGCCTTCTCGGAGCGTTTGAACGCCTGTTGCAGCGACCGGTCGTCGCCGATGATCCGGACGGTAAGAGTCCGCTCCGGCATCGCCTACGCCCGGTCCCAGGCCTGCCCGACGGTTCCGAGGACGTCGTCGAGCCGTCGCGTCACGTCCTCGACGTTCGCGTCGAGCGCCGGCTCGAGCGAGCGGCCGGCCATGAGGTCGAATAGGTTCCGCCGTTTCCTCGAGCCGCTCGAGGCCCGTGACCGTGGCGCGACGTAGACGCTCGTTTTCGTCACGCCGACGCGCATTCGGCGCCAATCCTGCTCGCCGGCGGTCGGGACCTCCATGTTCCGAATCGTCACGCCGGCCAGTATCTCCGCCTCGGAGCGGACAGGCTCCGCGGCGTCGCGCAGGCCCTTGCGGAGTTCCTTCGCGAGCGTCCGGTCGGCCACGGCGAACGCGTGTTGCAACTCGCGGAGTCCCTCGACTCGGATTCTCGGCTGATTCGGCATTAGAGGCTGATCCGTACTCTCATTTCGTCGTAGCGTTGCAGGGCTCCGAGGAGGTCCGACGGCCTTAGCTCGCCGATCCGGTCGGGAGTGATTCCGGGGAGGACGTGTCCGATTCGAAAGTCCCAATACTCTCGAGGTCGGCCTCCGGAGTCCCCGACGACCTCCCGGTAGGTGTCCCAGAATCCCCACTCCTCGCGAGCGTCGAGGTCCCGTTCGTTTTGTCGGGCTCGTTCGGGGAGCCCGTCGGAGGGTCCGACTTCGCCGCCCCCCGCAGGAGCGCGAGGTCGAGCGCCAGAGCTCCGGCCGTCCCGACCTTGACGTTGATCTCGTCGTTCTCGACGTCCGGATGAGCCCGTTTGTAGGCGATGTGAACGAGGGCTCGTTTGAAGTCGGGGTTCCGAATCTTCTGAGCCTGTAGGAGGAGGTGAGCGTGTTTCTCCTCCTCCGACCAATCGGGATGAGTCGGCAGGAAATCGGAGATGACGACGTCCGCGTAGATGTACAGGACCCTCTCCTCGTCGAGCGTGATCGTGTCGAGAGTCGGGATTTCCAGCCGCTCGCCGTCGACCTCGAATCCCGACTCTCCCGAAACGTCCGCCACGGCCTACGTCCCCGCGCCGGACTGAATCCCGTCCTCCGTCGCCGGCGTCGCCGAGAACGGCATGACGGAGACTTGCCCGCGAGTGTCCGCCGGCCCGAACTGATTGATCGTGCAGTCGGCGTAGTACGTCGTCGCCGATCCGTCGACCAGGCCGTTCGGCTGAAACAGAACCTCGACGATCGTCCTCGCGGAGTGCAGCGCCCAAATCGCCGGCGCCGATTCCTCGGTGTAGAACATTTCGCCGGTGAACGACTGGGCCGTCGAGCCGGGGAGCGTCTCGTCGTTGCCGGACACGCTGAACCCGGACACGTCCTCGGCCGAGTGTTCGGACGAGAACCCGAATTGCCGGAACGCGTTCGAGTAGTCCGTTCCGTCGATTTCGACTCGATCGTGCTTCGCGACTTTCTTCGTGAAAGCCATTCCCTACGTCCTTTCTGTCGTTGACGTGATCCATCCCCGCGGGAGCCGGAACGTCCCCGGCTCGATCGTCGGCTCGATCCTCTCGAGTAGTTCGAGGTCGCCGCGAGCGATTGCTCGAGCCTCGGCGAGAGGCTTGAGCGACGCGCCGAATTCTGTCCCCGGTTCGTGACCGCGATACGCTCGCGAGCCGGCGACCCGATAGACGCCGATGAGCGTCACGCCGGGACCGCCGTCCGGACGCCGTAGTGATCGGCCATTTCCTCGAGCGCCTCGTCGGGGAATACGCCGGCGAGCGCCTCAAAGGGGTCGAACGCCTCGGAGCCCCGCCAGCGCCTCGCGACCTCGAGGTAGGCGTTCCGGTTCGCGTCCGGGGATTTCCAATCGACGATGAGGCGGGCGTCGATCTCGCGATGCTCGAGCCTGAACCGGAGGCGTCGTTTCATGTTGACGAGGATCGACGTGTCGCATCCCCGGAGGCGATCCTCGTCGGCCGGCCGGTAGTTGAACGCGACGAGACAGGCTCGAGGGTAAATCCGAATCCCGGAGCCGCCGTCGTAGTCGAGGAGGCGCGTCGTCATTTCCAGGCCGTCCTCGCGGACGAACGAAATCCGTTTGAAGCCGACGACCGTATTCGGCCGGGGGAGGTCGAGGAGAACGTCCGCGGCGATCCAGTCGTCGGAGCCCAGGGGGACGACGTACTCCGCCGGCCGCGAGTTGAACCGCCGGTCGCAAGCAAGCTGAAAGCCGTCATTGAACTTCCGGCTGAGGAATCGGTTGTTCCGCTCGATCGTCCCGAACCCGAGGTCGAGCGCCGTGTCGAGGTTCTCGTCGTCGGCGATGACGACCGCGGAGGCGTCGATCCCCTCCGCCTCGAGGTCGTCGATCGTGCGCCGGAGTTGCCGGAGGCAAATCCGCGTCAGCGCGAGCCGGCCGTGAGCCGGGACCACGAACCACAGCGTCCGCCGTCTCACGCCGGGACCCCCGCGAACGCGTCCGGCCACCAATCCGGATGAACGAGCATTTGGAGATGAACGTCCCCGACTCGGAATCGCTCGACGACGCCGGCGAACGGCGCCGACCAGTGTCCGCCGGAGTCCGAGAGGTAGTCGTCACGGGGGAGCCAATTCGCGTCATATTCGAGCCCGTACAGCGAGCGCGACACGGGCTCGATCGCGAGGACGACGTTCCCGGAGCGGAGGAACCGATCCGGCCGGCCGTAGTCGGAGCGAGCCGACTCGAGGAAAATCTCGTCGTTCACGAACCTCGCCGAATGACAGAGCGCGTCCCCGTGAGCGACGCACCCCCGGACGGGGACGCCGGTCGCCCGGAGCGCCTCGAGCGCCTCGAGCAGAATCCGATGAGGGTCGTCGTCGGCGACGAGCGCGAGCGCGAGCGCGTTGACGTGAATCCCGACTTCGTGTCCGAGTTCGACGAACCGGGGAACGTCCTCGAGCGCATCCGGCCAGTAGTGAGCGCCGTGGAGGAGGAAGTACGTCGACGAGAACCCCCGCTCGAACTCCCACTCCGCGAACGCGAGCGCCGTCTCGAACGAGAGCGGATTGTCGTCGACGTCATGGCGGAGCCCGATGACGCCGGCGCCGCGGTCGCCGGCGTAGACGTCCCAGAGGGGGACGACGCGATCGGCGCGATTGAGGAGTCCCTCGAGCGCCTCGAGGTCGCCGGCGTTGAACGGGGAGCGTCTCATGTCAACGAGCTTGACAGGCGCCTCTCCGCCTGTCATTATTTGTGACATGAACTCCAACGAAAGGACCCCCGTGAGCGCGAAGTTCGAAATCCGTTTCTACGCCGCCGACGGTTCGCAAATCGGCCACGCCCGAACGCGCTACGCCGCGTCGCCCGAGTCGCTCGACGAGGCCGTCGAGAATCTCCGCCGGGGAATCGACCTCCGGACGCGCCGCCAAACCGCCGGCGTCGACTCGCGGAAAGTCGCGAGGGTCGAGGTTGTCGAGGTCGCCCGATGAGCGCGAGCGACCTCCGCAGAGTCGAGCGAGCGACGGCGAAGGCCGTCGCTTCTGTTCGGGCTCGAGACGAGGCGATCCGTCAGGCTCATGACGCCGGCGCGTCGCTCCGCGCGATAGCTCGAGCGGCCGGCGTATCTCACGAACACGTTCGTCGAATCCTGTCGTCATAGCGCGACCCTATTCGGCTCGAGGATGAGCCAGTAGGCGAGCGTCGAGCGAGCGAGAACCCTCGAGCGCCAGTGGCGGGGGACCCGGTAGGACGAGTCCCTCGTCGCCGTGACCGTGACGAACCGGCCGGCGATCGACGTCCAAAGCTCGAGGTCGCCGAGTGACCGCTCGAGCGCCGCTCCCGTGAACGTGTCGACGGAGACGGCGTCGAATTTCGCCTCGAGCCGGTGAGCCGAATGAGCGACGTCCCAGGCGTCGGCCTCGAGCCATGTCCACGTCGGGTCCCGGTAGAGGTCTTGCATTTCCTCGAGACGAGCGCCGTCGACGTCGACGAGCGTGACGTTCGGGACGCCGGCCTCGGCGAAGTGGATCGCGTCGTTATGTCCGAGGAACGCCGCGGCGAACAGGACGAGCCCCGACTCGCATCCGGCGAGGAGGTCGCGGGGATAGGGACGCGCCTCGAGCGCGACGTGTTCGAGCGAGGGATAGGAAACGCGCGTCACGCGAACCGCCAGTCGACGCGAGCCGGCCGGAACCCGAATCGTTCCTTGAAGTAACGGAGCCCGCCCCCGTCGCCGGAGTCATGCGTGAGGTACAGCGCGAACGAGGCGCCGGCCTCGCGGCGATGCCATTCGATCGCGTCGCGGACGAGAAGCCAGACGACCCGGTCGTCGAGGTAGTCGCCGTGTCCGAGGATCGTGTTGAACCTCGCGACCTCCCCACACTGGGAAATCTGCGCGTAGGCGACGAGTCGGCCCTGAGCCGAAACGACGCCGTGAACCGTGAACCCGTGACGCCGGCAGGGGGAGGGGACGTCGGAGGAATACGTCTCGCGCTCGAGGTACGACCGCGGCATCGGCCGGCCCTGTCGCCGGCGTCGCGACGAGCGGAGCGCGTAGAGGTCGTCCTCCCACTCGGCCCGGTCGATGATTCGGTGTCCGTAGCCGAGACGCTCCGCCCGGTTCGCGTTCTCGCGGACGACCCTCGAGACGCGCCAGGGCTCGAGGCGAGTGATCGACAGGGGTCCCGGAGGATCGGCGTAGAACCCGGTCCGATACTCCGCCTCCGGATGCGTTCGGCAAATCTCCGCCGGCGTGTCCGCCGGTTCGAGTCGGATCGCGACCGTCGGGACGTCGATGAGGGCCTCGAGGTTCTCGATTTGAGCGTCGAGCGACTGGCCGCGGCGCCGATAGCGTTCGAGGCTATTCATGACCTCGCCGGGAGGACGAGGAACAACCAGAGGACGCCGAGATGAAACGCTCCGCCGTCGAGCGTCGGGAACGGCCGGAAGCCGGACTGAGACTCGAGCGAAATGTCAGCGACGAGCCCTCCGAGGGTCGGGTCGTCGTAAAGCGCCTGAACGAGCGCGACCTCCGACTCCGGATCGCATAGCTCGATGAGAAGTCGCTGATTCGCCTGAGCGTCGTTCGTCGACACGCGAGCCCGGACGTTGATCCATTCGCCGGCGGACGCGTCGGCGTCCGTCTCGCCGAACCCTCCCGTCTCCGCGACCTCGCGACCGGGGTCGGCGAGATAGACGTCGATCGAGGGAGGGGTCGGGTTCGGAATCCAGAAGGCCTCGACTTGCGTCCCCTCCCAGCCCTCGACGTCGCGGACCGTTCCGCGTATCTGGTCGGCCATAGCCTCGAGGACGTCGACGAGCTCCGTCACGCTATCCCGTAGCCCTTTTTGATCGCGGCGAGCGTGAACGCGTATTTCTCCCAGGAGTTCCGCGCGAGGTGAGACGTCCCGAACTCGGAGCCGAGCCCCGCGAGGCCGAGGGGGACCTCCTGCAATCCCCAGAGTTCCGCGGCGCGTTGAAGGTTCACTTGCGCGGCGAGTTGTAGCTCGTCGGAGTTGAGCGCCTCGTCGTCGGGGAGGTTGATTTCGTGATTGATCTCGGCCGCGGCCGCGGAGAGGACGCGTTGTAGCGCGTCCTCCTGAGCCTCCGTCGGAGCCCGGAGGCCGAGGGTTCGCGCGAGTTCCGCGACCGTCGCATAGGTCGGCCCGGCGATCGAGTTTTGGACCGGGAGCGTCGGCGCCTGCTCGTCGCCGTCGCCGTCGCGAAAGACGAGCCGATACCAAAGCTCGCCGTCGTTCGCGAGCGTGGTCGTAAACGAGCGCGTCGCCGGGTCCTCCGGATCGGCGTCGACCGGCGAGAGGGGAATCGTCTCGATGAGCGTCCAGACGGGAGTCTCCGCGAAGGGGTCCTCCGACTCCTCGACGTCGACCTCCGTCCAGGGGTCGCCGTCGAACCTAGCCGCCGGCGTATAGCCGACGAACGAAACAACTTGCGTCATGTGAGGACCTCCAATCGGGGGTCGTCGGAGAGGATACGCCGTTCACGGGACGAACAGCGGTTCGAACTCCTCGAGGATCGGATCGTCGGGCTCGAGGATTCGCCCGTTCCCCGGCCGCGTCAGCGCCGCCGCCCCGGTCGTCGTCAATACGGGAGCGCGACCGATCGGGAACGTATAGACGAACGGACCTTGCGCGACGCCGGCGACCTCGATGCTCGCGACCGCGTCGAGCGCGAGGGCTCGTTCGAATTCGGGGACGAGGTAGCCGGAGACGGAGACGCCGGCGATCCCCGTCAGGCTCGCCGAGCGCGTATAGGTCGCGTTGCGTCCCGATACAGCGATAGCCGCCGTCGCGTTGAGAGCGGCCGTACGGCTGTGCGAGGGCGCCGGGGTAGCCGAGATGCCCCCGACCGCGTTGAGCGCGGCAGAGCGCGTCACAGAGCCGGCGATTTCCCCCGCGACCGCGATCGTCGCCGTCGCCGTCAGGCTCGCCGAGCGGAGCGAG
>JGI10215J12807_1003692_pt1 | contig 18286 bp, 17 predicted proteins | sample WisResreferecore_FD_12807 | JGI IMG/M metagenome (IMG submission 12807) | reverse complement strand
TTCCAGTACTCGCGCTACGAGGGCTGGAGCCTGGAGGAGGGCATCGTCAAGTCGGGCAGCTTCAACATCGAGCAGGGCGTCGGGGTGCGGGCCATCTCGGGCGAGAAGACCGCATTCGCCTATTCCGACGAGATCAGCTTCAACGCGCTGCAGGACGCGGCCAAGGCGACGCGGGCAATTGCTTCGGCCGGGCAAAACAGGAAAACCCAGGTCGGCAAGCCGGCGACGCCGCTCGCCCTGTATCGCCCGATCGATCCGGTGGCCTCGCTCGACTCGTCGCACAAGGTGGCGCTGCTCGAGAGGCTGGAGCGCAAGTGCCGTGCGCTCGATCCGCGCATCACCCAGGTCATCGCGAGCCTCGGCGGCGAGTACGAGGTGGTGCTGATCGCGCGCGCCGACGGCACGCTCGCGGCCGACGTTCGCCCGCTGGTGCGCCTGTCGGTCCAGGTGATCGCCGAGGCCAACGGCCGCCGCGAGAGCGGTTCGGGCGGCGGGGGCGGGCGCACCGACTACTCGCATTTCACGGAAGAGGCGCTCGACGAATACGCGCGCCACGCCGTGTCGCAGGCGCTCGTCAATCTCGAGGCACGGCCGGCGCCCGCCGGGACCATGACCGTGGTGCTCGGCCCGGGCTGGCCCGGTGTGCTGCTGCACGAGGCGATCGGCCACGGCCTCGAGGGCGACTTCAACCGCAAAGGCAGCTCGGCTTTCTCGGGACGCATGGGCCAGCGGGTGGCCGCGCCGGGGGTCACCGTGGTGGACGACGGCACGCTTCCCGGCCGGCGCGGCTCGCTCACCATCGACGACGAGGGCAACCCCACGCAGAGGAACGTGCTGATCGAGGACGGCGTGCTGCGCGGCTACCTGCAGGACAGCCTGAACGCGCGCCTCATGAAGATGCCGGTCACCGGGAACGGGCGGCGCGAGTCGTTCGCGCACCTCACGCTGCCGCGCATGACCAACACCTACATGCTCGCCGGCTCGCGCGATCCGAAGGAGATCATCGCCAGCGTGAAGAAAGGGCTGTACGCCACCAACTTCGGCGGCGGCCAGGTCGACATCACCAACGGCAAGTTCGTGTTCTCCGCCGCCGAGGCCTACCTCATCGAGGACGGCAAGGTGACGTACCCGGTGAAGGGCGCGACGCTCATCGGCAACGGGCCCGATGCGCTGACTCGCGTCAGCATGATCGGCAACGATCTCGCGCTCGACTCCGGCATCGGCACCTGCGGCAAGGAGGGGCAGAGCGTTCCGGTCGGCGTCGGGCAGCCGACGCTCAAGATCGACGGGCTCACCGTTGGTGGCACGGCGTAGCGGCAGGCCGGAGCGCATGACGGCCGACGAGCTTGCTGCTCAGATTCCAGATCGATCCCTGATCGGGTTGCCGCCCGACTACTCGCTGGTCGCGATGGAGGTCGTGCGCGCGCTCGTCCGGCGCAGCGCGAAAGGGCTGAGGCTGCTCGGCGTTCCGCAGCTTGGATTGTGCGCGGACCTGCTCATCGGCGCCGGCTGCGTCGCCGAGATCGAGACCAGCGCAGTGACGCTCGGCGAAGCCGGGCTTGCGCCGCGCTTCACCGAAGCCGCGGAGAAGGGCGAGATCGTGGTGCGCGACGCCACCTGCCCGGCGGTCCACACCGCGTTGCAGGCGACCGAGAAGGGGGTGCCCTTCATGCCGCTGCGGGGCGTTCTCGGTTCAGATTTGATCAAGCATCGACCCGACTGGAAAGTCGTCGACAATCCTATGCAATCGGGGTCTGACCCCATTTTGCTCATTCCGGCGATCTCCCCCGACGTCGCGCTTTTCCATGCGCGCTGGGCGGACGACGCGGGCAACGTCTGGATCGGGCGGCGGCGCGAGCTCGCCACGATCGCGCACGCGGCGAAGCGCTGCTACGTTACCTACGAGGAGAAGCGGCCCGGCGACATGCTCGAGGACGAGCTTCTCGCGCCCGGGGTGCTGGGCGCCGTCTATGTGAGCGCGGCTGCGCAAGCGATCCGCGGCGCCTGGCCGCTCGGCGTGCCGGAGCTCTACGACATCGACGACGCCCACCTCATGCGCTACGCGAAGGCGGCCAAGACGCGCGAGGGTTTCCGGCGCTACCTGGACGAATTCGTTTGCACGCCAAAGAAGAGCTCCTCGCCAGCGTCGTCGCCCGCCTGATAGGCGAGGCGCGGCACGTCGCGGTCGGGGCTGCATCGCCCATTCCGGCCGCGGGCGCATTGCTTCAGAAGCAGAAGCGACCCGACCTGCGGCTGTCGTTTCTGCACAAGCGCAAGGGCAATCCGTTCACCGAAGGCTCGCGCGAGCTCTTCGACCTCGCCGGCCAGGGACGGATCGACGTGTTCTTTCTCGGCGGCGCGCAGATCGACGGCGGGGCCAACATCAATCTGGTCCGTGTAGGGGAGCACCGGTTCCCGGGCTCCTTCGGCTCGGCTTTCATGTACCAGGCCGTGAAGCGGGTGATCCTCTTTCGCGAGGAGCATTCGCCACGCGTGCTCGTGCCCAGGGTCGAGTTCATCTCGGCGGCGGGGAATCCGGCCGCCCTGCTGACCGGCAAGGCGCTGTTCTCTTGGCAGAAGGAAAGGGGCCGTTTCCGGCTGGAAAGCCTCCACGACGGCCAGGACGTGCGCAGCCAGACCGGTTTCGAGTACGACTCCCCGCCCCAGGTTCCTCGAACGGCCGAGCCTTCCGACGAGGAACTGTTGCTGCTGCGCGGCCCGGTTGCCAGGGAGATGGGGGCCAACTACCCCGATTTCGCGAATCGCGTGTGGGGATTAACTACGCAAGGTCAGGGGAATAAACTAGGCGCATGAACGCACCCGAGAAGCTCAAGCAATACGACCGCGATGCCCATGTCGTGGGCAACATCGTCCACCTCGAGCATTTCAACGTCGTGGTCGACGACCAGCGGCTCGCCACGCTCTTCTACGTCACCGGCATCGGCGGCACGCGCGACCCGTACCTTTTCACCGGACTGGAGAACATGTGGGTCAACTTCGGGCGCACCCAGTGCCACCTGCCGAGCCGCGGCTCGAAGCCCGAGGTCGTGCGCGGGACGGTGGGCTTCGTCGTCCCGAGCCTCGAGGACCTCAAGAAGCGCCTCGAGCACGCCGGCAGGGAAATGAAGCGCGTCGTGCCGGAGAAGGAGACCAGGTTCTCCTGGCGCGAGAACGACGGCGCGGTCGAGGCGACTTGCCCCTGGGGCAACCGCGTACGCTGCCACGCGCCATCGCCCGAGTTCGGCAACGCCGAGCTCGGAATCGTGTACGTCGACTTCGACGTGCCGCAGGGCACTGCCGAGGGCATTGCGCGCTTCTACAACGACGTGATGCGCGCGCCGGCCAAGGCGTCCGACGGCCGCGCCGCAATCAGCGTAGGGCGCAACCAGCGCCTCTACTTCACCGAGACCGCCAGACCGCTGGCCGAGTACGATAACCACCACATCCAGATCTACATCGCGGACTTCGCTTCGCCCTACCACTGGTTGAAGGAGCGCAACCTGATCACGATGGAGACCGACGCCGACGAATGGCGCTTCCAGTGGATCGTCGATCCGAGGGACGGCCGCAAGCTGTTCCAGATCGAGCACGAGACGCGCAGCATGCGCCACCGGCTCTTCAACCGCCCGCTGGTCAACCGCAACCACAACATCACCAACATGACCTACGTTTCGGGCTTCGACGCTTTCCGTGGGCCATACTGAGCGCAGCGGGCTGGGAAACGACGGTCTCTGGAACGACTATGACCGGCCGCACGCCGACCTGCGCGAGGCGATCGAGCGCCTGGAGCGCGCCGGCGAGCTGCGCCGCATCCGCGGCGCCGACTGGAAGCTCGAGATGGGCACGCTGGCGGAGATCGTCTACCGGGAGGAGTCGCCGCCCGCGATTCTGTTCGAGGACATCCCGGGCTATCCGAAAGGCTTTCGCGCCATGTCGGGCGCGACCAATTCGGCGAAGCGCCTCGCGATCCTGCTCGGCTTTCCGACGCCGTCGCATCCCCTGGACGTGGTGCGTGCCTACCGGGATCGGATGAAGACACACAAGCCGATCCCGCCTCGTGTCGTGAAGGACGGGCCCGTTCTTGAGAACATAATCAAAACCAACATAGACGTTCTGAAGTTCCCGGCGCCCCTGCTCCACGAGCACGACGGCGGGCGCTATATCGGCACCGACGACCTCGTGATCATGCGCGACCCGGAGCAGGGCTGGGTCAACTGCGGCACCTACCGCTCGATGGTGCACGGCCCGGATCGCGTGGGCCTCTGGATTTCGCCCGGCAAGCACGGCAGGCAGATCCGGGAGAAGTACTGGCGCGAGGGCAAGCCCTGCCCGGTGCTCATCAGCTGCGGCCACGATCCGCTGCTCTTCCTCGCCGGCGGCAACGAGATCCGCTTCGGCCTGTCCGAGTACGACTACGCTGCCGGTCATCGGGGCGAGCCCTACGACGTGATCGAGAGCGAGCTGTACCGCCTGCCCATGCCGTCGCACGCCGAGATCGTGCTCGAAGGCGCGATGCATCCCGGCGACACGGCCCCCGAGGGACCTTTCGGCGAGTTCACGGGCTACTACGCCGGCGGCCGCAGCGAGCAGCCGGTGGTGCGGGTCGAGCGCATCTACCATCGCAACGAGCCGATCCTCGGCCTCGCCTGCCCGATGGTGCCGCCGTCGGACTTCTCCTACTCCAAGTGCGTGATGAAGGCCGGCATGATCTGGGACGAGGTCGAGCGCGCCGGGCTCGGCGGCGTGCGCGGCGTCTGGGTGCACGAGGCGGGCTGCGCGCGCATGTTCAACGTGATCTCGATCAAGCAGGCCTATGCAGGACACGCCAAGCAGGCGGCGATGCTCGCCGCGAGCTGCCAGTCCGGCTCCTACCTCGGCCGCTTCGTGGTCGTGGTCGACGAGGACGTCGACCCGGCCAACCTCGATGAGGTGATCTGGGCCCTGTGCACGCGCTGCGATCCCGCCGAGGACATCGACTTCATCCGCCGGCACTGGAGCGGCCCGCTCGACCCGCGGCTGCCGAAGGGCGTGACCTGGAACTCGCGCGCGCTGATCGATGCCTGCCGCCCGTTCGAGATGCTCGCCGATTTTCCGCCCGTGGTGAAAGCTTCGGCCGAGTTGCGCGACGCAGTACGGCGCAAGTTCGAGGACCAGCTCAAGAAGTGACGTCCTCGATCAAGCCTACTGCTTCTTCTGCTGCGCCGGCTGCTGGGCCCAGTAGTGTCCGGCGATCGCGTTATAGGAGGGCGCCGTGACCAGGCGCGAGGTAACGACCTTCGACGCGTAGGCGCGCTGCGAATCGTAGACCTTCTTGAAGAACGGGTTCTTCGCCGCCTCTTCGGCCGCGATGCCGTCCCACGCCTCGAGCATTTTTTTCAGGATGTCGGGCGGCGTCCGGTGGATGGTGACGCCGTGCTTGGTGCGCAGCTCCTCGAGCGCGTCGGCGTCGAGACGGTTGCGCCGGTTCTGCGAGCGCAGCGTGGCTTCGATCGTGGCAGCCTGGACGATTGCCTGCAGGTCCGGCGTCAGCGCTTTCCACACGTCGCCGTTGATGATGATCTCGAGAAGTGACAGGTCGTGAGACGACTGGGTGTAGAAGTGTTTCCACACCTGGTGGAAGCCCATCAGCATGTCATCGCTCGGCCCGACCCACTCGGCGCAGTCGATGACGCCGCGCTGCGCCGACGGCACGATCTCGCCGCCCGCCATGTTGACGGTCGTCATGCCCGACTTGACGAACACTTCAGCCGAGATGCCGGTCTGGCGGCACTTGAGCCCCTTGAAGTCGGCCCAGTTCTTCACCGGACGCTTGAACCAGCCGAGCGCCTGCGGCCCGGCCGAAGTCATCGGGATCGGCACCACGTTGCGCTGGAGGACCACCTGGAACAGCTCGCGGTACAGCTCCATGCCGCCGCCGTCGTACAGCCAGCCCATGTAGTCGAAGCCGTCCATGCCGAACGGGCCGCCGGGAGTGACGCCGAACAGCGCTGCCGCGCGGTTTTTTCCCACCCAGTACGCCGAGGACGAATGCGCTCCGTCGATGACTTTCCTGTGAGTCGCATCGAGCACTTCGAAGGCGGGCACGACCACGCCGGTGGGGATCGGCACGATCTCGAGCCTCCCGCCCGACATCACCTTCACGCGCTCGGCAAAGAACACCAGGTTGTCGGCGAAGGTGCCTTTCGGCGGAAACGCGGACTGCATCTGCACCTTGGTCTGCGCCTGCACCGGAGCGACGAGCGCCGCGGCGAGCGCGCCGGCAAACAGGATTCGTTTCATGGTCTCCCCTCCTCGGAATGGGAATGTATTATCTGTCCGATGGGCCGACTGCAAGGCAAAGCCGCGTTCGTGACCGGCGCCGGGGCCGGCATCGGCCGTGCGATCGCCGACGCGCTCGCGCGTGAGGGCGCGGTCGTCGCGCGGGTCGACATCGATGGCAAGACGCCTTATCAGTGCGACGTGTCCGACCGCACTGCGGTGTTCGCGACGATGAAACGCTTCGTTGCCGACGCAGGCGGGCTCGACATCCTGGTGAACAACGCCATCTATTTCCATTACGCGCCGCTCGTCGACATGCCCGAGGACAAGATCCACCGCATGCTCGACGTGGGCCTGAAGGGCGTTTTCTGGTGCACCCAGGCCGCCACGCCGCATCTCGTCGCCCGCGGCGGCGGCTCGATCATCAACCTTTCTTCGGTCGCGGTGTCCTTCGGCATCACCAACGCCTGCGTGTACTCCTCGATCAAGGGCGCGATCGACAGCTTCACGCGCCAGCAGGCGGTCGAGCTTGCGCCGCACGGTATCCGCGTCAACGCGCTCGCCCCCGGACCGGTGTCCACGCCAGGCTCGAACAGCGTGATCGATGCCGCCGGCTGGGAGAAGCGCCGCTCGCGCACGCCGCTCAAGCGCCTGGCCGGCGCCGACGACGTAGCTGCCGCGGCCGTGTTCCTCGCGTCGGAGGAGAGCCGCTGTATCGCCGGGGTAACCCTGAAAATCGACGGCGCCATTACGGTGGTGGGACCGTGAGAAGCCTCGTGCTCGGCGCCGCCATGGCGCTTCTCGCCCCGGCACTGCACGCCGACGAAGTGTCGCTGCGCCTCGGCGGCAAGGAGGTCGAACTGGGCCCGGCGCTGCGCGAGCGGCTCGTCAGTCTGTCACGCGAAGCATTGAGCCGCTGCGGTCCGAATACCAGCCGGCACGCCGGCAATTTCGGTCTGGCGGCGTTCGGCGTGGAGAGCCGCTGGAAGCAGCTCCTCGAGGGCTCGCGGCTGCGCGTGCGCTTCGCCGAGCCCTTCGTCAGCGAATCGCATCTCGGCGGCACGCTCGGCGTCTCCGAAGCGCTGATCGGCTTCGAGCACAAGGAGCTCTTCGTCGGCCCGGATTTCACGCGGCATGGCGAGGCGATCGCCGAGCACTTGCAATGCGGTTACCTGCCGTCGCTCGAGCTCGCCTGCCTCAGCGAGCTAGCGCCGCACCTGCCTGCGCGCTATCGGGAGACCTGCGCCAGGATGGAGCGCGATGCGCAAGGCCGCATCGTGATGCCGCCGCCCGACATCGCGCCTTCCTGCAGCTAGCGGTTCAGATGCTTCCCTGGCAAACGCCGAGCGTCATTCGGCGCGCTCGGCGCACGCCGCGACGCACAATGTTTCCTCTAGAAACGGTTTCGTTGCGTGCATCTTGCCTGCGGCGAATCGCCGGGCGCATACTCGATTTGCTGGACGGAAAGACAACCCATCGGGAGGAGGACCCATGGCCAGCAATACCGGCCGTAGAAATTTCATTCGCAAGACCGCTGCACTCACCGGCGGTGCGTTCGCCGCAGCGGGTGGCGCGCGCGCCGCGCCGCTGCCGATTCCGCAGGCCAACCAGGAGCCGGGCCGCGTCATCGACGAGACGGCGTACGGCATGCCCTCGAAGTTCGAGGCGCACGTCAAGCGCCGGCGCACCGATGTGTTCAAGAACCGGCAGAACCTGTCGGACTGGAGCATGACGCCGCTGCAGCACCAGCCCGGCATCATCACGCCGAACGGGCTGATCTACGAGCGTCATCACGCCGGCACGCCCGACATCGATCCGAAGACGCACAAGCTCGTGATCCACGGCCTGGTGAAGCAGCCGCTGGAATTCGCGATGGAAGATCTGACGCGCTACCCGTCTGTGTCGCGCTTCTATTTCATGGAGTGCTCGGGCAACGGGCTCACCGACTGGCTGAAGCCCGCGTCGACTACCGTGCAGCAGACCCACGGCCTGCTCTCCGGCGCGCTGTGGACCGGCGTGCTCGCCTCGACGCTGCTCGAGGAGGCCGGCATCGATCCGAAGGGCAAGTGGGCGCTGCTTGAGGGCGCCGATGCCTCGGCGCATACGCGCTCGGTGCCGATCGAGAAGATGCTCGACGACACGATGATCGTGTACGCGATGAACGGCGAGGCGCTGCGTCCCGAGAACGGCTATCCGGTACGCGCGTTCCTGCCCGGCTGGGAGGGCAACATCAGCGTGAAGTGGCTGCGGCGCATCAAGCTCGGCGAGCAGCCGTGGCACTTCCGCAGCGAGACCGCGCGCTATACCGACCCGATGCCCGACGGCAAGTGGCGCCAGTTCAGCATGGTGATGGAAACCAAGTCGGTCATCACCTCGCCCTCGGGCGGGCAGAAGCTCAAGGGGCCTGGCTTCTACGAAATCACGGGACTCGCATGGTCGGGCACGGGCAAGATCCGCGCGGTCGACGTCTCCGTCGACGGCGGCAAGAACTGGCGCGAGGCCAAGCTCGAGGAGCCGATCATGGACAAGTGCCTGACGCGCTTCAAGTCCGCCTGGAACTGGGACGGCTCGCCCGCGGTGCTGATGAGCCGCGCGGTCGACAGCAACGGCTACGTGCAGCCGACGGTGCAGGACCTGACCAAGAAGCGCGCGATCGTTGGCTTCGTGCAGCACCACAACGCGATCCAGCCGTGGTCGGTCAACGCTCAGGGGGAGGTGCGCAATGTCATCGGCCAGGCCTAAGCAGGTTTTGACGTTGATTGCGTGTTCGCTCGCCCTCGCTGCCTGCGCGGGCATGTCGGGCGGTGGAGGAGGCATGGCCGCAAAATCCTCGACCGGCATTCCGCTCGGCGCCACCAGTCCGCACGACGTGCAGCCGCTGCCCGACAAGCCGCGCTTCGGCAAGCCGGTCAGCGAGGCCGACCTCACGGCCTGGAACATCGACATCCGTACGCCCGACGGGCAGGGATTGCCGGCGGGCCGTGGCTCGGTGGCGCAGGGCCGGCAGGTTTACGCGGAGAAATGCATCGCCTGCCACGGCGCCGACGCGAAAGGCGGCGCGGTGTACGGCACGATGGTCGGCGGCATCGGGTCGTTCAAGGGTTCGCCCCGTGTGCTGACCCCGGGCAGCATGTACCCGTATGCGCCGATCCTGTTCGACTACATCCGACGCTCGATGCCGATGGACCGCCCGCAGACGCTAACGAACGACGAGGCCTACGCGTTGTCGGCGTATATCCTCAACCTGAACGGTCTGGTGCCTGCAGACGCGGTGATGGACGCGCAAAGCATGCCTAAGGTGCAGATGCCGAACCGCGACGGCTTCATGATCGACGACCGGCCCGACGCGCAGGCGACGCGCTGCATGACGAACTGCCGGTGACTGGTGCGCGCGCACTACGGCCGGGTGAGCCCGGCCGTTTTGTTTCGCGGTATAAGGAATTTAGCTGAAGGAGATATTGACCGCATGGCCAAGTCAGCTGCCGAATGGAGCGCACCGCCGAAGTTTCCGCAGACGCACTACGTGGATTCCCGCGTCTACACCGACGAGGTGATTTTCGAGGAGGAGAAGGAGAGGCTGTTCAAGCCGTCGTGGATCATCGCCTGCCATGAATCGGAGATGGCAGCGCCTTACGACTATCGCCTCTTCAACCATCCCGCAGGTGTGCCGCTGATCGTGATCCGCGGCGACGATAACAAGGTGCGCGCCTTCTACAACATCTGCCCGCACCGCGGCAACACCATCCTGTACGACCCCGCGGGCAACGCCAAGCGCCTGACCTGCATCTTCCACCAGTGGTCGTTCGACTCGCGCGGCAACTGCGTCGACATCTCGCGTGCCGAGCAGGGCTACCAGGAGCGCTTTTGCAAGGAAGACGCGGCAATGCGCGAAGTGAAGTGCGAGGTGGCCTACGGCGGGTTCGTGTGGGTGAACCTGACCGACGACTGCGCGCCGCTGCGCCAGTTCATCGGCGGCGCGATGGACATCCTAGAGCCGTACATGCAGCAGCCGATGGAGGTGTTCCACTACCACAAGGCGCGCGTGCGCACGAACTTCAAGCTGTGGCACGACACCAACAGCGAGTTCTATCACGACTTCCTGCACTACTTTAACCGCATCACCGGGATGATGCAGCCGGGCTACTTCGACCGGAAGTACACCGGCTTCCCGCACGGCCACGCTACTGTCGGCTCGATGCAGATCCAATACGACAAGTACGACGGATCGAAGGAGCGCGCGGTGGGCTGGCCGGGCCTGGCGCGCGGCGGCTGGTACATGGTCGACGTCTTTCCCGGCATGACCTATAACCTGCGTACCTCGGTGCTGCGCATCGATACCGCGATCCCACTCGGCCCGAACGAGGTCATCATCGAGTTCCGGGGCCTCGGGCTGAAAGCCGATACCGAGGAGGAGCGCCGGCAGCGGATCTTCGACCACAACATGATCTGGGGACCGTTCGGCCGCAACCTGCACGAGGACTTGCTCGGCGTCCACGGCCAGGGGCGGGCGATGCGCAGCGGCACCGACAGCCGCTGGGTGCTGCAGGGCCGCGAGGAGGGCAGCACCATCCATGACGAGATCGGCATGCGGCACTACTACGCCGAGTGGTCGAAGCTCATGGGCAGGCCCGCTTATGACCCCTACCAGGAAGGCAAGCCCGATCCGGTTCGTGTTGTTGCTTAGATGAAAACCGAGCAAAGGCAGGCGATCGAGGAGCTTGTTTACCGCTCGTGCCTGGCGCTCGACGCGAAGGACTACAAAGCGTTCCTCGAGCTCTGCGACCCGGAGTTCCGCTACACCATCTCCACCTACAGCCCGGAGATCCGGCGCGAGATGGTATGGCTCGACCACGACCGCAAGGGGATGGAGGCACTCTTCACCAACCTGCCGCGCCATAACAGCGACCATTCGCCGCTCAGCCGGCATGCGACGGTCTATACCGTCGAAGAAAAAGCCGCGGGCGCCGAAGTGGTGTCGGCCCTGCAGGTGTTCAAGACGCAGCTCGACGGCGGCGCTACGGAGCTTTTTGCGGTTGGGCGGTTTCACGACACGGTGAAGCTCGACGGCGCATCGGTGAAGCTGAAAAAACGTTTGGTGCGCCTCGAGACGCGGCTCCTCGGCTACGGGTACCACATTCCGTTCTAAGAAGATGCGAATCCAGGTGAACGCACGCAATCGGGGCTACGAGTTCGAGGCCCTTCCCGGGGAGCGGGTGCTCTACGCCGGTCTGCGCGCGGGAATCGACCTTCCCTACGAGTGCGCTACTGGCACCTGCGGAACGTGCAAGGCCAAACTGCTGTCGGGCCGCGTCAAGGATCGCTGGGCCGACGCGCCCGGACGGAAGTTTGTAAAGCCGCAGGCGGCGGAGTTCCTGATGTGCCAGTGCGCTGCCGAGGACGCGCTCACGCTTGAGGTGTCGAAGTTCGTCTATCCGGTGGAGCCGGGCGTGTGCGTGCCCCAGACCTGCGGCGGCACGTTGCGCAACCTGCGGCCGCTAACGCACGACGTGCTCGGGTTCGCGCTGGAGCTCGAGCGGCCGCGCGATTTTGACGCCGGACAGTTCGTGCTGCTCGCCCCAGAGGGCATGGCGGGCTACCGCGCGTATTCGATGTGCAACTACGAGCGGGGCGGGCGGCACCTCGAGTTCGTGGTCAAGCGCAAAGCCGACGGCGCGTTCTCGCAGTGGCTGTTCGGCGCAAACCGCGAGGGCGCGAGCCTCGACACCTTCGGCCCGCTCGGCAAGGCGACCTTCGACCCGGGGCTCGGCAAGAACCTGCTTTGCATCGCCGGCGGATCCGGCATCGCCGGCATGATGTCGATCCTCGCCCGCGCTACCGCGAGCGGGTACTTCGAGCGCCATAACGGCCGGCTGTTCTTCGGCGTGCGCGCCATGCGCGACGCTTTCTTCCTCAGGGAGCTGACTGAGTTCGGAAGACACAACGTAGAGATCACGCTCGCGCTTTCCGATGAAGAGATCCCGGAGAAGGCCCGGCAGGACTGGCCCGGCCTGCGCTTCGAGCGCGGCCTGGTGCACGAGGTGGCGAAGCGGCGGATGGCTGGCAATTACCAGAACGTGCGCGCCTACGTTGCCGGCCCGCCGCCGGCGGTCGATGCTGCGATCCGGGTTCTGCTGCTCGACGCAAGACTGACCACCGACAACATCCGCTACGACAAATTCAGCTGATGGCAAAACGCCTCGTATGCCGGGTCGCGGACGTGCCGGAGAACGGTCTCAAGGAGTGCGAGGCCGAGGGTGGGCTCAAGCTCGTGGTGGCGAACGCGGGCGGCGAGTTCTTCGGCTTCCAGGCATCGTGCCCGCATCAGGATGTGCCACTGTGCGAGGGCCTGTTCGACGGCTCGACGCTCACCTGCCACATGCACCTGTGGCAATGGGACGTGCGCACCGGCGCTCCGCTCGGTCTTGCCGAGGCGCCGCTGCAGCGCTACCCCATCGCGCGCGAGGGCGATGCGCTCTACCTCGGCGGCGAATCCGGCGCGCTCGATGTGGGCGAGCTCTTCAATGGCTTGAATTCTTCTACTCTGGAAAAGCTGGTCTCGCTGGCGCGGCGCGAGCGCCATCCCGCGGGCGCGGTTCTCTACCGCCCGGGCGACCCGGCCGAGGATTTCTTCGTGCTCGACTCCGGGCGCATCGAATTTCTCGTCGGGCGCGGCGAGCATGCCGCGCCCGCCGGCTTCATGCTGAAGAAAGGCGAAGTGTTCGGCTGGGCGGCGCTGCTCGAGGGTTACGCAGCGCGCATTGCGAGCGCTCGCTGCCTGGAGGAGGCCTCGCTCCTCAGAATCAACGGCAAGGCTGCGCTGCGGGTCCTGGAAAGCGATCCGGCGTCGGGTTTTGTCGTAATGCGTCGGCTGGCCGCGCTGATCGCGCGTTACTTGGCCACATCGGGGGCAAAATGAAGCAGGCCTTGGGGTTGGTAATCGGGTTTCTGTTGGCAGCGACTGCCGCTGCCCAGCCGGTAAAACTGGTGGTCGGCTATCAGCCGTACGACACGATTTCATACTCGGCGGTGGTGATCCGCGCCCTCGAGCTGTGGAAGAAGCATCTGCCGGCGGGCAGCGAGGTCGAGTTCCAGAACGCGCTGCAGGGCTCGATCATCGTCAACAACATGCTCGCCAACAAGCAGCAGATCGGCTATCTCGGAGACATGCCGGCGGTCGTCGCCACGACCAAGCGCAGCGTCGCTCCAATCAACCTGGTGGCGAACACCGGCTTCTCGCCGGGCCAGCGCTGCAACGTGATCATGGTGCGCGCCGACGCGCCGAAGTTCGCCTCGCCGCAGGAAGCGATCAAATGGCTCGACGGCAAGCAGGTCGCGACGCCGCAGGGTAGCTGCGCGCACCGCTTCCTCGGGCTGGTCATCGAGCGCACCAAGATCAAGCCCTCGGCCATCCTGAACCAGACCATCGAGGTCATCGCCACCAACCTGCGCATGGGCAAGATCGACGGCGCGGTGCTGTGGGAGCCTTCGGTCTCGCGCATCGGAGACATCGTCGGCGAGGGCTCCGGGCGCATCGTCGCCACCGGCCACACCTTCGGCATCTCGGATGCCGGAGCGATCGCGATGCGCGAAGACTTCATGAAGCAGCGGCCCGACATCGTCGAAGCCTGGCTCAAGACCGAGCTGGAGGCGCAGCAGTACGTGGTCGATCCGAAGAACTGGACCAGGGTCGCGGAATTCGTGAAGAGCCAGACCGCCGGGATCACGGTGCCCATGGCGTGGTTCTCGATCTACGGCGCGATTCCGGCTGCGGCCGGCGGCAGCCCGATCCGCGACGAGAAGCCGTTCGTGTTCGAGGAGCGCGTGCGCACGCTGCTGGCGGAAACCTATGTCTACCTGCACCAGGCGAAGGTGATCGATGTCGACAAGCCCGCGCCGGGCGCGCTCGACGATTCCGTCGCGCGCAAGGTCGCACAGGCGGCAAAGGCGTCACTGCCGCTCGGGGTGATCAAGGCGCAGGACATATCCCGGATGCCCAAGTAGCACCACAACCCTAGAGGAGGGAACCATGAACCGAAGGCACTTCACACTAGCGGCAGTCGCGGCCTTGTTCGCCTGCGCCGCATCTTCGTCGCAAGCCGCCGACATCGACTACGGTAAGCCCGGAACGCCGGTGAAGCTGGTGGTCGGCTACCAGCCGTACTACACCCAGTCTTGGTCCGGGGTGGTGATGCGCGGCAAGAAGTTCTACGAGAAGTACCTGCCGAAGGGCTCGGACATCGAATTCCAGATCGGCCTGCAGGGCGCGATCATCGTCAACAACATGCTCGCCGGCAAGCAGAACATCGGCTACATGGGCGACATGCCGTCGATCGTCTCGACGACAAAGACCGAGGTGGCGGACGTGCGGCTAGTCGCGAACCTCGGACTTGCGTACGACCAGTGCAACGCGTTCCTGGTGCGCAACGACGCGCCGCAGTTCAAGAACGACCAGGAAGCGATCCGCTGGCTGGCGGGCAAGACCGTCGCGGTACCCAAGGGCAGCTGCACCGACCGCTTCGCGCAGGCAACGTTCAAGCGCTTCAACATCCAGCCCAAGGAGTACCTGAACCAGAACATCGAGGTGATCACCTCGAACTTCCGCGCCGGCAAGCTCGACGCCGCGGTGATGTGGCAGCCGACCACCTCGCGCCTGGTGGACGAAGGCCTGGCGCGGCTGATCGCCACCGGCAAGAGCGTGCAGGAGAACGACGGCGGCTTCCTCGCCATGCGCGCCGACCTGATCAAGCAGCGGCCCGACATCGTGAAGGCCTGGCTCCAGGCCGAGCTCGACGCGCAACTCTTCATCGCCGATCCGAAGAACGCCTCCGAGGTGATCAAGATGGCGAAGGAGCAGACCACCGGGTTCTCGGAGAAGGTGCTGTGGAACTCGCTCTACGGCCGCTACCCCGATTCGGCTGGCGGCGGCGACATGCGCAACATGATGCACTACACCTTCACGCCCGAAGCGCGCGAGCTCATCAACCGGGCGGCGGCGTTCCTGTACTCGATCAAGAGCATCAACACCGAGAAGATCCGGCCCGAGGCGATCGAATCGAAATGGACCGAGGAGATCCTGAAGGAGCGCGGCCTCAAGGCGCCGATCGCCGAGATAAAGGCGCTGCCGGCGGCGCAGGCGCCGAAGTAGGCGATGGAGGCAGCCGCAACCGCCAACGGAGCGGGCGACGACGCGGCCGCGTTGCTGCGCGAGACGACGCCTTTCGGAGAAGCCTCCGGGGCGTTGCTCGCGCGAATCGCGAGGCTCGCGCGCCCCGCCCGGTACGGCGCGGGAACGCGTCTCTACAGCCCTGACGACCCGGCAGACGACATCTTCGTGGTCGCATCCGGCCGGGTCGAGCATGTGCTCGACCCGCAGATCGGCGCCCGCGAGGCGGTAAAGCGGGTGACGCGCGGCGGGGTGTTCGGCTGGACCGGGTTGCTGCTCGGCCAGGAGCATCGCATGGCCACGGTTACGGCGCTCGAGCCGACCCAGGTGCTGCGCATCAATACCGAGGAGCTCATCCGGCTTCTGTCGTCCGAGCCGCAGGAAGGCGAGCACGTCATGGAGCGCTTCGTCTCCATGATCCAGCGCGAGTTCACCGTGCCGGCGCTGCTCGCCCGGGTGCGGCGCCTGTCGGGACCGCTCACCGAGGAAATGTCCACGGCCAGCCTGACGATGTACCGGATGTCGCTGTGGCTGAAGAGCCCGCGGCCCTACCTGATGTTCATCGGCTTCGCGCTGTTCCTCGGCTTCTGGTATCTCGCGGTCGAGATCTGGCGGCTGCCGCGCTTCCGCGAAATGCCGGGACTGACCGTGGTGGTCAAGGAATGGCTCTCGCCGAACCCGACCTACGGCCTGTCGCTCTATACCGAGGAGTACTACCAGCACATCCTGGTGTCGATCTGGCGCGTCACCAAGGCGTTCTTCCTCGCCACGGTGCTCGGGGTCACCTTCGGCCTGCTGCTCGGCTGGTCGCGCGCGTTCAAGGAGTACGTGTTCCCGGTGTTCGAGATGCTGCGGCCGATCCCGATCCTCGCCTGGGTGCCGCTCGCCATCGTGATGTTCATCGCCACCGAGTCGGCGGTGGTGTATCTCGCGTTCCTGGCCTCGTTCTTCGCCACCGCGCTCAACACCATGCTCGGCGTCGAGTCGATCGACGAGTCCTACATCCGCGCGGCCGACTGCCTGGGAGCGAACCGCCGGCAGGTGTTCCGCCACGTCATCCTCCCCGGCGCGCTGCCGTTTATCTTCACCGGCCTGCAGATCTCGATCGGCGTGTCGTGGTTCTCGCTGGTGGCGGCCGAGATGGTGTCGGGCCAGTACGGCCTGGGCTACGTCATCAACACCTCGTACGTGATGGTGCGCTACCCGACGATCGTGATCGGGATGGTGACCCTCGGGATCGTCGGCTATATCACGAGCGCGATGGTGCGCATCGCCGGCGACTACATGATGGAGTGGCGCGTGCGCGAGCTCGCCCTCTCGGAGCGCTGAGCATGAATATGCGCCAGCCCTCCACCAGAGGACAGATTTCCATTCAGGACGTGGTGAAGGTGTACGACCCAGACGGGGCCGCAGTAATGGCGGTCGACCACTGCTCGCTCGAGATCGAGGCGGGCGAGATCTGCATGATCGTCGGCCCGTCGGGTTGCGGCAAGACCACGCTCCTCAACGCCATCGCCGGCTTTCACGAGATCACTTCCGGCCGCATCACCATGGACGGGGAAGTCCTGTGCTCGAGCGAGAAGCCGAAGTCCACGCCGGGCCCCGACCGCATCGTAGTGTTCCAGAACGGGGCGCTGTTCCCCTGGAAGAGCAACCTCGACAACGTGATCTTCGGCCCGGTGATGCAGGGCAGGCTCGGGCGCAGGCAGGCGATCGAGAAGGGGCGGGCGATGCTCTCCGACGCCGGCCTCTCGGGCGTCGAGCACAGCTATCCGGGCGAGGTGTCCTCGGGCATGCGCCGGCGGGTCGAGATCGTGCGCGCGCTGATGAACGACCCGAAGGCGCTGCTGCTCGACGAGCCTTACCGCGCGCTGGACTCGCTCACCAAGAGCGTGATGCACGAGGCGCTGCTCGAGATCTACTACAAGAACAAGGTGACGATCTTCTTCATCACCCACGACCTCGAGGAAGCGATTTTCCTCGGCCACCGCGTCGCCATCATGACCACGCGGCCGTGCAAGCCGAAGAAGGTGCTCAACGTCGACATCCCGCATCCGCGCGACTACAGCGTGCTGACCTCGAAGCGCTTCCGCGAGCTGATCGAGGAGACCAACGATGCGGTGCATGAAGAGGCCCTCAAGGCTTTCCAGGCGGGGGAGAAAGAGGGATGAAAAGGCAGGAAGGATGAGAAAACTTCTGACCAACGCGGCGTTCTGGCGCGGCCTGGCCTCGGTCGCGCTATTCCTGATCCTGTGGGAAATAGGCGCGCGCTCGAAGGCCTGGATGGCGCCCGAGTTCTTCGCCCCGTTCAAGGAGCTCCTCGGGACGATGGGCTTCAAGAAGGACTACCTGCCCTGGATCGGCGCCGTGCCCGCGCCTTCGGCGGTGTTCAAGGCCTGGATCGCGGTGCTCGGCGAGCCGGGCTATTGGCAGAGCTGGTACATGAGCTTCTTCCGGGTCATGGGCGGCTTCGTCGCCGCGATGATCATCGGCATTCCGTTCGGCCTCGCGCTCGCGGTGAGCCGGGTCGCGAACGGCATCGGCTTCCCGGTGTTCGAAGTGCTGCGGCCGATTCCGCCGCTCGCCTGGGTACCGGCCTCGATCATCTTCTGGCCCACGCAGGAGCTCGCGATCACGTTCATCACCTTCCTCGGCGCCTTCTACACCATCGTCATCAACGTGCTGGGCGGCGCGCGCTCGATAGACGTGCGCTACTTCCAGGCGGCGCAGTCGATGGGCTCGTCGCGCTGGGACATCTTCCGGCGCGTGATCCTGCCCGGCACGCTGCCCTCGATCGTCGTCGGCTCGGCGGTCGGCATGGGCATCACCTGGGAGGTCGTGGTCGCCGCCGAGATGATCTCCGGC
>JGI10215J12807_1006924_pt1 | contig 18341 bp, 26 predicted proteins | sample WisResreferecore_FD_12807 | JGI IMG/M metagenome (IMG submission 12807) | reverse complement strand
CTTTCCACAACCCCAGTAAGGCGGTCGCAAGACCGACTACTGAGGTCACGGCGCTGGCCGCTTGGCCCCAGACATCCCACCACTTTTTGTGATCCTGGGGCGCGTCCATGGCCCCCGGTTACGGACTGGGCGGCGTAGGCTTGCTTCCGGGCCCCCCGAGCGGCGGATTATCTCCACCCTGGTCGTCGCCATCATCCGGCGGCGGATCGGCATCGAGTGCGGCCAAGTGCTTCTTTGCCTTGTCGCTCTTAGGTGTGCTGCTCTTGTGCGCCTCTTCGAGAAGGAACCGCACGGCAGCCTCTAGCGCGGCGAATTTTTTTGCGTCCATGGGTTAGAGTGTACTTTAAAATGCGGGAAAATTGAGCAGGCAATTACGGACCAACCTGCGGTTCCTCTGACTTCACCGTCTTGGTTTCTTTGTGAGTCTCGACTACGATGTCACGCTGCCCTGGTGGTGTTCTGATCGTCTGGGTGGTGTCCTCTACCAAAACTGGAGCCGGGGTAAAAAGGGCTTGCTGCTTCTGCCAATAGTGAAAGATGCCGATGGCCATGCCGATGTAGGCGCGGTGCAGCACGTGCTGAAAGCTGGCAGGGTGTCCTTCAAGGGCGCTGGCGATCAGGTCTGCCATGCCAGTAGTGATGCCTCCGAGCGCAGACCAAAAGGAACCCCACAGGAGCGCTTCCAGCTTTTGCAGGTTGGTCATCGGCATCTTATCGTCCCTCGTATTTCTGAAGAGGCTTCGCGCCAATTCCCCCGATGGCTGCGTGATTGGTGCTCAGCCACTCAATAAACTCTGCTCCAGTCTTTTTGTTCTTTCGAGAGTTGCACGAACGGCAGGCTGGCAGGATGTTGTCGATGTAGTCGGTCCCTCCACGCGACAATGGAACGTCGTGATCGATGGTCAACTTCCCTTGAACCCCGCAGTAGAAGCATCGGCTCCCAAGATCTGCAAACTTTTGGATCAACTCCTCAAGGGTATGCGATCCACCGTTGGCGGCTTTGCGTGCGCGTCTCTTGCTTTCCATGTGCCACTTCTTCTCAGGGTTGGCGGCTTGGTAGGCTGCAATCCTAGCTTTAACTCGGCCCGCGTTTTCTAGGTAGTACCTGGCCTGATACGCAGAGATTTGCCCCTTTATGGACTCAGAGCGGTGCTTAACCCTCTCCAGAATGCGCTCGCGATTGGAGACGTAGTATCGCAAGGACTTCTCTTTAAGGCGATCCCTGTTGGCCTCTCTCCATTCTTTGATCTCCTGCCTGTGCGCCTGATCGTATGCCGCCTTGTATGCCCTGCGGTCGCGCTTTGGGTGGGTCCTGACGTATTCGCGCATGTAAGCGCGACGGGCATCCGTTTGTCCTCTGGGAATCTTCATCGCCCAATATACTTTTGCTCTGGCTTATAGCCAATTCCACCAACGTTCATATGATTCGTTCTTTGAAAGTACGAACCGACAACCATTCCGAAAGCAACCCCGATAACGTTGGGAATTTGTTGGTTGCCATTTCTGAAGACGTTGTACAGGCCAGACACCATTGTTGCCGCGACAACCATTATCGCAATGATGGCTTGGGTATACTCCCAAATCAGGTTTACCCTCCGCTGGCTTGCGGTCGTGATGTCTTCCTGAAGGGTAGTGGTCGGCGAAAGAGGCTGGTGCGAGGTTTGCGGAACCTCATTTTCGACCATGCGCGCGATTATAGCGCGTTCAATGGACGAGGAACGAAAGAGTCCCCGCCGCGAGCCCGAAGGCGATCAGACTGAGGCGATGCGGATAGTAGTCCGGCGCGGCCCGAAACCACAGGCCAGCGATCACGAATAGCAGAAAAGCCAGAACCCTCAGAATCAACTGCCATGGTGCGTCCATTGGGGATCTCCTTACCCCGAGTGTCGCACTACCACGGAGCGCCCGGTGACGCCGTGTTCCCGATGGCGTTATAGAAGCCATCCAGGTTAGCCATCCACGACCGGTGCCGCCGGATGTCCCACCACGAGTCCACGGTTTCACGATCCTGCCGCCGATATTCTCGCCAGAGCTGCTTGTACTCGGCCATCGCCGCGCCCATCAGAAAGCGAAAATCCGAGCCTGCATTCCGCGGCATGTCGCCCTTATTGCCTTCCGCGAACTCGTAAGCATAGGCTCGCGCACGAGCCAGTACGCAATCCTCCCCGATCGCCGGCGGCAGCGTGTCCGAGTCGTTCACTAGCGGCGTGCCCTTGCGGATTCCGTAAAGCTGGTACACCAGCTCGTACTGCGGCACGCCCCACAACTCGAATAGCGGGCATCCGTAACCAGGGCTCGTCGCATCGGGGTTCTGGTTCTGCTGGTAGTACACGACGTGAGTTGGAAGGAAAAATATCGTTCTCTGTGGGTCCCTCAGGTCGATGGTCTTGCGATTCTCCGTGAGCACCAGGTCGTTGAAGTTCACAATGTCGCGCACGTTGATCCACGTCAGGAAGTCCTGCATCGGAGCCGCGTAGTAGCACTGGTACACGCTGTACGGCTGCCCAGAGTCGCTGGCATCCGTGTACGGCCGGTCCAGCGTCAGCGTCACGATCCCGGTGATGCCGTCCGCCGCGTAGCCCCAAATGTTGTAGATGGTCGAAATCCCCACCCGGAATTGCCGCTGAAGCAGTGGGGCCGGGAAGTTCTGAAGCAGCGCAACCGCCGTCAGCGCCGTGCTCGCGTCCGCATCGAAGACCACGGTGTTCGATCCCTGCACGGTGGTGACGGTCCCTGCATTGATGACTGGCGGACTCACCCAGTTCGCTTCGAACAACTGGAAGCTCCAGAGGTTCTGCCTGCAAACGTCCTTCCACGCGCGGTTGATGAGGGTCTTGGCGTAGGGCGCGGGGAGCTTCGGAATACAGCCCTGAAGCTCAGAATACATAGTCAGGAAACTCATCGCTCGACGGCCTCAGCGAATGCGCGAGCCTGATGACGCGCGACGAGTCTATACATCCAGATTCGCCAATCGACCGCTCCGTCCGTGAGCCAGCCTCGGGTGCGCATCTACCTCAGCATACAAAAATGGGGCGGATTAGGAAGTCCGCCCCGTAAGCAGCCACTTAGCTGTCCATCACTCAACCACGACCACAAGCCTGTTAGATGCCGCGCGCGTAAAATTGCAGTGCTTCCGTCGCGAGGTTCGCGTTGTTCGCCGCCTCGGTCCCGTTCGCCGCGTACCACAGCACCGTCGCGGTCGCCGCGCCCGTCGAGCGCAGCTCTGTGTTCACTGACCCGTTGGCCGGGAATCTGACGCGCGCGAAATAGTTGTTCGACTGCGACTGGCTGAACATCACGTGCTCGAAGCGCGTGAAGCCGAACGGACCCGGCGTGATGTTGTACCCGCCGGCCTGGTAGTTCGCTGTGCCAAAGAAGTCGCCAGCCGACTCAATCTTCGCGCCCGCCGCCTGCGGGTATCCGTCATACGGAACAACGCTGTTTGCCGCCATGCGAGTCTCCTTTTCCGCCAATGGAGGCGGGCGGTGGGTCTACCGCCGCCTCTACTTTGCCGCGCTACCGGCTCCCACCACCTCATCACTGTACCGTGAAGCCATGATCTGATACAAGGGCTCTGGACGTTCTGGGGGCTTGTAGCCTTTCGGCATCATCGTGGGTTCCCAGTAGCCGCGCTTGTTCATCACAAGCAGGATGCCGTAGCGAGCCGCGATGCCCTGACGATAGTCTTGGTCCTTGTATAAACTTTGGTCCGGATATCCCGAGTTTTGGAACAGCGAGTGATCGAACTTAAATTCCTCTCGCAATGCGTACTCGCCACGCGCAACCTTCTTGGATTTAACGGCCTTCAGCCTTTCGAGATTTCCAGCCGAAACGTCGTCGCGTGGGTCTTGGCTGTCCCGCAGTCTCTCAATAGGCAGGGCCGCTCCGCATTTGCGGCAAGCCCAATCCATCTGTTCACGGAAAGCCATCGGAGTGCGCTTCCACCAGCCGGGCTCCACCTTCCAACCCTCGGGGCCATCGAAGAGGTCGGAGAGCGCGGCGGCGACCTCGCAGAACCACGCGCCCTTGGGGTTGATTGATGCCGACCAACTCGATTGCACCCAGCAGCGATCAACGGCTGCAAAAAGCGACAGGTCGTCCGTGACGGTCCCCTTCTCGTCGCACTGAGCACAATTCACTTCGCGACGAGTGGGCTTTCCTTCTTCGTCCTTGTCTATGATCGTGGCGACCTTACTTCCGCCGCACAGCGGGCAGGGCTTTCGGAAGTATTCCTCCGCGGCCATCAAAACCGGCGCATGGAGGATTCCTTCACGAGAATGGTTATTCAAAAGTATATTTCCGAACGTGCGTACAATCACGTCCCGATACTCGGGATACTTTCCTCCGGTGGGAAATGTTGACCACAGCCCAAGTTTGTCGCGATCAATTTTCGACAGGGCGTAGTCGCAAAACTCTGAAAATTTTGGGTGCAAAAGCGGCTCGCCCCCCATGAAGCCCACCATTGCGTGCTCCATCCTGGAGTACTCAACGAGTGAGTCAATCGCCGCCTTAAATTCCTGTTCGTCAAGATAGAACGGCACCCTGTGCGTGCCACAAAATCTGGTGCAATTTGAGCACTTCAACACGCATGCGGAAGTCAATTCCACCTGGATCGTGCTCATAGATGCTGGACTACGCATTTGCTTTCTCCTGGTAGTGTTTCGCTATTGCTGCGGCGCGACGCTTGCGGACTTCTGGGTCCTGCCACGAACGGCGGAGCCCTTCTGATATTCGCACGCGGCTCTCCGGTTTCTTCGAGGGGTTCCCATCCCCGCGATGCATCGGGTGTGGTCGCCCCTTGTTGGCCGCTCCAGTTTTCGCATTGTGCGCGGCGCGCTGTTCGGGAGTCATACTAGCTCGCCACGCTATCGCTTGCTCACGGTGCAACTGACGTGTCTCTGGAGACCTTACAGCCGCGTGCCACGCAGCGCTGCGCTTATCCCACAGCGAGCCCTCACCGCCAGCACCGATGTTGTATCCGACCGGAGCGGTGCTCCCCATGATCTTTATCCACTCACGCTCGCGCTCGTTCAGTTGTTCCTTTGTTGAACACCCTTCTAGGACGGCGAAGTCAAAGGATTCCGGCCCGTACTTGGCTAAAGCCCGCTGGAAGTACGACGCAGACGCGTAGTTCTCTCCACGCCACGCATGAGTGTTGATGCGAATCGAGATCGGCAGAATGGTGGTCTGCCCGACATACGCCTTCTGGTTCACGCGGTTCACCGCGAGATATATGATCCCCGGCCGGTCGGTGCTCACTTGACCACCAACTTAATGGGCGACAGGAGGCTGTGCGGGACCTTAATCACCGTCCCGTCCTTGGTGTTCAGGATGGTCGTGCCCTCGCGGTCGCGCATCATAATGAAGCCTTCGGGGAGATAAGGGTCTTCAACGATCTCGATTCCGGCGAAGGAGAGGGTGTCGAAGCCAGCGTCGGTGCTCACGCGGCAATCTTCTCCGCGATGAGTGCGCGGATCTCTTCAATTTCCGCAGCCGGAAGGTTGGAAAGATCGAAAACGTTGAAGCGCGCGGGATAGTCGCCTAGCGGAACCACCACCGCAGAGTAGCCGAGCTTTAGCAGGACGTCTCCGATCTTCTGCGCCTGCGAGCGGGTCATAACGAGTTGATCGAAGGCAATCAGGATGGTCTTCACTTCAGCCCCCACTTCTTCGCCAACTCCTGCGCCTTGCCGGGGTCCATCAACCCCCACCCGATCCCGAGCGGCGGGAAGCCGCCGGGCGCGTTCTGCGGATTCCGCGGGTCGGGGATGATGTGGCCTTGCGGAGTTCCGAGAACCGCGAGCATCCGCCCTAGTTTCTCTTTTTCGCTAAGTGTGTATAAATGAAAGAGATGCGGACTTGCTCCGCGCCCATCCGGCGTGCGCCACCCGAGCTTCCCGCAAATATCAATCACGGTCGTCGTCTTCAGCCCGAACCTGCTTATATTCCGGCTCAGCGTGTAGTCGTCGATCAGGTGATCCCGCTTGCAGTGCCCGCTGTTGTGCTCGCTGATCGTGATCGAGATATTCTCGAATGCCTCTTCGGGGGTCGCGAACTCGGGCAGCCGCCAGAGGTCCTGCATGCACCAGTCGGACGCGATCACCAGCCACGTGCAGGACCCAAAATAGCGGCCGTCCCGCAAAAAGTAGTTGTCGGGGCGGAAGCGCACGCTGCTCATGTCGTTGCCGTTGTGCGCCACAGTGTCCTTCGACATGTGCGCCGTGATGTCGAAAAACTCGGGAGAGATCAGTGTGTCTGAGTCCACGAAGATGGACCAGTCGTCCCCATTGCGCGCCGCGAGTTCCGCCACCTGGAATTTCTCGATCGTGATGGGCCAGTCGGGGCGCTTGCGCTCGTTGATGATGCAGAAGTCCGCACCGATTTTCTCGGCGTAGCCCTTGATGAGCGGGTAGGTGAGTTGGCAAATCTCGGGGGCGTAGAGGTTGGTGCCGTCCGGGGACACGTTGAGGGTGTACAACGTCTTCTTAATCGGCTTTTCCCAGTGGCGCGGGGCCGGGATGGCTTCGGTGGTGGGCTCGATAGCGGGCGTGGAGCTGGGAGACTGAGGGGTCACATCAATGACGGTTGACATCGAGAGTCAGCATACCACGGGGTTGCGCTGAAGTCACTACTAGGAATTGGTTGCGGGGACCGGACTCGAACCGGCGACCTAAAGGTTATGAGCCTTCCGCGCTGCCGACTGCGCCACCCCGCGTCACTACACTACCACGGAGTCAGCGACCGCACCCGGTCCAGTAGCCGTCCCAGTCCCATCCGCTGCAGCTCAGGCACGCGATACGCTTCGGGATACATCCTGGCCATGAACTCAGGACCGAACGCATCCTCACCGCGCTTACGCGCCTCAGGATCGTTCGCAATCAGGTGAGCGGTCATCAACCGCCCGCGCTCGGCGGCATCCGGGTCCATAGAAACGTGCTGACGGTACTTGTGCCAGTCAATCGCGGTCGGTAGCGACATGCCCCTTATTTTACGTCTTGGTCGCTTCGGTCTTTTTCTTCGGCGCGATAACGGGAGCAGCCTGTGCTTCCGAGATCGCCATGCTGAGATCGCCCAGTGCCGCCGAGAGGCCGGCCTGAATGTCCGTCTCTTCCGCGTTCAGCCGCGCCTTCTCTTCCGCCGCTACAACGTCTTCCGGGTGGGCCGCCGCAAGCGCGTTGTCCCGATCAACTTTCAGTCCACGGATGACCTTCGCCGCATTTGTGAGCGCCACTTTGCAATCTGCTGCAACCGCCTTCAAGTCTGCCATGATAAATGCCTCCAATAATTAACTCAGCACGTTGCCTACCGCCTCCACCGCGCCTACCAGCGGAAGCTGCGGCTGAACGGAATGTCGATAACCGAGACGTTGTTGTTGCTCGGCAAGCCCTCAGCCACGCCCGCGTAACGCACGAGCATCTGAGCGACCGCCGTGTAGCCGGTCGTGCTGTTCGCCGTGAAGACCGCCGCCGAGTTCGCGCCCGTGAGCTGGTCGAAGCTGCCCACGTCGATCGCGTTGTTGTTGTTGCCGCCCGCGTACAGGAACACAGCCGCGCCGCGGGTCGGTGTACCGGTGATGACCGTTGCGAACTGCACCGAGACCTTGCCGGCCTCCTGAATCCACCACCAGTTGCCCTTGGTCGGGCTGCTGATGAAGACGCCCGCGAACAGTGAGACGCCAATGTTGGCACCTTCGTCCGAGGTCACCTGGTACAACGCGTCCACCGCCGAGGTCGCGACAGCCGTGGCGCTATTGGTGTCCCAGAACCCGGCGTGCCCCAGCGTCGGGGCCGACGAGCTGTTGTTGCGCGTCCCAACGTATCGGAAGGTCCCCGTGTAGAGGTTGCCGACCGTGTTGTTCGAGTTGATGAGCGCGTCGGACGGCGACAGGATAATACGATCGCCCGGCAACGTCTGCTGAAACTGCGACGGCGCACCGGCTCCGGTGATCGGAGACGTGGTGAGCGCTCCGCCCACGATCGAGTCGCCCGTGCCGACGTTGAGCTTCGGCTGGCTGAAGTAGACTGCCTGCTTTGAAAAAGGACCGGATGCCATGGTTGTCTCCTTTAGCTGCCGATACCCACGATTTGGGCGTTATCTCTTGGACTTGCCGTATAGTAGGTGAGCCCGGCTTTGTAGAACATCACGATCAGATCCGGGTTGTTCTGCGATCGGATCGGGGGCGTGAAATTGTGGTTGTACTCGGGCGAGCGCGCCGGACGCAGCCGCCAGTCCTGGAGGCGCAGCCAGAAGAACGGCTCACCAGGCGAGCATGAAGTTACCGAGGGGAAGCCCGAGATTGCGTTCTGGGTCGCGCTCAGCGTCGGGCTTGTGAAGGCCGACAGGGTTCCGGGAGTGGTCTGCGAGAGGCCCGCGGGGTTGATCTGCCCGTACTTGGTGGACGGTGCCAACTTATCGACGTGGATCGTGGCATCCATCACCTTGAAACCTTCGAGGCCGATGCGAACGTCCTTTTCCTGCGCGAACCGCTGCTTGGGCTCGTTGCGGTTGGCGATGTACTGGAAGCACGCCTTATTGCAGAGCCCCGCATCCGGGGTCTGCACGCAGTTGAGATACGCGCCGAACAGCAGCGAGTAGCTGACGGGGCCGGTCGCGCCTGCCGAGGTGCCCGCCCAGATCGGAATCGAGTTGAGCACGTTGCCGACGACACCGTTGCGAAGCTGGCCGCCGTAGGTCGTGTAGACGTTGCCGAGGTAGCCAGGGTTCACGCCGTCGTTCAGCGCCTCGTCGATGCCGTTCATGAAGATCGTGCGGTTGGCCGAGACGGTTGACGAAGACGGCTGACCGTGAATGTAAGCGTCGATGTTCATGTCCGTGGACATCGCGATCACCGCGTTGGTCATGTAGGTGTCGTAAGTCGAGACCGCCGCGGCCGGACCCGCGTTGATGACCTCAGTGACCCACATGTTGATCGGCACATCCTGCTTGTAGGCGCGCGGGGTGAACGCCATGGCCGTGAGGATCTGGATTTGCTCGACCTCAACGTTAGCGCCAGGCGCATACGCACCGCCGTTCACGCGGTTGTACATGAACGGCTCCTGCATCCACGTCCCACCAAAGAACGGATCTTCCGCGTGGTAGTAACGCGTGAGCCGCTGCCAGGCACCTTCGATAAAGAAGTTGTCTTGCACGACGTCAGCTCTCATGCTCGCGAGAGTTGTTGCGGATATTTGATCGAACAACGGATCAGCGCTCATTGATTTGCGGGTCCTTTCGAGTTAAGAGCCTTGACTTGTTCGTGGATCACGCTTCGATAACTTCTCTCGGCGTCCGGCACGATTCGACCACGACCCTGTACCGTTTTGTCAATACGATCCTGCATTTCCAGGAGCAACTCTGCTTGAGTTTTCTTCAACAGAAACCAAGGCAAGCAGTTGTGCAAAATCCATGCGGCCCTTGCGGCAGTACAACTCCAGCAGTACGACAGCTTCCACTTTGGATTTTTGAAATCTCGCGTTATGACGTGCCCACCGAATGTTTCGGTGATCCATAGCGGGAGCGCCGGATTCGTATTCGTAATCAAAACCCGGATCTGGAATATCGCACCCTTGGGGCGCTTGTTATAGGGGTTGATCTGAACGCTTCCCTCGCCGTCAATAAATGCAGCAAGGCGGCACCAGTCGTAAACGGTAGGCTTCAGACCTCCGAGTTCCTCGGCCCTCCACTGGCCACGGGAGCCTAGAGTTTTGTACTTCTCTCCCATCCGCCTAGTTCACCTGACCTTTCATTTCGGATTGAATTGCCCTGCCGAGCCTTGCACTGCGCCGCTCTTGTGCGGGCACGTCCCACGGATGCTTTGCGTCCCCACCAGGAGCCGGCGGAATGAATGGGCTCTTGCTCTGCTGAAGCGGGCGCGTGTCTGGATTTCCGTAGGTCGCCACCACCTTCGCGCGCTCATCGGCGCGGATCGCTTCCTCGGCCTTCGCTCGCGCTTCCGCAGCAATGCGGTCCCGGTGCTCGTTGAACTTGAACTTGTCGGCGACGTACTGATCGAGAGGCCGCTTGGCGGCCTTGGCTTCCTCGCGCAGGGCGGTCATGCCGCGAACGGTGCGCCCGTCGATCGTGGTGCTGTAGTCGATGAGCGACTTGCCGGTGAGCGAGCGGTACTCTTCGTTGAGGTCGCTGGCCATGGCAATCGCGCGACCTTCCATGTCGGCGAAGCGCTCCACGTCGTCGGTGGTGACGAGCTTGTGCTTTTTCGGATCGAAGGGTTCGTTGGCGGCGGCAGCGGCCGGCTTCGGGTCAGGATTCTGATCGTCCCGTCGCGGCGCGTAGCCGGCCTTCTCTGCTTCTTTCAGTCGAGCTTCGAGCGAAGCAGCGTGCGCTTTTGCGTCCACCGCATCCTTCTCATACAGCGCGAGAGTCGGCTTGCCGTGCTCCTCGTGCCATTGAGCCCACGCCTTGTTCTCGGCGGCGAACTTGTCGCGCTCCTCGGCGATGGCACCGAGACTGGTTTCGATGGCTCCCCGGAACTTCGGCTCAGCGATGAGCGCCTTGTGCGTTTCGAGTTCCGCGTCCGTCCAGCCTGCGCTTTTGAGCATCTCTTCGATCGTCATATTTCTCCTACACCGGCGGCGCTTGCGACTCCGGCATCGCCTGGTTGCCCTTGATCTTGGCCATCATCTTCGTCACGAGGTCGTTGATCTGCCGAACCTCCGGCGTGGTCGCCGGCACCTGGCTCGCGATCATCCGCGCACCGCCCACGATGTCGAAGCACATCTTGAGCAGACGACCAGCCCCCTGATCCTCAACCGCTGGGGCTGGGGACGCGAACCCGCCGCCCGGTCCAGGTCCGGTTGTGTCAGGCGGTGGAATGGGAGCGCTAGCCATGGTTGCACGACGAACCTACTTTTTCATCCCGCCTTTGCCGGGACCGTCTTTGCCGACGCCCTTCGAGGAGTAGAGGTCGCCCTTGAACTTGGTCTTCTTCCCGGTTTTGAGTCCGCCCTTTTTCATAAGCCCCCTAGCACTTCTTTCCGCCCTTGGCTTTGGGCATCGGCGCTTTCTTCGCCATCTTTTTCACGTTGACCGCACCAGCCATTCGCTTCTCCCTTCAAATGCGAAAAGCCCCGGAAGGAGGGTATCTCCATCCGGGGCTTTCGGTGACTCCTCGCGCCGCACGCTGCCAGAGTTCGTCAGAATCCCGATGTAAAGTCTTTACAGCCTAACGCTTCAATGCAATACTACGCGCACAATTAATCAAGTGTCAAGTGGTTGGTCCGAGTTGCGCGCGATCTTCCGCGCACATTCCTCGGATACCGCCCTGCGCAACGTCTACTGTGACCGGTCCCGTGTAGCGCTCATCCACGAGTTTTTGAAATACCGCCATCATGTCGTTCCACGAATGAACCTCGAACGTGCGCTTGCGCACGACGCCGCGCCACGTGGCCTTGGGTTGAATTACTGCCGCAGTGCTCATTCGCTCTCCGCAATCACCGGCCGACCATCACCTTTGACCTCCATGTGAGGTGCGACGGCACCGCTGGGAGGTCGGCCAACTGGAGGTTTCCCGCCGCCCGCGCCCATCAATGACTGCACGTCAAGGCCGAGCGTGCTCGCCAGCGCTTGCATCTTCAGAGTGAACTCCAACTCCTGTTCCTTCTCGTCCATGAAGCGTTCCTGCGTGGTGTTTCCGGTCGCGCGCTTAACGTCGGGAACGTCATTAGCTTCGAGAATATCGCAAGCAGCGATTGGGTAGCCACGCTGCCGAAGCTGCATGAGCATCAGTCGGTACGACATCTGATGAAGTTCGTGGATCGAGTGCGGCGTGAGCGTGAAGGTCAGATTTTGAGCGAACCACCGCGCGCGCTGCACGCGCTGCGTGGGCGAGCCCTCCTTCGGGTCTTCGCCGGGCATGTGCGACGGCACGAGCGTTGAGGGGTCGTAGTCGAGCACCTGCGGAACGTTCGCCTCGGTGATGTACGGAATCAGGCGCGACGTATCCATGTACTGAAGCACGAGGTATTTCACCTGCTCGGCGACACCGCACACGCTTTTTTCCATCCCGCGCGACATGTCTTTCACGCGCGGCCCCTGCGCAGAGATCAACGCTTCGAGTTGATCCATGCCGCGACCGAGCGCGCGCGACTTGCTGAGTTCTACAATGTCGCGGGTTTGGTGGACGTAATCCATGGCCTGCTCAAACTTGTCCTTCATCAGCAGGCTCTCGGGGTCGATCCGATAAACGTCGTCCGGGGCGATCGAGGAGAAAGGCTTTTCTACTGCGTCGCCGTCAAACGCGACGCGCTGGCGGGGCTGCATCAGGTCCACCTGGTTCGCCTCGCGCTTTGACACCGCGTTCATATTGTACGCGAGAGGCCGATCCATCCCCGCGTTGATTTTGTCCATCGTTCCGCGGTCGATTTGGTTGATAGCTTTTTGCAGGCTGTAGCCGTCGTGAACCATCGAGAATCCCATGGGCTCCCACGGCCACCGATCGAGACAGAACGGAATCAGGTCGAGCTGCCCGTGCCAGTTGAAGGCCGGGCCGTCGTACATGATGCAGCTTTCCGAGGAAATCAGGAGACGACGGAATGGATACATCCGCGCGTCGTTGAACGTGGCCTTGCGAAAGACCGGCTCGCCGGCCAAATTTTTTCCGGCCGGAATCATCTCTCCGTAGCTAGGAACATCGTAGGCCCACGGGCTTCCCTCTTCGCCCATCGTGATCGTCTTGCCCGTGTTGTTGATGCTGAGATCGTTGATGGTCGTGTAGCGGATAGGGATCAGGTTCGTCGTCAGCGCGGACTGCGGCTTTTTGCTGAACGGATTGATTCGACGCAGCAGATTGCCCTGCGCGGCTTTGTTGATGGTCGCGCTGTACCAATACTGCGAGTTCGTCGGCTTCAGCCGGTCCTGATAATCCGGGAACATGCCGTGCGCTTCCCAGATCGGCTTTTCGTCCATGAGCGTGACGGCGTAGGCCCGCTGAAAGTCTCCATTCGCGGGCATCTGGATGGGCAGCACGCTCGGCATCCCGAAGGAGTCGAGTTCGATATTCCCGTGCCCGCGGCCCGCCATGTTGCGACGGTAGACCGGGCGAATGAAACCTGTGTTGCAGACGGATGCCCACTGAAGCCCCGATTTAATATCCTGATCCCAGAAGCCGGATAGGTACAGGGCGCGCGTCGTCTGATTCATCATCAGCGCGTTGCCCTTAAATTCCTCCGTCGCTTGGTAGCCGCCCCATGGACGGATCGCCGAGAGTCCCGAGATCGCCGTCTGGATGTTGATCTTCAGCCGGTTCCCTGTGACCATCGATCGGTACTGGTAGGCTTCCTTCTGATCGTATTGGCCCGAGATGATGTCGAGACCCTTATTCCAGTCGTCGAACCCGCGCTGGCTCTTTTGCCACGCGCTGCCCTCTTCGCACGCCGCGTTGATCCACCCGATTTTGTAGCTTTCTTTGGCGGACCACGCAGGTACCTGCCATTCGCGGTGAATCGACTCGGATGGGGACGGAGCGCTCATTGAAGGTGACCGAAACGCCAACCCCCAGCATCCCTTTCATTGGCATAGCTAATTTTCCGAAGCGCCAAGTTGAGCAATACGCGGTCGGAATCCGGGAAATGGTCGGCAGCCATAAAATCCAGAAAGTCGATGTAACAGTGCGGCCCATACTCCAGAGCTTCGATCCGCATGGCCTCGCGGTTTGGAATAAAACCGGAAAAGTCCGGGACGACTTTCCTGATTGCTTCGTTGAGGTCCCTGTAGTTGAACTGGATCATTTAATCGGGTCGGTTGCCGTCGTCGGACGGGATTGTCTCGTCATCATCGTCATTCTCGGCGGTCATGGTGCGCAGTGCGGCAAGGAATTTATCGACCTCAGCGCGTCCTTCGGCGGTCTGCGCGTACTCAGTCACGCATTCGGTCCTCAACCCGCGTCCGCTCATCGTTCTCGCGAGCCCAGATGTACGAGATTGTGTTTTGCACCTCGGACTGCCACTTGCTCTTTTTTTCGCCGCGCAGATCCAACCACGCGCGAATGAAATCCTTTTCCACTTGTCCGCAGTCGGAAGAAATCATCCGCTGGTACAGATCAGAGGCGCTGCGTTTGTAGTGGCGCTCATCGGAAGCGTCGAGCACATCGGCGCGACGCTGAGCCTCGCGTTTGTACTGATCCGCAAGCCGCTCCTGGAGCCGGTTCACCTCGTTAAGCGTGGCAGCCTCGCGCCACTCGAAGCCCTGCGCGCGATACCGCTCCTCGTACATCTTGCGGGCCATCGTTGGACCTTCTCCGATCTCTTCGGGAAGCATCATCAGATGGCCGGAACGGTTTTCCAGATAATAAACAGGGCGGAGGCGGCCCATGGCCATGCCGGTGCGGTCAGCCATTTGCGGACTCCATTTCGTCGAATGGGTCGGGATTGACGCGAAGTTCCGTAACGGCTCGCGACATCACGTCATCGAACGGAGTTCTTTCGGGGATGATGCCAGAGCTGAACCCACCAACATAGACCCGCTTCGGGTTGCATGTATGCGGATACTCGCCCATCACGCCGTCGCACTTATGGCAGACCATGCGCCGCGTGTCGCGGTTAAAGCGGAAGTCGTGCAGGTTGAGCCCGAGCGTCTGCTTCTGCTTCATGGCTTCGGCTCCTGATCCCAGTGGCGATTCATGATGATGCGACGGCTCGTTTGGTCTAGTCCCGACTCCAGATAAAGCCATCCGCGATCCGGTCCACCGAAGAACCAGCGCATCCAACGGAACCAGTAACGCAGGCGTCTCACCATCCCCTCAATCTCTCCATAAAGTCCGCGCGGTCCATAACTCCATGCCCGTCAGCACTCACAACGATACCACTGCGCACTTCGAGGTCAAGTTCAGGGAGCTTGCGGCCTGGCTCTCCCGTGAACTGTTTCTTCGAGCGCTCAGCGAGCGCGCTGGTGTCGTTCGGGCAGAAGGCCGCCATCGCGTTCGCGAAAATTCCGTCATCCGTGTACTGCTGCGAGTGCTCGAACTTTTCTTTCCCTCCCGCCGTGTAGTGGACCTCCCAGTGCTCCATCTCGCGCAGCGTGTAGGGGCTCTCTACCTTGTACCAGTTGTTTTGCACGAGGATCACGAAGTTGTCGGTGAGGATCGGGCGCGTCACGCCGGTCGTGTACCACCCGTCCACATTGCTGTTCGCCTTGCTGATGGCCTTCGTGTGATAGTGCGTGCGCCGGTGGAAGCGCTGATAGCCCATTTTCTTCATCTGGAGTTGGCAGGTGTCGCCAACCGCCGCGATCTGCTCGATCGCCACGTAGGGCTCGCGAAACGGCGTCGTGTCCTCCATGTAGCGCGCGTAATAGGCCGCGATCGCCATCGCCCACGCGTAGGCTTCTACGTGGCTCACACGGTTCGACCGGAACTCCGCTGCCTGCTGGTCCTGCTCCTGCGGTGTGCGCCCGCGCCGCGATACCGCGATGACCGTGCCGTCGCGGCCGATGCCGTTGCTGGTGTCGATCCCGATGGAATAATCGAACCCCGGCTCCGGCGGGTGCCACACGAATAGCTTCCCCATGTGGCTCGTGTCGTCACGGATGTCGCTCAACTGCTCGAAGGGCTCCGTCCACTTCAGCGGCAACAACTCCCAGCGGTAGGCGTCGCCGCGCAAGGGACGGTACACGACCGGGATAATCAACTCCTTCTCGTCGATCTCGTCGCGGTCGGGGTCGTGACGGTCTTCAATCGACTGTCCGACGATCCCGTAGACCGAGTACTTGGTGGAGCGCTTGGTCCACACTTCGGCAATCAATTCTCGGCCAAACACGCTGTCATAGGAACCCTGGAATGCCTCCTGATCGTCGGTCGGCATTTCGGTAAGAAAGGTCTTCTGCCTACCGTTGCCCTTCGCCTCTTCGTTGCAGACTTCCCAGTACCACTGCTGAAGTCGCGGCACTTCATAGTTTGCGCCAAGCACCCTGGAGAGGACTGGGGCGGACTGGATGTAAATCGCCGCGCGCGCCGCCATCTGCCGCGTTTCAACGTCGGGCCTCCATCCTTCAGGGATCGGATGCGTGCGTTCCCACGTCTCGGTCGGATATTTATCGGTTCCAAGAAACCACGGCAAGAACAACGGACACAGGCGCGAGCGGTTATTTTTCCAATTCTTTTTAGAGTATTGATACGTGTCGTGCCACCATCCCATGTCTCCCTCTGCCGTGGACTCCAGAACTCCGAACACATCGGGGTAGGGATGCACGCACTTAAACAGCGACGCCTCGATGAGATCGCCAGCGTTCGGATAACTTGCAACCTCCGAAAGATGGTAGATTTTTACGGTGTCACCGCGCGCAATTCCGTAGCGTTGATTGCCGTGCTGGAAGCTGATTCCTGACTCTGAATTTCCGAGCACCAGCATTCCCTGGTCGGACTCAACGCGACGCGTGCTGAGCGGACGCAGCCACCACGGAAGCCGATCGTAGCCAAGGAACGTCATCTGCGACATCTTGCCGGTGGACTGCCGCTGCGCTGAGGCTACGACGCAGTTGACGCCGTAGTACATCGTGGCGCGGTGAAGGATGATGCCTTCCGTCTCGGTCGAAATGCCGTGCTGCCGCGCTTTGCAACAAATGAGTTCTATCGCAGCGTGGCGCGCCTCCATCTCCGACACCACATCGAAGTAAACGCGCTGCGCCGGAAGAAAAGTGAAGCGCTGAATCGCGCGCGGGGTTTTAATCCAGTAATAGCGCGTCAGAAAATATGCGCAGTCGCACATCGCGACGGCACGTTCGTTCTGAACGAACCGGACTTCATCAGGCGTGAGCTTTGGGCGGGAAGGATTCGTCAGTGCTCGCGAAATATGAATTTGAAATGCTTTGATCGGGTCGTCCGCGCCTTGCGCCGCTGCCTTAGCCTGTTGATATTCATCGGCGTACCGCGATTCCAGCCGCCGCTCGAACTCGTCGATGTCGGCGGTGGTGTGGTACTCCAAAGGAAAGCCAAGCTCTTCCTTCGCGATTTTTATTCTTTCTTCGACGATGGCTGATGAGTACAATTGTGCTGATGCTAAGGATACTCGGTATGCTGCTGCTCCTCGCAGGCAGCGCGCTCGCGGTTGAGCGTGCGCAGGGCGAGTGTATGCAGGGAGCCAAGCTCGTCGTCAGCAACGGCGTCAACTCCGCGTCGCGCTTTATGCGGAGCTACGTGAACGTTACTGGCGGCGTCCCAACGAGTGGCTGCACCGTCACCGTCTATCGGGCAGGCACCTCCACGATTGCAACGCTCACGAGCAACACCCAGGTCAACACTGCGAACCCGTTCACAGCTGATGCCACGGGCCACTGGTATTTCGAGGCTGCCAACGGCACCTACGACGTGACGCTCTCAGGCGCGGGCATCCCAACCCCGTTCACGATCGGCTCAGTTTTTTTGAACGATCCGAGCCCCGTCATCGATGTGCGCACGTGCGGTGCGCTGGCGAATGGGACGACCGACAATACGACGGCTATCCAGACGTGCCTCAACTCACTCACCAGCGGCGGCACACTGCTTTTTCCGCCTGGCTCAGCCTGCTATAAGACCACGACCATCACACCGCTGAGTAACACGACGATGGCCGGCACGGGCTGCATCGACATCATCGACGACGGTACGCTTACGGGGCGCTCGATCTATATCAACGGCGTCTCGAACGTCACCGTCCGCGACCTCACCATCAAGTCCACCAACGCGGCCTCGCGCACGGGAGTCTACGGGAATATCCGCACCTGGAACTCCAGCCAGCTTCAGTTTTTGAATCTGAAAATCAACGGCTCATCTTCGATGGGCATGTGGATTGCCTATTCGACCGACATTCTGGTTGATGGCAACGAGATCACGAACACGTGGGCGGACGGAATTGGATTCAGCCGCGGCGTCCAGCGCGCGCGCGTCTCGAACAACAACATCTACTTCATCGGAGACGACGGCATCTCGGCCACGGGCTACATGCTCGACACCGACGTGGGCATCACCTACGCCCATTGCCGGGATATCACCATCACCGGCAATACGATCTACAACCTGACCAAACTGGTCGGCCGCGGCATCGCCATCAACGGAGCCGAATACATCACCATCACTGGCAATACGACCGACACAATCTACGACACCGGCATCATCGTCGCCTCGATCGCGGGCGCGATTAATGGATTCTCGACCTACTACTCGCACCACGTCACGATCTCCGGGAACACGACGCGCAACACGGGCGTCGGAGCCGACCCGGACCAGGCACGCGCTGGAATTTATTTCTCACTCGCGCGATCTGGCACGATCACTGGAAATACGGTCTACGGCACCAACCAGGACGGCATCTCGGTCGCGGCGATCGGTAAGGACGTGCGCATCGTTGGCAACGA
>JGI10215J12807_1068408_pt1 | contig 19238 bp, 9 predicted proteins | sample WisResreferecore_FD_12807 | JGI IMG/M metagenome (IMG submission 12807) | reverse complement strand
TTTTTAATATATAAGATGACTGAGCGCCGATACAATACAAGTAGTGCATTTCTAGCATCTATCCTCTTTGCAGTAATGCCGATGAGTTGGTTTACTAGAAGGATTATGTTAGATTCTATTTTGCTTCCGTTACTCTTGTCTTCAATATTGATTGCTGTATGGTTAAGAAAAAAGGAAAATATTGGAAATGCAGTGGAAGAAAATGGTTATACCAAAAAATATAATAAAATGCCTCTTGTTCTACTTTCTGGCATTTTTTTGGGGCTGGCTATTTTTACAAAAATTCCGGTCGTTGTCATGATTCCTCTAGTAGGATACTTGATTTTTTCAAACAGTAATAGAAAATTGAGGACACTCGGATTATGGTTGATTCCTGTTATATTAATACCCTTAATTTGGCCCGCGTACAGCATCACAAAAGGACAATTTGAGTACTGGCTAGATACTGCAATCTACCAAGCAACTAGAAACGGTGCGCCACTTTTTGATACACTTGCATATAATTTCACGATTGACCCTGTGCTGTATATTTTATTTTTTGGCGGTCTAATTCTTGCTGCGTTGAGAAAAAATTTGTTTATTCTGTTATGGGCGATTCCATTTTTAATCTTCCTATATTTCATCAATTGGGCACCGTACACTTCGTTAATTCCATTGATTCCTGTTTTCTGCATATCGTCTGCTATCCTCTTACATGATATCGTTACTTTTGTTATACGGGGAAGGTATGCAAGATGGGCACTTTGGTCGATGATTTCGGTAATTGGTATATTTGGTCTTCTAAGTACATCTGTTCTTGTAACTCTCAACGTTACTTCAGCTCAATTCCAAACCATGTCATTTGTTACTAAATTTTTTCAAAATGATAAAAATGCAGCTGAAACCTACATGCTAGTATCAAGCCCGGTCTATTCTTGGATATTCAATTATGTATATAAAATAAATTTTGTTCTACGAGATTACTATGATTATGAGTATCAAAGTATCAAGCCTGATAAAATATTGCTGATAGCAGATGGACAATTCCATTATGACCTGGAAGATAAAATTTTATCACAGCTGTATAACGATACTCAAACGATAAAAGCGTTTAAACCAAATGAAATATTGGATACTTTGGATACAGAAAAGTATCCATACACGAGCCTCAATGAGAACAACGAAGGCTTATCCGATATAGAAGTACGGCTCCGCAATAATGACAAACGCATTTCTGAACCACGATAAATTCGCTATAACTATAACTATGACTATAACTTGTGATTCTGCAATCCTTACTGGCCAAGTAATTTGAGCCTGTATACGGCTCCATATGATGATGGATATTTCGCCTCTTGTTCCGGCGTCTTGGCGATGGTACTGAAGTAAAGATACCCGTCGTCACCTGATTCTAGATCGGTAATCTTACCAAGACCTGTCAGCATCACTTGTGACTTTACCTCCTGCTCATTGTCGACCACTCCATCTTTCAAAGAACCGTTAAGGTACAAGCCAGTTCTGTTTTTCGATAAATCAAAGTGGTAAAGGTTGCCATTAGAGAGATCTCCGGCAAACAAATCATTCTGATATTGCTTTCCTAATTTGCTTGAATTAATGAAACTTATGGCAGTTGGTTTAAAATTATCATGCCATTCCAACTTGGGAGAGGTGCTAATATTACCAATTCCATTAGCGTAAGTCTGATGCTGATTATCGCTCGATATTGACTTTGAACTTGAAAAACCGATGGAATTCCCTTCCTTCGAACTATCATTTTGAACAAACCAAAGATTTTTTGTTACAGGATCAAAAGCCAGCTCGAGTCTGTTTTTAGTGTCGATTGGGTAATTTTTTGCGTTTCCAGTTGTTTCACTTGTATTTCGAACAATTTGATTGTTCGTGGATATTTCCTTACCATTCTGGGTAATCTTAATTAACGTACTAGCTCCATCAACCGACCCTGAATAATTCTGAGGCTTATTCATAATTTTGATTTGTCCATTTTCTGGTTTGATTATAATATTATCCTGTTTTTTACTTATTTCGTCACTTCCGATAGTGTTTGTATAATTACTTGCAAGAAGATATACATTATTATCGGGTCCGATAGTAACTTTACCAACGTTATCATCATTTGGAGGACCGGTTTGCATACTTAACATTAACTTCGGATTAACAAGTTTGTTGTTTACCAATTCATACCTATATAGCATATTACCTACTGGCACCCTATAACCATTAACATCATCACCGTCCTTTGCAACTGCCTGTGTATAATACAAGAAAACATACACCGAGTTGCTAGTTGCATTCTTTACCGCAGAAATTCCAAGTACCCCTCTTTCTCCTCTCGTAGCAACATTAACATCTAATACGGGTTGAGGAATCACTTTCCCATCTACAATTCTGTGAATCAGTCCTGTTTTCTTTTCACTAACCAGTATATCGTCTTTCCCTATTACAGCTATGTTTGAAGGAAACTTAAGGTTGTCTGATAACTTCTCAAGAACCAAGTCTTTCTTATCATTTTTTAGTATTACAAAATCAGGGTTTTCGTATATGACGCGTATTGAAGATAAGAGGGATTGACCGACTGGTTGCCATGGGCTGGTAAGAGAGGGGAAATTATTAGTCCAATTAGTTATAACTCTGGCTAATGGATCGTATCCATAAGATTGAGTCTTTTTTTCCATAACTATGTAATCCGAATGTGTCCAAGGTTCAAGTTCTGATTCTTGCCAGTAAACCCGACTGTTTATATCTATGAAATTTTTAAGGGGAATTCCACTGTAGAGCTGAATTATGCCCGAAGATTTTGATAGTGTAAAGTCAAGTATCCGGCCACCGTGATACAAATTTTTAAGGGCATTACTAACATCTATCGCATTTTGCGTATCGCCACGAAACGGCAGAATAGTTCCATCACCGAGTGCAGTGGTTGCACCAACCCGTAGGGGATGAAAATACATAAACACGCCGTACGACGAAAGAATGAGGAAAATAATCGCCCCTGTTAATATCTTCTTTTTAATGTTAGCTACAAGAAAAACCAATGCAGTACATGAAAATGCAAATAGAGGAGCTACGAATACAAGATATCTACCATTAAACCAACCAGTTGAAACGTGCTTGTATATTTCACCAGACCCTTGAACCATCGCTACATAATCTAGCATAATAGGGAATGCAAGAATCACCAGAGTGAGTGATGAAAACATTAGAGACTTTCTTTTCGCATAAAGGAAAGCCCCGGCACCAATTATTGAAAGAATAACAATGTGTAATCCGTACATGTCAGTCGCAACGCCGAAAAGTGTCGATAAAGCATTCATTGGTTGCATTATTAGATGTTGGCGATAAGGCCTAGTCAGTGACTGTGCTTGGGCAGAATAAGGACCCGTGAGAAAGAGTAAAGGGTTTCTGAAAATAACAGCATTATATATGGTCCACAAAAAAATTCCTAGGAATGAATAAGTAGCAGCCACCGAGAGAAAAGCTTCAATTTTGCGCTTCCATAATTCCTTTCTTTCCAGTACTAATATTATTAATATCATGATGAGTAATCCCACTGGAAAAAACCACGCCTCGTAACGAGTAAGAGTAGCGGCTGTTATTGCTATGCCGCATTTTAATAAGGTCCTGTATTCAAGCCACAGGTCATTTTTATTCTTGTTAATTAAGTACCATTTTAGTGCATAGTAAGAAGCCATTATAAAAAACATCATAAATGGGGCTTCCATCATCGGTACAATGCTCATATAGATAACAGAGCTGTTCATAAGAAAGAGCGAGCAAGCTAAATATCCATAAAAGTTTGATCGAAAGTGAAGCTTGGTTATTCTGAATAGGAACATGGCAGAAACTGCGGTGCATACGCCGCTTACTATAGTACCTGCCAATCCTGTTTGAAACAAAAAATTGTTCGCTACGAAAGGTACTAGCATTATATGAGTCATTGGTAGCCAAATAGAACCAAACTGTGCAATACCTGGCGTTACTGAATCAATGACTCTTTTTGCGATTACCAGATGAGTAACGGCGTCTCCATAATAGATAAGAGAATTTGGATCATTTAAGAGCATTACACCCGCTGATGTAATACTGACTATCATAGAAATAATAAATACTAAGGCTTCAGGATGGGAAGAAAAAAAACGACTGAATGTTAATCCTGCTAATGACGGCTTGATCTGCATCTTTGTATGAAGAAAATTCAATCATTTGTGAACCTCGGCGGGTTTGATAGAAAATCCGTGGGGAGTCTTATGCCAAACCTTTGGCTTACGAATAAATTCATAAACCGCAAGTGTAGACGGTATTATCTGTAAGTATATATAAAATGTCATTAAGAAAGAGTATTTTACCTTCTTGAGCGCATATTCGTCACCGTGTCTCATCAATGACTCGACAGATATCAACGGCATGTATGTAAAGCTAAATATGAACGTAGCAAGAGAAAGGTAGAAGAGCCATGCACGACCTGCGAAGGCTTCCTGCATATAGTCAACGATTGGCATAGGGGTTCCAGACCAATCAATCCAATAGAGGGTAAACATGATCCATCCCGGTATTGATACAACAAAGATAATTGGAGATATTAGAAGATATAAAAGAAAAACGGTTCTTCCAAATCCCAAATCTTTTACCAGACTAAATGGATTCTTAAAATGAAAATGTAACGAATACAGAAACCCCTTGTTCCATCTTGCTCTCTGCTTTACCCAAGGCTTTAATTTTGGCGGCGCTTCCTCCCATGTAGTGCTATTGATGGGAACGACAATGTGGCCTTTTCGAGCTAGTCGAATGCCCAAGTCAGCATCTTCAGAGACGTTCAACACATCCCACCCATCAAGTGTTCGTAGAATTTCGGTTCTAAAGTAGTTACTAGTACCTCCCAAAAGAATAACCCTTCTCAGAGCATAATATGCAGGCAAAAGCACCAGGAAGTGTTGAACGTATTCTATGCTAAAAAATTTAGTCAATAGTGACTGGTCTGAATTGTAGTAAGCCAGACGCGCCTGAACGCACGTAACTTCTGGATGCTTTAAAAGATAGACTACTGCCTTCCTCAACTGATTGGGATCCGGTCGGTCTTCTGCATCGTAAATGGTCAGAATAGAGCCCCTTGCACCAGACAGTCCCTTATTGAGAGCGTTTGGTTTTGTTCTTGCCCCCTTTGGATGCAAGTATATGTATTCAATATTAACTTCAAGTTTATCCCAGACCTTTAGTACTTTGGGAAAACCATACTTTGAATATTTAATAGCGTTTACCTCTCGCGCGTGACGAGGAAGTGTTAATACCGATCTTAACGTACGCTGATCATCGGGTTCAATCAAGATTCTGATATCCAGTTTATCTTTGGGATAATTTATTTTCCCGATGCTTTTAAAAAGATAAGGCAAAGTCAGCTCTTCCTTGTATACTGGTAACAGTATGGTTACTATTGGTAGTAAATGATCGGGTATTGCCCTTGACTCTCGTTCTGACACTTCAGTAATTTGTGGATCCTTGACAAATACTCTAGCCAACACAATAGCTGCGAGAATATCCGCAAACACGTACATGAACGTGGTCAATGTCATGTAAACCAGGATAATGGCGGTCGGAATTTCCAAAAAATAATCCTCCGGTGTTGATTAATACTTACCCATTGCGTTCTTTCATATCTTGAATCTCTTGATGTTTTGATGTGATAGCAGTCAAATCGTCAGTATTGCTTCCTTTAGGGTATCTATGACTAATTTTTGATCTTTTCCTGAAATTAATGTAATACCGTATTCTCTTGCAAGTAAGCTAGTGGACTCGGCAGATTCTGGGATGGCGACCATTATTGCTTTCGTAGGTTTGCAATCGTAAACACCGCCAAACATCTTTACAATGGGAGTATCAGGCACTATAACGTCTGAGTACACTATATTTACTACAACAGACTTTTCGTCTTTTTTTGCTATGATGTCAAATAGATATTCCACTCCGCTATTTCCAAACATCTTACCAGGACTGTTCACTTCAAAACCTAGCTGTCGTAGTAATTCCCTATAAGGCTCCTGCAGGACCACGGTGTCTGAATTAAAACTCTTGCTTAGAGTGTATGAATACAAATTTACAAAGGCTGTGTCTGAAACTGAGATCATTCTTTCGCACATTCTACAAAAGAAAAAAATCAGAGGATCACGGGATGCTTTTGAACAATCGTTACATACAAACCAGCCTTCATTTATTCTGATATCTGGACTCCCGTTGAACTCTAGAATAACACCACATCTCGGACAGTGCTTGGAATGGCCATCAGTATCCAGGGTTAGTTGGTCTTCAGGACAAACATACCCACACGTTAAATGGTGCACCGTCCTCTTTTGCACAATGTTGGTTGACTTGCAATGAGAGCAAAGGAACCTTGTGGCAATATTTGGTGAAGAGCATTTGTCGCAAACTATAATTTTTTCATAAAAGTGTGAGTCAAGAACCCTGTATTTAGTCAAGCGTTCTAGCAAGCCGGGAATCTTGCTTATCTCCAGCTCCGTCACACCCTCTACTTGAAGATACCTACAAGAATGTTGTAAATCAAAGGAAGGCTTTAATTCCTTGACATCATTAATGAGAAGGTTAATTATTCTCTGAACGTCTGGCATGCTATAAATCCCACGTTCTTCCTCTTCTGTAACTATCTGGTAAGAGGGATTAAGGGCATTTTTGATATAAAATGGTTCCAAAGAACCTGGCCTGTCCACTCTCTCTTCAATTGCTTCCATTTCTTTAAGATTAACATTGCTCTCGCTTTTTCGGCCGAACACTCAAAAGCTTACTTGAAACCAATATAAGAAGCTTACAATGTTTAGGTATCAAAGAAAAATATGAAAGATCGATTTTTAATACAAATGAAGCATTCCTTACAAGTGTTGTAATAACAGAAGATAGGTAGGTCTAGTACAGAATTCATGAACTTTTAATATTTTTGAGTTATTTTGGAGATTATGTTTCCAGTTATCGTTGAATTCATGGGCTCTGGAGCATCCTAAATGTGTTACACCATACTTTCCAAATACAAGTTAGGCTTAATAAAATATTTATAATCAAACAAGAAATGGAAATGATCATATCTACATGAAAATAAGACTGGTTGGGATACCTACGGCTTACTTGATTATCTCAATTTTATTAGCAAATGTTTACTTATCATTATCAAGCACACCGCTAATTGCCGCACAAGAACAGACTGACGAAGCTGAAAACACAAATGAAACAGAAGTCAACCCCGCATATCCATTACCTGAACTTAAGGATCCTCGGCTTAAGGTTGAAGTGGTCGCTGACGGACTAAGTGTGTCTACAGGAATAGCATTTTTAGACAATGACACAATCTTGGTTTTAAAGAGATATAATTCCGGCTTTCAATTCGGTGGACTTACCACAGTAAATCTAATAAAAAATGGGAAGTTGCAAGACAAAGAAGTTCTCACTGTCCCTACTGGATTGTGTGACAAAAATAACGTTCAACCCAAATGCTCAATACACAATGAGCGTGGACTACTGGGCATCGCTACTAAAAAAATTAATGCCACTAGTCCTTTGATACCAAATAACACTGAGGTATTCCTTTACTATACCGAAATAACATTAAATGGTGAGATACTTGGTAATAGAGTTTACAAATACATCTGGGACGGGAATAAACTTTTCAATTCAACTCTGATTCTAGACCTACCGGCATCTCCTGGGCCAAGACACAATGCTGGAAAAGTGTTAATTGGTCCTGATGGTTATCTTTATACTGTGATAGGGGATCAAAGCCCTGATTCGACATTAAATCCAAATGGCAGTCGTCTTCATCGCGGTCAGCTTCAAAATATAGCGTCGGGGTCCCCACCAGATAACACCTCTGTGATATTACGTGTAGATCCGGTTAATGGATTACCGGCACCAGGAAATCCCTTTGTCAATACAGATACTGACACCAGAAGTGCTAGCAATACGAATATCAGTGCATTGAGTAGGTATTACGCATATGGCATTAGGAACAGCTTTGGTATTGCTATTGATCCTGTTACAGGGAAATTATGGGACACTGAAAACGGGGAGTCTAGATACGATGAGATCAATTTAGTACAACCGGGCTTTAACAGTGGTTGGCGCAAAATTATGGGTCCTATGTCTAGAACCAACATTACGGAATCTGATCTAGTTAAGTTTCCCGGCTCAAATTATTCTGATCCAGAATTTAGCTGGAACAATACGGTTGCAGTAACTGACCTAGAATTTTTTAACTCCTCCCAACTTGGAAAAAAATACGAAAATAATCTGTTTGTGGGTGACTATGTCTCGGGAAGTTTATATTTCTTCAAATTAAATAAGAATAGAGATGGCTTTGATTTTGGAAAAGGCAATCCGGGATTATCAGATCGTGTAGCAGATAACGAAAAGGAAAGATCAAAATTAGTCCTAGGCACTGGATTTGACGTCATTACCGATATTCAGACTGGTCCCGATGGGTATCTGTATATAGTATCGTACATCGAACATTCTAATAATCGTCCTGATAATATATCTAGAATTTATAGAATTGTCCCTGCAACCTAGTTCCTCTAATTGCTGTATTTGAATACCGTTCCTGATTATTTTGATTAATATTCTGTTGAATACCAAATCAGACAGCTAACTTGATAATAAAATCGACACTGTTTCTGTTATAGTGAATTGATACTATATATATAAATAGGTAACCAACAACGAGTCACCATATTTTCATTGAAAATAACTCCATCCGCAACAAAAAATTCTAAGAAAAAAGAAAATTGAATTACGCTTTTAAATGCTAGTCTGTTGAATACTTTTGTTCCTCTTACATATTCTCTGTGACGATGTGTAATTTCTCACTTTGTCTTATGAAGACTACGGAGCAGAGAGCTGCCATGTAAAACCCTGCTGCAATTAGTAAGTTGCCGCTAAAACCAATTATCATTGAAGATATAACTGTAACCACCGTTCCGACCACCGAGGCTATCACGTTAACGCCCCAAAGTAGTGTTATAACCGTATTTTTTTCTTTATCGGATTGTTCTGCTTTGGATCCTAATTGAGGGGGAGAGTAAGCCATTCTGATGATACTCGGAAATTGAAATCCCATAACTATCCCAACTGGAAATAAAAGCGCAAGAGTCAATGCGATTCTTTGTGGAAGTTCTAGAATTATATTAGAATAGATAATCTCTTGCAGAAGGATATAGTAGGCTAAAACTATCCCAACTAAAATAGGTATGGATACGGCTATAGCTTTAAAGGGTTCTTTAGCGAAAAGACGGCCACTCAAATAGGAACCAATTCCAGTAGACAGTAGAATCGAAAATAATATGACAGTTAAAGCCAATATAGGAGTTCCTAGAAGGAGTAAGAATTTCTGGATAAAGGTAATTTCTAAAAAGATGAATCCAAGTCCAATTAATATAACAAACAGAATATGGAATCCTATATGTCCATTTTTTTGGATTCTGTTAATCCTTGAGTAATATATCAAAATTGCTGTAAGTACCGCAGATAAAATTAGTATCGTTTCCAAAAGTGTTATCATCTGTTTTGGTACCAGTTCCTTTGCAAAATAGAAAGGTGAGTCATCAGTTGGTAATTTTAGTCCTGAAACTGGTCGCTGCCAATTTGGTGTAGTTGTGGAGGGATTATTATTAGTGGGAGTATTTTCTAGATGAGAATTTTCATCAGAATTGTTAGTAGAAAGAAGGCTGTCATAAGGAGGTTGCACAATTTGACCAGCCATAGCTATGATTTTAGCGTTATTCTTTGCTACTTTATTTTTTATTATGTTCAATTCGGAATTGTTAAAAGGACTATTCTTTACTAATACTAGGACAGGACTCATTGCTGTTTCATCATTACATCGTCCAGGTTCACGACAATTCTCAATAACCACTATCTGTCTAGCTATCTCATCAATCGTTTTTCCAGCTTCTTCCTGGCGTAATGATTCGATTAACAGAGGCATGAGCCTGGGTAATTCAATGTTCCATCTAACCATAGATAGTAATCCATTATTCTGATCTAGGTGTTGAAGATAGTCTCGAAATGCTTCCACCGTATAAAGGTAATTTTCCGATAGCGCGTAGCCCCCAGCAAGTTGTGCAGCCCAAGAATCAACAAGTCTTATAATTATTATATCATATTTTGAAATGCTAGAGCTGATAAAACGTCTACCATCATCGATAAACAAATCCACGTCAGTACGCTCAAATAAGTTTCCGGCTAATTTCCCAAATTTCTTGGCTTCTGATACTACAGATGGGTTTATCTCAACGGCAGTGACTTTTTTAGAACCTCCTACTAACGCAACCAAAACGTCATCTCCGCCTCCACTACCTACAACAAGCGTATTATTGATGCTCCTATCACCCAATATATCATATGGCAAATATTCCATTCTTCCTCTTAGCCATTGCAAATCAGAGACAGATCCATTCCAACGTTGAACATCAGTGGAAGCGTCCGCATCAATTAGAATTGAGGCCAACTTCCTGTCCTTGCTAAGGTCAATGCTCGAGTTCTGTAAGACATCTACCCTAGAAAAGGAGTTCCACACAGTTGCTAAAAGCTTTACAGAAGGATCCGCTAGCTTGTAATGAAGTCCCTTACTTTCGCCAGGCTGTATAGATAGGATCTTATCAAAACTATATATGTTTACCACTGTTATGATCGTAGTTACAGCAAGTACAATTATCACGTACGATTTGGTCTTATTTCCTATCTTCAGTAATTGTTTTGATGATCCTTTTGTTTTATGCCCTGATTTTAATAAAAACAAAAGAGCAGCAACAGAAAAGGCACTAACTATTACTGCTAACGATAGCAGCGTAGATTCTGCGCCCAGTTTCTGCATGAAAGGATCAAGTATAAGAGTAGCAATCGCTGCTGCCCCTAAATCCACAAAATACAGCTTACTAATCTCTTTGGGCATTGAAGTATATATTAATGCCATAGTCATACCTGCAAAAAAGAATGGAATCGATGAAGCAAGGTAAAATAAATAAATAAAGTTAATGTTTGGGGGTAGGATATATGCTATTATAAATAAAAAGATAGGAATTGAAATTGCAAAAGTAAGCGATGACTGAACTATTCTAGAAGGGATAAAACCTCCGTCAGTCTCTTTATGTTTTTCTTCGTCAATTTTGGCTTTGCTCTTAGAGATGTACACGGTAATGGCTCCAATTCCAAGCCCAAAAAAAGCTATGGATATAGCCATAAAAGCATAATCATACCACAAAATAATTGAGAAGATCCTAGTAAGCGTAAGTTCAAACAAAATAGTGCCGAAAGAAACAACAAATATTGTGATAAGGAGGAAGATCATCAGAGACGATTGGGTTCGCAATAGGTCTCATTCTCAAAAGATCACATGCATTATTTAGGTATTGTCATTTAAATAGAAATATTCATTATTTTTACTATCTCGACAAACACAATTAGAAAAGGCTTTGTTATAATACTGTTACTGTATTGATAGTATAAACCGATTTGAGCAAAGCTTCAAATCATATATGTTGATTATAAAATGCCTGAACATAAAATTTATTTTTATATCGGAATTTCACAAGTGAGATTGCTTGTTACTTATTTAGTTACAGTTAATGATTGATTGTTGATACGATTATCTGACAATTCTTACCTCTATGTCATATAATCCTTCAAAATTGACTTCTTCCATACTAGTGTATGGATATCTATCAATATTGAAGTTATTTGCAGGTCCATTAATTTTAAATAATTGTGTTGAATTTTCATAAACCTTGCTCCACCGGTGACAACGATATTTTTGTTCATCCATTTTTGCTGATTTTGAACCTCGTCTCTGTGGGAAGACATAAACGCTAATGGGGATGAAATCATTCAATATTACGGTTGCTTGTAATAGTAGATAAATAGGGAAAATGAGATTAATTCGGTTTATATTGATGGAGGATTCAATTGAAGTGTCCGAAATTAGTACGGACTCGCTTTGATATTATTAGATACGAAAAAATCCTTGTCAGCCTTTGTATTCCTAGAATATGAATCTGTCTAGACATATTGATAACTCATGTAGGATTTGTACAATTACTTACGTTATATCGTAACAATCCTAATCGATTTCTTCTTTCTTTTAATCTTTGTAGGCACTTACATTTTCCTGGGATATAGCAAATGATTTATAATGAGAGACGACTAGAGCCAATTGTCTACCGCTTTGAATATGAGAAATAAAGTAATTGCAACGAGTTCAATAGTTGTCATTCTTTCTCTTTCCATCTTTCAATTGGATATCAATTCCCAAAGACAAATTGTTGCCCAGAATGCTACGAAGTTCGATCATCCATTTCCTATACTCAAGGACACCCATTTAAAAGTAGAATTAGTAGTAGATGGCCTATCGGTACCTACTGGAATGCTATTTTTAGATAAGAATAACATTTTGGTTTTGCAGAGATATACGAGCGGATTTCCATTAGGAGGACTTACTACTGTAAACTTGGTTACAAATGGTAGTATTCGAAGTGAACCAGTATTAACAGTTCCAACCGGGTTGTGTGACATCGAGAATTCCACTGAGAACTGTAATGCATTTAATGAGCGTGGATTGCTTGGAATATCTGCCAGAAAAATCAATCTAAATGATCCGTCGATCGCAGGAAATCTAGATGTATATCTTTACTATACTGAAGTAACGTTAAATGGAGAGGCGCTTGGTAATAGAGTTTATAGGTATCTATGGGATGGGAACAATCTTGTCCATCCGAAACTTGTTTTAGATTTACCCGCCCTGCCAAGCCAAAGCAATGTTGGTGGCAAAGTAATCGTTGGTCCGGATGACTATCTTTACGCTGTAATCGGTGATGTAACTTCTTCCAATAAGACGATCCCAATTCATGAAGATCCAGTACACCTAAAACAAATATTCTGCTGTCCGACTGGTCACCGTGGCCAACTTCAAAATATTATCTCTGGAGCCGCGTCAGATAACACATCGGTTATTCTAAGAGTAAATCCCAATAATGGTTTGCCTGCACCAGATAATCCATTTAATTCCTTCACTGGTACCGATAATAAAGACGAGGTAGACAACAAAATTGGAAACGATAATGCTAATCTCGCTCGCGATCAGGCTAAGACCGATTATAATGCAAGTTTATTAAGTAGATACTATGCATATGGCATAAGGAACAGCTTCGGTATAGCATTTGATCCTATAACAGGGAATTTATGGGATACTGAAAATGGAGTCGACAAGTACGATGAAATAAATTTGGTAGAACCAGGTTTTAACAGTGGTTGGGCTAAAGTCATGGGCCCAATAAATCGCATTAATGGAACAGAAGTAGATGTGAATGCATACGGATTATATACTTGGAAAGGATTAAAAATGAATGCGACCGTCAATGTGACGGCAAATGATCTAGTTAACTTCCCGGGTTCAAAATATTCCGATCCTGAGTTTAGCTGGAAAGAGGCTATTGGCGTAACCGCCCTTGGATTTTTAAACTCCTCAAAGCTCGGAGAAAAATACAGAGATAATTTATTTGTAGGTGACTACGCTTATGGTAATCTGTATTTCTTCAATTTAAACAAGAATAGGGACGGAATAGAATTCGATAAGAATCAAACCGGTTTATCAGATGTAGTCGCTGATAACGCAAATGAAAGATCTAAAGCGGTCATAGGAACTGGATTTGATATAATTACTGATATTCAAACGGGTCCCGACGGTTACTTATACATAGTGTCATATAGTGAATATTCAAATGACCGACCAGATAATGTTTCCAGAATTTATAGAATCGTCCCTCAATAATGTAGGGACCAAAATTATAGATCCAGTATTATGTATAAAGAGATTCAATTTGGTAGAACCATGGTTTAACAGCGGATGGAACAAGGTGCAAGGAATATCGATAAAGTAAAAAAGCAATCTGATTCTGTTATTTCTTCTAACGTTGAATGGTTACTAAAGTCAGGGATTAAAATAAAAGATGGTGATGATAAAGGTGCGTTATATGGATGGAAGAACCTGAATCCTCCTTCCTATCCGTTTGTATACTCTGAGATTACGGGGTATGCTGTTACATGCTATTGCTGGCTCTGCTCTGAACTGGGCAGGCCAGAAGGGCTTCATGCAGCTAAAGAAGCTGCACAATGGATAACAAGAAAAATGAATTCAGAGTTTTTACTTGCTGCGGGTTATGTGGAAGAGGACAGTTTTGTACAAAAGGGAGATCTGTCAAATCAGATTTACCTCTTTGATAATGGAATGGTGATGATAGGATTGCTTAACCTTTATAAAATTAGTCGAAAAAAGGATCTGCTCCAATTTGCAAGCAACATGGCAGATTCTTTGTTAAAGCATTTTTTCAATGGTTCGAACATTTCATCAGCACTGATTGACAGATTCTACAAGCCAGTGGAGATGAACGAGGGAAAATGGTCTACTATTCCGGGCGCCTATCACACTAAATTATCCATGGGCTTGCTTGAACTATCAAAATTAACCAATAATGCAAATTATGCCAGGATCTCAAATGCTATCTGTCACTTTGCCATGTCGCTGCAAAAGCCAGACGGTCGTTTTGAGATGAGGCCAAAGTCGGAAATAACCTATTTGCATCCACAGCTGTATGCATGTGAGGGATTGGTTTACTCAGGAACCTTTGAATCAAATGAACAATATCTAAAGTCAGGATTGCAAGGCATAGTATGGGCTGCAGAACAACTCAATGACATAGGTGGTCTGCCCAGGGATAATTCTGGCGCATCCGTAGAACAATCTGATGCCATGTGCCAGTTGCTTCGACTGTTAATTTTATGTTATTCTGATTTGGTTAAACTCATAGACGAGTCATCACTGACAGACATGATCAAAAAGTTACATATGAGGATACTTGAATTTTGTATTATCTCAGGTAACGATGACAGGGGTAGCGTAAAATACCAGCTTGGTTTCGACACTGCGTGTTCGTGGTGCACAATGTTCTGCCTGCAGGCACTAAGGTTATGGCAGAAGAATATGGAGAGCGAACGACATGGTCGCCTGAAAGGTAATGTGGGCAGGTTTGATTACTTTGTCTGATGTTTGTTTGTATTATGGTAAATTCATGTGGATGCATTGATGAACTAGGATAAGTAGCTCCACGCTTGAGAGAATATAAAATAAGTGTAGCTAATAAAACAAATTGGAATATTTAGGTGACGTGACTTTTTTCTTCAAAATTTGGGAATTTTTTTTGCCGCGTCACGGTTTTGCAAGGAAGTTCCTGCCTTATGATGACCTACAACCATCCATATTGGATTCCAATCCCATCCAAGATAGCGTAATGCTCTTCTGCAATAAACAAACTGCTTGCCAAACTCTATAATTATTGCATCACTTAGCAACTTTTTGCTCAATAAGAAAATAACATTTGGAGAAAAGATATGGGAATGCGCATATGGAACAAAGAATACGAGAATCTGTATTTTAAATTAAAGTTCTTAATTTAATTTGTTCTATCATCAATGTATATTCAGATTTAGATTTCATACCTGATGTTTCAAAGAACCCCGTATCTTATTGATTTTTAGTATAGGAAATATTTTATTTTTAATTTCTTGGCTAATCCCTGAAGGCGGTTTTAAATTAGAATCCAAATTAAATCCTTCAATAAGTAAAGTACAAGTAATGTCGTTGTCAGCTGGAAACCAAGTTCTTGCTGGATAACTGTATATTACAGGCAATTCTCTGAGTTCTGTGGAATGTTCCTTTACTCCTCATGATTCCACGCAAAGAACCAATTATCAAAGCAGGTATGGTGCATAAATCTAGTACCATTTTTGATATCAGAATTGTGGTATCATACTTTCTGCCTTTGTTATTTTTATTACAAACAATCAATCCGTATATGTTTGCTGTAAGAAAAGAAACAAAGCAGAAAAGCTGTATTGATAATGATGTTAATACAATATTGAACTCTAAATCCAGCAAGCTGTTAGCTGTTGTAGCCATTACAATGTCAAAAATCATGAGGCAAAGAATAAACACAAATTTTAAATAATGAAAACCTGTAAGAAAAATCTCAATCTTTTTATTAACAGGTAATGTACTTTTCAATAATCTTGGTATTAATTTTATAAATCCTCTTGTATGACCCTCACTTACCCTAATCCTTTGATTAAAATACGACCAAAATGAAGTTGGTGACTGACTCCACGCATTAAGGTTCTCATCAAAGATAATACTTGTTGCTGCCGCTGTTGTTGCTGCTGCTGACAATTTAGCAGTATCATTTTTGAGCTTCGAACCTTGATGTTCTCTTAAATAAAGGCGCAAGGTAAGATCCCAGTCCTCACAAAGATCAGTTGAAAAGCCAATTTCTTGAATGATTGAGCGCCTTATCATAAATAGACTGCCTGTAATTTGGATTGGCAGATTTAGCTTATCTCTTGCAACAAATTCTATAATGTTTCTTAAGGCGAGTCTCAATTCTGTTCCCTTGCTTACCCAATTTGCAAATCTCTTATTTTGGTATAGATAGTTGTTGTACGGCATGCAATAGCCCTGTATTGCATTGCAGTTTTTTTTAGAATCAGAAAGGCTCTGGAGAAATTTTTCAATGGTATCAGGTGGAAGGATCATGTCTGCATCAAGTATAATTACCCAGGAGCTGTCGTACCTCAAGTTTTGGAGTGCCAGATTCAGAGCTCCTCCCTTAGATCCAATTCTTTGACTTTTTCTTATTATCTTTAGATTTTCCATCCTCTTTGCCCACACTTCAAGGATCTCAAATGTTGAATCAGTAGAATCATCTACCACGATGACTTCAAATCTACTGCGATCATAAGTTAGGTTTTCAAGAGATTCTAGTAAACTTTGAATAACTTTTTCTTCATTATTGGTCGCGACAATTATACTAATGGCAGGATAGTAAAAATTATCAGATTCTATATCCTGAGGGGATCTTACCTCAAGGACATTAAAAGATTTTCTGGATTCAGTGCAATCAAATTTGGGATCTCTCAGGCTATCATGAAAAATTATATTCTTGTAATTAGTAACTACATTGTTGCATTTGCTTTCCATAATTCTTTTTGACTTTTTGGCGCAAAGTAGGTCAAATTTCTGTTTTGAATCACAATTATGACACCTTGTTGATGTGTACAGGAATAAAAGAGTCCTAAAACCATAGGCGAGCAATAATAATGATATGATTAGGGAAACCGATTCTAGCACATAAATTGCCACATCTATAATTAATATGTCGAATTTAAATAGATTGAGGAAATAGGCGCCTGCACTATTGCATGAGCTATAATCATTTACAGGACGGACCGGAAAGTAAAACTTAAGTCAAACAGTATCAAGATTGATAACTAATGAGTAACAAGTTTGTATCATCTACTACGGGTACTGCGTGTGATGTCATGTTGATTCCATTGGCCGGCATTCTCTCTTTGATGATGGTTGGGCCTATGAATACTAGCCATATGGCATTTGCATTTAAAGGTCCTGAGGAAAATTCCATGGATCTAGGAGATGTTGGTCTAACAAATCTTGATATTCCGTCGATAGATTTCACTTTGCCTGATGGCTCTAGCGTTTCACCGGACTTTAGATCAATTTACTTTTACAGCGGTGGTGAAGGCGAAACGATTTATGCCTATTATAATGATTACGAATTGCCTGAAGACAAACCACAGCTTAAAGTGGGCGATGAATTTAATGTTGATGCCTATCTATCTCATGCGAATACTCCAAAGCCAGAAAATATTGATATTTCAATTTCCAAGATATTTTCAGGAAACGAAACTGGCAATTTTACAACGATGACGTTAGATAAACCGCTAAACGTTACATCCAGCGGAAATACATATGAAATACCTGAAACAGCAGCTGGCAATTATATACTAGATACTTTTGTATCCTATCCATTTGGGGGCATCGTTTTGGTCTATACCATAGAAATCCAATTGGGTGCATAGCTACAATAAATCAGTCGGTGGTTAACAAATCTATGATATTTGTTAACGCTGAAATACTCTAAAACTATTGAAAGAATTACGGGCCATGATGGTCTAATTGTCAGATATCGTAAATGAATTTCGGAAAATGTAAAGTTATTTGTCTACGCAATTTGAACATTCAAAAACAATGTGTTTTTCATTTTGATTATAATATTCTTTTGATATTTTTGTATCAAAATCAATTATATGGGTTAACAGACATGATCTCCTGCACTCTTTAGTAAGCTTACGCTAGAATAATATTTGCTGTTACATGTAACTTAGGCCTATCATTTCAGTAATAATTACCATTAGCAGATAATTTCTATTATTATGGACATGGTGATTTTAAAAATACTCATATGCCTGCTATGCTTGATCTGTTACTAAAGAAACCTTTTTCCTATAATTTCAGCAATTTTGATTGCTGAGTCTCCCTTGCCATAAGGCGATTCGGCAGGCCCCAAACCTATTAAATTATTTTTTTCAAGCGTTTTAATCTCTTTTAGAATAGCTTCATGCTCTAATTTACATAAGATTGAATGACCTGATTGCACGGATTCTGGTCTTTCAGTACATTCTCGGAGGACTAGGGCCCGTTTATTTATCATTGGTGAGGTTATTTCTTCTTGTACTCCACCTGAATCTGTGATTACAAACTTGCAGTTCATCATTAGCCTCAAAAAATCTAAGTATCCAAGCGGGGGAATTATTTTAATTCCCTTGCCCATATCTCTTATCAATCCGAACTCTTGTATTCTTTTAAGTGTATGAGGATGCGTGGGAAAGATATATTCTAGATTTGAGTCAGAAAGTGCCATTAAAATTTGTTTAATGATATCCATATTATCCACATTTTCAGATCTGTGTAGTGTAACGAGAACAAAGTCATTTTGCTCTTCAATGCCAAGTGATCCAATGTTAGATTTTGTATTTGCCTTACGATTCCCATTGGAAAAGGCTTTATTCAAACATTCATTAACAGCGTCAATAACAGTGTTACCGACCATGTGAATCTCACCATATGCATTCTCACTTTGAAGATTCCTGCTCGAAACTTCAGTTGGTGATAGTAAAATATCTGAAACATGGTCTACGATTTTTCTGTTGTGTTCTTCAACTGTCTTCCAATCATTACTCCTCAATCCGGATTCAATATGTGCAATTGGAATATTGGACTTGAGCGCAGCCAACGCACAGGCAAGAACACTGTTTGTATCGCCTTCTACCAGCATAACTGAGGGCCGCAT
>JGI10215J12807_1004724_pt1 | contig 19450 bp, 34 predicted proteins | sample WisResreferecore_FD_12807 | JGI IMG/M metagenome (IMG submission 12807) | reverse complement strand
CTAAGCCCCCGTCAGCATAAGACCCACTATTCTTCATTGCCGGCCTGTAAGTAGGGCGCATTCTGTTTACTACCTCTGCCCCTCCTGCCTTAGCTACATCAGCCTGGGACCAAACAACCTCCCCGGCGTGAACAACTCCAGCGGGCTTATACTTTGGACCGTCACCAGTGTAACCACCTTCTGAGAATCCTGATCCCGTAAGCGCCTGCTTTGCTGCTGCTATATTCCCAAGGATAGTAGCAATTGTTGTGGCCATTGCTACCAGGTTTCCGGGATACGGGATAGATTGCGATGCCTTGATGCCTCCGGTTAAAGCCGCCGCTGTATCAAAAGCGATGGATGTAAGAGTTAAGCCTTTTTGAATTGCGCTTCCCTCAGCCGCAAGTCCGGCAAGGGCACCTGAAACTATTGTGGCTGATTGTAATTGTGCTTGATCGGATGCCTCGTTTGCTCGTTGCCTTTCCCCCGCATTCTTTATTGCTGCTTGCGTCCTCTGATTATCAAGGGTGATCAGCGCACGGTTTAAAGAAGTAGCAACATCTACCCGTTTGTCCGCCTCTCCTTTCAATGGATCAGTTGTTGCATCGGGCGTCCCTGTTGTTCCGGTGTCAATAGCTCCTGCCCGGCCTTGCGCCGCCAGAGCCGTAAAGTCTTCACCTGTTTGTTTTCGCTGGGCTTCAATTAAATTTTGTGTAGCTCTTACCTGACCCTGAATTCGCTTCTCTGTATCTGCAACAAGTTTATTTATCTCCCTTTCTTTTTGAAGCTTCAGCGTCAGTAAAGACTCATTGTCTTTGTCAAATCCTAACTGTGATTTTATTATTCCAAGCTGTTCGGTAAGTACTCCCTTTAAATCGGTCTGATTTGATTTAAGGTTTTCAACAATCTCGTTGCTAAGCTGTAATTTTTCGTTATACTTAGTCTGCTCGTCAGCAATCTGAGTCAGTTTTTCTTGATTCTCTGCCAGTCTATCGCTAACCGTTCCCCTTATTTCAATTTCTTTTCTTTGAAGGTCTTCAGCGTCTTCTTGCATTTGAGCCAATACCTTTGCCTCAATTGCAAGCGCAGGACTTAGCTTGAATAGAATTGCTGAAACGATAGTTGAGAAAATACCTTCACCATCTTTACCTGTGGAAATAAGTTCTGCAAAGCTATTTGTTACAAGTGTCGTTGCGGCTGATAGTTGATTCTGCGCAAATTCAAGATCTTTTGCGCCAAGCGTCGAGCGCGCATAAGCCCCAGCTAAAGCCGTAACTATACCTACCGCTGCGGTGGCAGGGTTAGCGAAAGAGGCTATCTTTGTAGTTAGCGAACCAACATTAGTACCAGCGATATTTATATTCCCGGCTACATCCTGGAATGATTTTGATGTTTTCTGAAGATCCTTACTGATTTTCTGATTTGAATCGATCAGCTTATCAAGCGATGTCTTTACACCGGTGACCGATTTTTGAAGCTGCCCGTACTCTGATTGATTCTTTTTAAGGATAGTTTCCAGCCGTACGCTTTCCCTCGAATACTCCTGTATGGTAATACTCCCCTCTTTGAAGGCTTTCTTTAAAGCATCCTGCTCCTGCTTATTTTGTATGATAAGCTTTTTAAGCGTCTCAAGTTTTGTGAAAGAATCTTTCTGATCTATCTCAAAATGTAATATACCTGTCCTTTCTTCGTTAGCCATAAATTATAAAGTTTGGCTTGGTATTTCGTCTGTATAAGTAATATTGAATTCTATCGTGTATAGTTTTTCAATCTCCTTAAGCACAACAAAACTATCACTATCAATAATAACCACCCTTCGATCATAAATACTATTCACTATCGTAACAAGTGGAGAGGTTTTTATATACGAAATAGCCTCTACCTGTGACTCTGTTAGCTGCTGGCTTCTTACGCGTTCTGTTTTCTTTGAGGTTCTGTGAGTTTGAATATTATCAGAATCCGCAAACTCTCCACCGCTTTGTGGCCATGTTGGAAATAAATTCTTTCTAGCCTCTCCGGTGGCAAGTATGTCAATGCCTCTATCTTTTTTACCCGGGAAATTCCAGTAATCAAAGCCGCCTACAGGATTCATCCATGATAAATACCTATCCTGATTATAGCACTCACAATCTATTTTAAGCGTCTTTGTCTCTGAAATAGCCTCCGTTTTTTCTATTGTAATAGTTTCTGGAATGGTAATAACCACATCAGCCTGTCCCGCGCTTATGCCGTCACGTATAAGCTGCAGGTAAATCCTTGCTCCCACTGCCGTGGCGGTTAGTTCGGCGCTTAAGGTATATGATCCATTAGCGGTGATTGTCTGTTGTGGAATAGCGCTTGTTGGCACACCAGCCCCATCGGATAAATAAGTATTAACACGAATACCGGTAGTAAACGTGGCGGTACCAGTAACAACAATTGGAATAGAGATTCTAACTACCTCACCCGTAGAGGTGGTTAATGTGGTATATGCTATTACTGGGGATATACTTACTGTGGTCACCGCTTCAGAAAAGGAATCAAATCCTTTTAAATCAAAAGCTGTCGGCGCTGAAAAGTTACTCCAATTTACTGGTAATGCCAGAAAGGCAAACTCTCTCCTGTATAGCGTCACCGTTGTTTCTGATGATAGGCAAGACGGATCAGTTAATTTTTGCCTATAAACACCCTCGTCATAATTAGATACGGATATATGAATTCCCCCCTGCTTTAAAAATATTTCATTGAAGTAAAGCGTGTCATTTATGGGATACACCCAATAATCAAGAATAGTGGTGTTGCCACCACCGCCGGATTCCTCGGCTCTAAAGAAAATATTCTTACATGCGTTAGTCCCAACCACTTCAAAAATATAAATAGTACCAGAATAAGCCTCACTGTCTGAAACAACTACTGATAAGTTAGAATCAAGAAATCCTGCAAATAGAGAAAGACCTCCTGCTGTGGTTGTGGATATCTCTAATGCTATCCTATACGTTATTCCTGCTTTTACTCTAGCTACGGCCGATAAATCTTTATACAGATTGTCCGATATAAGATTGGCCCCGCTTAAGTTAATTGTAGGCGCAGAACCTAGTGTCCACCCTAAATCACCAGATCCGTCATTAACAAAAGTATTTAATGGTGGGTTAATAAAATTTTGGTAATAAGTGGATATGAAACTTATATCAAAATACTTACCTGAAAATATCGTAGGTGAATTAAATAATGTTAAAAACTTTCTATTTGAAGCGGCGGGGGTAGGATCAGAATCGGTACCAACATATTCACTCAAACTACCTGAATGAACATTCTTAAATGGAAGTTTTGCATTTACAGCAAATCCGTTTATATTACCTAGATCGGATGTGTAAGTAGGCGTAAGGACTGAAAGTGTAACCCCATCAGAATCATCATATACCTCCGCTACTTCTATATAATAATTTGTTAAAGAATCTATATTGTTAGGAAGTGTCCCGAGAAGAAGATTGTTTTTAGTGGACACCTTTGTCTTAAGTATCTCATTTACTGAGAATACGCATAGTCCATCGGAATCAGGTGTTAGATCGATAGTTGCCAATATGGCGTCTGGTTTTTGCGCAGCATAAAAATGATACCCAATAAGACCACCATGGATCCTTACTTTTAAGTGATAATTATTGTAGTAATATTGTATGGATGCGCCTGTTATGGATAAGTCTACAGTGTTGTCGTAAGCTAGGCTTATTGAAAACGTTGTATCATTTGTATAGGCTGTTATCTGATAGACTCCGTCATACGCAGGAAACGCGCCTCCCCCTCCTGAATTTGTGATCTTTATGAACTCTAGTGCTGCTGCCGATCCTGTGTTTTTAATATCCCCAGACAACGTTAAAGCGGTGTAACCATTTGAATTTGATGCTGTTGAAATAGTTCTTATTGTATCCTCGGTGTTTAAGGGCCAAAGGGTATTTGATATTTCGTATTTGATAGGTAGATGGACACAATTCCAACCGTGTACCCCTGGTGTGGCTGGTGAATCTAAGGCCTCCCAGAAATAAAAATCAGGTCCGACAACTGTTTTTATATAAGAAATTCTGTCTCCGTTTGGAGAGTTCTTTATATAAAATTGTGTGGCACTTAAGGCTTCAATGTACTTGAATCCATTATATGTATCTACGGGAGAAACAATATACACAGTATCCCCGGTAATTAAGTTATGATTCGTATTTAGTGATACAATAGCGTCTCCGTTTGATGAGGTTATAGATCCCTCAGTTGATGATATCGGAGCAAAAAAAGCATATCTATTAAATCCGAAAGGCCTGTTTTCTATAGTGAAAGCCATTTTACTATTTTATCTTAAAACTAATTTCTATTTCATCCATGAAAGACTTAACAAAGTTGTTTATCACCTCAATGCTTATTTTACCTATCAATGTATCGGTAATAACGTTTGAAATAATGTCTTTCCTTCCACCTTTCTTGAATAGCGCGCTGCCTTCCTTGTTGATCCTCCAGGTAAAGAACTTTGCTAAAGAGTCTTTCTTTGCGTCTGATAGTTGGGAGCCTACGCCCTTCTGATCCATCCATTGCCTTATATTTTGTACTACGCCATAACTTTGGGTTGTCTTACGTGGCCCCCTACCGGTTTCCACCACCCATATAAATGGCTTTCCGTAGACATCAAGGGTTATCTTATTGCCCTCTTCGGTGATCTCGTAGTTGATGGAATTGGAGGTTTTGCCGCTGGTGGTGGTGCCTGTGGATCGAAGGTTGGAACGTATATCAGCGACAACATTCTGCCCGTACTTGGCGAGGATTTGGGCTATTGAGATTGTCATTCGTAAACTGAACAGTAGTTAAACGTATCCGGAACCCCTAAAGTAAAAGTTCCTATCCAACCGGTAAGGCAATCTGCCGTGGCCCTTATCACCGGGTCCCAGGTAATAGCAGATATAACAGTGTTATCGGTTCTTATTTCTTCGGTCTGGTCCTCTTCGTCTATTGCCCGGTTTAGTAGCCTTTCAAAAACCTCTTTGATCTCTGCGGCTTCGTTAAGGCAATCCTTATATTCCTTTTCTGTACCGTCCTTTTTGTCATGGACGTAAAAGAACATATTGCATGAATAGTTTGTAAGGAAGTTGTTTTGCGGGTCGGTTACATGTCTGAGTGGATCAAGAGTAACGCACACCAGGCCTTTGTCTGACTGTGAATTGAAGGCTGTCTGACGAGCGTAGGAGTAATCTATGTCATCCCGGACTTTCATCACTGTATCGCCTAAGAATGCTTCGACCTTCTCATGCTGACTCATAAAGAAACAAGGTTTAACTTTAACGCCTTTATACGCTCCGGCAGTAGAGTGGGTGCAGCCTGTACGAAAGATATTCTCTCATCACCTGAAACGCCTCGGGCCACTATTTGTGATAAAGTTACGGCCTCTGCCCCCTTATTATCGGGGATACTTCGGTTCTTTAATAGCATTATCGTAATACTCGTTTACGCGAATATACAATTATTTGGCACGGCTTATTATCTCCTGATACTTTTTTTCGCAGTCCGCTTGCCATGCTGAAAGCAATACTTGGGTATAGAATTCGTTTACGTTCCACGTGGAAAGAAGCTCTTTTCCTGGGATCATAAGCTCTTTGCTCATTTGTTTCAATGTAACCAGGAACCCGGAGGCTTGGTAAAGCTGTGAAAACCCGGCTTCTTCCTCTTCTATTGAGGTAAGGGCTTCCGGGAGCTTGGCCTGGTGGGCGCAAATAAAGTTGTTAGCTTGTAGAAAAAAAAAGAACCCGCGCTTAGAACTTCGATGCAGGAAGCTTCTTTAAGCTCTTCAGACAGGAAGGAAGCCTTTTCATAGTCATACTCTCCGTCTCTTACTTTCTGGCAGTAGATAGCACACCACAAGGGAAAGTATTCAGCGATGGCCGGGATGGTCTGCAGGATATCAATTGTGCCCTCAGGTGTCTTGATAACTTGCGCTAGTGCCTTGTCAAATGTTTGGCGCATGTCCTCAAACTGACCCAGGGATTGAAATGTTATGTCTTTCGGGATGTCCCATTCTTTAACTTTCACCGGCTCCGTGATCATTTCGCAAGGCTCGTTGATAAATTCAAGGGTTGAATACAATGTCTCCACATTTTCAAGTCTGGCTTTACGCATATCAGATTCACATAATCCGAGGCATATTGAGGCCACCTTTATACGATCATTGGTGGTTACTTTTGCAATCTGTGCCCATTGGTTGAAAGAAAGATCATCCCATGAAGATGGGACTTGAACGCTTATGTTATTGATTAGGTAAGGTATCATATTCTGTGTTTACACGCTAAAAACGCTATTAACGTAAAAGTACGTTGATTTTACTTTATCCATTAAGTGAGTAAAACCAACATTCATCGCACGAAATTATACTATTCTCCCTTGCCTCATGGTAATACATGGGGTATGCTGCTGGCCAAACTATACGATAGCGTGGTTTTTGAATACTTGTTTTTTCCATTAGAATGTTACTTTGGTTTGTCCTGGTTTCTTTTTAACAAATATACCGCGCATTATGTAGGTATCAAGGTGGTTCGGGGATCTTCCGATAAGGTCTTTCATCTTGTCTTTACTGATCAGCCCTAGTTTTTTGTCTGAATCAACGTCCTTTTGCTTCAATAGCTGAAGCTCTTCGCCTGTTTCTTCCTGTACTTTAGTATCCGAACATGGTTCATAGATGCTGTTTTCATTGATTACGCCGGCCATTATAAAACCACACTGACTTTTTAGGTTATCGTAGTTCTCCCGGCCTATTGGGGTGGAGTTATTCACAAATCCTTTACAATGGAGGATATCAACTACCCCGCCGCCTACTCCATCCTCATCAACTACCGTGTTCATCATGGTTACATGATGCTTACTGGCTAATTCCCTGATCTTTTGGGCTGATTCTGTCACTTTTAGCCCTCGATAGATCTTAACCTCCATCACCTTGAACCCGTACCAGACTCTTATTGTCGTAGTATCCGCTCCAAACCGGGCAATATCCGCAGTTATGTACCGATCTGGGCCTGGTTTTACAAACTCATTGCTGAATATCGCTATGATCGACTCATAATCTACCAGGCTGTTGGGGTCTTCATCATATTCCCATTCCCCATACTTAAGTCTTGATTTTAGACTTTTGTCTTTGATCTCGTCAAGGGCTTCAAGGTAGCCTTTGTCTATCCTATTATTCTCAGAAGCCAGCGCACGGACGAAAGCGTAGCCTACTTCTAGCATCTTTTCCCGCCATGGCTTGTAAAACACGTGATAAAGCCAGTTCTTTTTAGGATTACAGGTGATCAATACCTTACGGGGAATATTGTAGAGCTCGTTAAGCTGCCTGCCTACCCTGGATTTCAAGGTATCAAAGGCATTAAAATGTACCTCTCCTGCTTCCTCTATGAATCCCCCGGTGTATTCTGTTGATCCCAGCCTTTCAAAGAGCGGATCCGAAGGAGTGTACTTTAATTCAAGTAGGGCCACCTCAGAACCATTGTGAAACTTTATTGCGGAGTAATGTTCATAGTACCTGAATGTTTCTGATACCCCGTGATGCTTAGCTACTTTAAAGAACGTCTTTACCGTGGTGTCCTTAAGGCTTTTTAGCTCTTCCCTGCCTATAAAATAGCGTACACCAGGGTAGTTAAGGCACATTGAAATGATCCACTCACAGCCTAACCAGGACTTGCCTCCGCCTGCTCCGCCACCGAATAGGATATACTTTGTTACCCTATCGTAAAGTAGAAGGATAGCTTCATACTGCCTTTTATTGGGCTTGTGCCTGAACTTCTTCGTCATCCGGTTTCACTATCTCCGCCCCGCTGAAGGTTAATACAATATTGCCGTTTACATTTGCATCAACCTCACTTTGGATAGCTGAAAGCTTAGGAGTGGCATAAGAAAGAATATCAGATATGAACTGAAGGCGTTCGCGCGGCTTTAGCTTATCAAAGTCCTCCTGGATTGTCTCCATGTTATCTTCAAGGAATTTAACAATGGATTCCTTTACCTTCATGGACACCTTGTTTGCGGTGCCCCTGGGCCTACCTGGATTACCAGGTCCAAACTTGCCTTTTTCGTCCCGTTCTGGGCCGTTGTTTTCGGATTCTGTCATTCTTTCTCTCCTTCAAAATAGTTTATTCATAAAAGATTCCTTGTCTGGCGCTGCTTGTATTGACCCGACATGTCTGCGGTAATAATAGAGCCTGTAGTTATCACCAGCCTCCCAGGATAGAGAAGCTATTTCTTTCATGGCTTCAATGGCTAATTGATCCCCTTCTTTGGTTAGCCAAACACTAAGTTCGTTCTTTTTACGATTCAGTATCTCTTCTGCTGTTGGGGTCATGCGATTCGATTTTTAGAGCTTTTTCAATTCTTTCACGTACCAATCTTTCAGCTTAGGGGCAGCATCAAGGATTTTATTAATGTCTCTTTGTGGTAAACCGGTTGCGTCTTGAAGAAGAAGTACAACGGTCCTTCGTTTAAGCGGCCCGGCTTCTATCTTTTTAAAGGCTTCTGATAAATCGATCACCGACTGAGCTATGATTTCAAAAGGCTCTGGATTCTCCTCTTTTACTTTTACTGTAATTTGCTGTGTTTTTGCTTTCATGCCTGTTGGGGTAGATTCCTTTGTCATTCTATTACTCCGTTTTCTTTCATCCATCCATTTGCCCAATCCTTCTTTTGCTGTTCGTCAAAGATTGACCCAGTATCATTCAGGGCCTTTTCAATGTATCTCTTAGCTACCTCGTCACAGGCCGTTGCGTATCCAAAAGGGGTGGCTATTGATCCGGCTTTTTGGATTGCGTCGAGTAATTCAGATTGAAGTTTGGTCATTGTTCCTTTATAGTTAATTCAGAACCTGTTAAAGCATAGTATAAGTTTTGAAGCTGGTGGACGAACTGGAGTTTTACTCCATAATTATCCTCATGAAAGATGCCGTCGACTAGAAAAAGCACAGGTGATCTCGGTGCCTCAATTTCCCATACATAGTCTTCTTCGGTGTGCGCCTCTTCATAATGTGATAGCTTCTCAAATCCACACTTTATAAGCCACTCTTCGGTGAGGGGAATTGGTTCAATGAATTCATCGAATTGACTGTATTCGTCGCCATAAAAGCTTTCTAATGCGGCGTCACCTGATGATAATGGGAACATTGGATCATCCACGCGTTTAAGAGACCTGACGGTTACCGGAATACCCTTCATTTCCGGCCATGCTTCTGGATTATTGATCGTAACGAGATTCCCTATTCTTAAATCCTGTACCTTCATGGTTTTTACTTTACGTTCTCACTTTCTTACTCAAGTTTTCCTACAAGCTCAACCAATTTTTTTACAACAAATGTGATCTCTTCTTTTTTCTCTGCCCTGATCAATGGGTCGATGCTTGCGGCCAACGCTGATATTGCGTTTAAAATTTCTTGTGTTTGCATGTTTTAGTTTTTTTATTATGTTTTTACTCTTTCATCCCTGGATGGTTCTCCATGGCTATACCGTTGGAAATCACTGGGTTAGCGTAATCATATTCAATTACAGGTTCATATGTAGCATTAAAAATATCAGGCTTGCAAGGGTAAAATTCACCTTTAATTCCCTTGATGATGTAGTCCCCGGGCATGGCTTTGTGATCGCCTTCGAGAGTTGGAATTGTAAGGCTGAATGCTGGCGGCCCCATACCGGCTAGATAGGCGGTTTCTGATTCAAGTTCAGTTTTAAGATTCAATCCAACGAATGAACAAATTTCTTCTCGGTTCAATTGATTGTACCGAATGGCTTCAATTACTACTGGTTTCTTCCTGTATTTCATAATGTGTTTCTCTTCTGGTGTCATACCAATTCCTTTTCTTTATAATTAGAGGCTTTTGCCATGCCTTTTTCAATGTACCGGGTCAGCGAAATCCTGTTATTTACAGCCTTTTTCTTAAGGTGTAGGATAAAATCGGGGTCGAATTTGAATGAAATTAGCTTCTTCGCCATAGACAAAAGTACATAATCCTGTATATATTAGCCTAATGATTAACGAAAAATCTTTTTTAAAAATAAATATCACAAAATACTTGCGCGGTATATACCATTGTGTGTATCTTGGTTTATCAATTCAACAAAAAAACTATCAATTATGAAAAAAGCCATCTATTCACACCAAAGACCAGTAACCGAAAGCGGTTTGAATTACAATTCGGGATCTGTTATTAGTAAGTTCAAATCCGGTTCTAATTGGTCAGTCTACAAAGTAGGCTCCACTGAAAGAATTGCAGGTCCTTACAATAACCGTCCAGAAGCCGAAATATTCGCAAAAGCACAGGCTTTCAAATGCCAAATCATCGAAAGTCCTAAAGATGCTTTTGAAGGGCTATAAATCTTGAAGTTCCTGATAGTCTTCAGGCGGAGTCACGGCAACCGGAACCGTGCTTTTTTCAAACACTAAAACGTACAGAGAAATGAATTTAAAAGTGACAAAAACCGGCAGAGCGTTCAATGGCGCACATCGTGATGCTGGCACTATTGTTCATCTTGTTGCGGGGCCTCAGCCACATGGAGACTGGTTCAATAAAGCATTATGCGGTACTGAGCCGGGTCGAAGAGGTAATGGATGGGCGCTTAGTAATAATGGGGTAACGTGTACAAAATGTATTAAAAAACTATGACTAAAACCTTAAAAGTCTCCCAATTAAAGAAAGGTGATGACCTTGGCGGCACCATATTAACTGCTGATCCTCGTTACATTGGTAACTATTGTGGATCTAAAGATAGGGCTGTAGTAACAGTACAGTACGCTAATGGACAGATATCAAGTCGTATATGGGGATGGTCGACTTCAGTTAAAATTAAAGCTATATGAATATAACGATTAACAAAACCATTAATGTAGGTGACGCCGGTACGCCTTACTCAGTGTCGATTAATATTGACTACGAACAGGATGGCAACGAAATCACCATAACTGATAACGTGGCCGAAGGAGGCCCTTACGACAACCCACCTGATCTTTGGTATAAACAAATCTAGGAAGCCATCGAAGACTACTTCTATGAGCAAGATAAGGATTTAAACGTTACTTTTTCTTAACCCCCCCCCTAGTTATGACTACAGATAATAAACTACCAGAAGAGAAAACAGTTGCTCAAAGAGCGCTGGAGCTGTTAAAAGAGGTTCCTGCCGATAAGTTTTTAAACGGTGAGTACACCAATGGTCAGGACGCTTGCTGCTCAGTTGGCCATTACAAAAGGCTTACAAGCAAAGATCCGAGTGACTTTTCAAGGCCAAATTGTGATGACTACGGATTTTCTGACTTACGCGCAAGGAGTGAGCATTTTTTAAGCAATGTTCACTATACAGTTGCCGATATAGCTACGGTTAATAACTCCAATTGGATTAACGGTTACACAGAACCAGAAATAAAAGACCGTGTTATCCACCTCCTTGAAGACATGGTAAAAGCGGGGTATTGATCTATGAAAGCCATCGTAACCATATTCGGAAACTAAAAAAACCTTACTACTATGAATCGAGTCACACGAAATACAGACACAGTGCTAAATCAAATCTTTGATGACATGCACAAAGATGCAAAGACAATATGCTCTTTACAACAGGCTAATGCAATTAAAGACAGTGCCTTACTTCAGGGGTCAATACAGCTTATTGATCTTCAGAAAGAAGTGCAAAGGCTTAACGCTATTACATCAACTTTCAAACTGCATACAAAAGCTTTCCTTTCTTCCTTTGAAGCCAGGTTTGACAAAGATCCTGATCAGTTTGTCCCTGAAGAAATGTACGAATACATTGACTCTGCAAAGTTCATGGAGAAACATTTCGGCAGGGTTGTTAACTATATAGTAGCGGTTACTATTTACCTGCAAAAAATAAAGGCTTAATCTATACAGTGAAGATACAATTAAAATGGGGGAAATTGGAATATGAAAAGTAAAACTCCTTTCTTAGATTTTTACAGAAAATATAATCGTAGCGGACATTTACCTAACCATGGACTTTGTAGTTGTTTTGGTCCTGATGATCTCTATGAACTTATAAAAATTTTTGAGCCTACGGTAGCGGACAGATGTCGATATGGTATCGTTACTGATCATTGGGGGCTTGAAATAGTTGGAAGGTATGCAGAAAAACATGAATACGATGTTTTCTCTGATCTAAGAAAAACAATAGTTTTATTTTGTGCAGCTATAAACAATGAACTATGACCACAGTAAAAATACTAAAATCAGAGAGGGCTATTATCTCAGAGTCCCTTGCAGATTGGTTAATTGAACATTCATTCACTGACATTGAAGAAGATACTGATGATGTTGAATTGAATATCCATGTAGACCGTCCCGCTCAAATCTGGCATGCCGCAAGGTACTGTCAAGAAAGATTGAAATTAAAGAAGGATGAACAGGAAATAAAAGAAACTGTATGACAGATAATGAATTGATCGCAGAGTTTATGGGTGCTGAGGTGATTCAAATTCTAAGGCGCGGCACTGATTCAGAATTAAGATGTTATGGATTTAAAGGGGCGTTACCACACCCTGCACTACATGACCTTCAGACAAATTGCGGATTGTTTCACACTGCCCTTCGCTTCGATACGTCATGGGATTGGCTCATGCCTGTAGTGGAGAGAATTGAAAAACTCGGGCATCACGTTGCTATTGAAACTGGATTTGTTGAAATCGGTAATGATGATGTGCCTGTTGGTGTCTGGCATGAGGATGGTGACAATAAAATTAAACTAACATACATCGCTGTCGTCGAATTCATTAACTGGTATAACGAACAAAAAGCAGAATCATGACCCCTACTACCTACAGAGGCTATCATATAACACCGATCTTCAATTATACTAATGGAAGAACAGACGGGTACTACTGGAAATTATCAGAAGGAGAAGAAAGTATACAACCATTCTTTGGGTCAACACTTGAAGAAATTAAGGGTGAAATTGATTCGCTTAAACCAACGAATATTTATATCTTACAGAACTACAATTTCTCGACTGATATGCTTGTCGTTGAGGCTACCGAAATTCCATTAAGAAATAACTATCGATTATTTTCAATTCACAAGATGGATATAAAAGACTTTAAATTCTCTCAAATAAAATAGCATGGAAAACAAAACCCCCAACATTGCCCAGCTGCAAAAGTCCGTCAAAGATAATACTTTTAAACTCCCAACTATTGCAGAGATTTACGCTGCCGGCGATGGTATGCCGGTACTTCAGCAGGATAGCGTAATCCAGGTTTTACTTAACCAAGCTCCGCGTCCTGAGTGGTTAAAGCAGCACCCAATAGCAAAGAAAGAAATTATGGTAGACGGACGTAAGCAGCAAGTGCCAATATCATACATTCCCATTGAAAGAATTGAGTGGTTGCTTACTAACGTTTTTGTTCGTTGGAAAGTAGAGATTAAGAACTCAAAGCTAATCGCCAACTCCGTGGTGGTTGAAGTTCGCCTGCATTACTATGATCATGTTGTGGAAGAGTGGCACTGGCAGGACGGTATAGGCGCGCAACCGCTTCAAACTGATAAGGATTCCGGCGCCGTTGATTTCAATAAAATCAAGTCTAACGCCGTGCAGATCGCTGCCCCTGCCGCTGAGAGTTACGCGGTAAAAGATGCTGCCGAAAAGATAGGCAAGCTATTCGGTAAGGATCTTAACCGGGCAGAGAATAACATAAGCTATGAATCACTTGCTAAGAAATACGAAAACGTACTAGATTAATGGAAGACGGGATATACGACAACATTACCATAGAAGCGTATCACGAAAACAAAACGCATCTATCAGCCACTCAAATAAAGCTGGCAAAGAGGTCTTTAAAGGAATTGGATTGGACACGGAGAGGGTTAATTCAGCAGGAACAAAAGAAACATTTCGACTTTGGAAATAGTTTTGAATTGGCTCTTTTAAGTCCTGTTGAGTTTTCTGAAAAAGTTGCCATCCTGAAAGACTCACAATGGGTTCAGGAAGCATTGAAAGAAAACCCTAACTTATCTAAGCCTCGGGCCTCAGGAGCTTACCAGAAGGCACACAGGGAGTTTCTAATAGGCCGTGAGGATATGTACAAGATACCGGACACTGGACAGGAAAGCTATGAGACAATTAAAGCTATGCTTGAGTCTTGTTTTGCGGACAAGATCATTCAGGGCTTAATCAGAAACACCGAATATCAGCTTTCTCTTTTCTGGACCGATGACGAAACGGGGCTGAAAATGAAAACCCGCCCCGATATTTGTAAGCGTAAAAAGAATGTGGTGATCAATGTTAAGACCGTTCTGGATGGATCACCCAAGGCATTCAGTAAAGATCTGGCTAATTATGAATACCCTTTACAGGCGTGTGTTGAGATATCAGGCTGTCAGGCAAGTGGGCTAATGACCTCGGTGGATAATTACTTCTGGCTTGTGGTGGAGAAGCTACCCCCTTTCAACGCAACGATTTACGAATTTGCCTTGGATGACATTAAGGCAAGTATGGATGAATTGGACTACTTGAAACACAAGGTTGTGAAAGCAAGGGACGAAAACTTTTTCCCTGGATACTCCGACCGGGCAGATAATGAACATGGGATTTTGACCGCACAAATACCTTTATATTATCGATCATGAAAAACTACACCCTCCCCCCAGACGTAACCATAGGCCCAGGACCAAAAGGTAAAGGTAAGAAGGTTACTTTCTATGGACCGGATAATAAGTTTTGGGACAGAGAATTTAAACAAGCAGTAGGATACATTCTTTTAACAATGCTTGTAATTGCAATTGTTGTAGTCTGTATTTACTTTACAAAGATACACGGAAATGATATTGATAACGTTTTAAAACCATAAATTTTATGAGAGACTTCAATCATACTGTTAACATTTTAGTGCAAGCTTTTTTCAAAGGCACACTAGAACATCGAGACTGTACTGCCTGTGCGGTTGGGAATATTATTAGAGGAAATGGATATACTCTTAAAAAAGATCGTGAGTCATCTTATACGTTTTGGCTGCGTCACATCGAAGGTGTTTTCCGTAGAAATTATGGACAATATGATTATGAAGAAGCGATGAGTCAAATAGATTCAACTGGTTATACGCCGTTTGAATTACATCAAATAGAAACCGCTTTTGAAAAATCCTATTATTATGATTCTCAAGATCATGAACAAGAAAGATTTAACGGTCTCATGGCGGTTGTCGATGTTCTTGCAAGCATTCACGGAATCGATCTTTCCATCCGGGAAGAGGCCAAACTTTTATTCGTAAAGCCTTCGGTATGCCCATCATAAAGAATCCATACAAGATAAACAATCTTCCCAACCTTGAAAAGAAGAAGCAGTACAAAGTACAATCTATCTATGATAGAGGAACAGAACTAGCTTTCTCAGGAGAAGATAAAGCATGGAGAAGTAAGAATAAAAATAAATGCTTGTTCTGATGTGGGCTAAAAGAGTATTCGTTGATCAAACGGTAACAATTACATCCGATGTCATTCATGAATCATTGCGTGGAATAAAATCGCAGCTACATTCAAAGCGTTGGATTTTATTGAGTCACAAAACTAAGTGCAAGAAGATCGATTTTAATTATTACGCATTAGGCGCAGACATGGCACGCGAAGTTTTAAAGCTTGAAAGAATAGTTTTAGAAATGCAAATTTACGAACTTAAAGCAAAGATTAACGAGCAAATATCAATACTCCAAAAGCAATATTATGGAAAATAGGGTAATTAGATTTCGAGCCTGGAACATTCAGCAAAAGAAATTCATTGAGATTTCAGCACTCGATTTTCATAGGGTTGAAGCTGCTTGCGTACAGCAGATTGGCATGCCTCCGCATTTCTATCCGACTACGTACCCGTCAGATGAAAATATTCTCATGCAATTTACATGGATCAAAGATAAGAACGGGGTGGATGTTTACGAAGGTGACCTGGTTAAATTTCTCGACGGCAGCATTACGTCAACCGAATCTGGTATGGACTGTGATGAGTTTGAGTCTATCGGAGAAGTATACTGGTCAGAAGATCATAGATGGGATGTCTCTAACCGAGATGGCGTTGATATTGACGAAGTATGGAGTGATGAAATTGAAGTGATCGGGAACATCTACCAAAATAAAGAACTATTGACATAAACCGTAGGGGAAACTTTAACTATCGTTACTGTTTTGATGAGGGTCTTTTCAGTAACTTTTAGAGGTGAGTACCTACGGTTTTTTTGCAACGATACCAAAGGGGCGTTTTCAAAACAAAGGTTATACAAAGGAAAGAAACTAGGTCTGTCGCCCCTACCTAGATATTGAGAGGGAGCCCAAAAACTGTTTTCCGGGGATCAGCTAAAACCCCGGATTTTTTAAACCTCAGCCTTATGCCGAAATCAGAAGTTTATAACCAGGATTGTATGCAAGGCATGCGTCATTATAGTGACAAGTACTTTGAACTGGCTATTGTAGATCCGGAGTATGGTATTGGTGAAGGTGAAAGACATTCATATCACCCTAACGCATCAACAAAATATAAACCTAAAAAATGGGATTCTAATGGGGTTCCAGATCAAAAATATTTTACTGAATTATTTCGTGTTTCAGTTCATCAGATAATTTGGGGTGGTAATTATTTTCAATTACCGGTCTGCAGAAAGCCTATTGTTTGGGATAAACAACAGCCGGAAGGAATAGATCAGGCTATGTTTGAGTATGCTTGGCAAAGTCAAGATAATCAACAAGCAAGGATCTTTAGAAGATCCCCGTCTGCTGATAAAAATTGTGTCTCAAATGGTGACTCGAGGCTACGACAAACAAAAATGCGCATCCATCCTACCCAGAAGCCTGTAGCCTTATACAAATGGCTTTTAAAGAACTACGCAAAGCCCCATGATAAAATACTAGATACACACCTTGGAAGCCAGAGCAGCCGTATAGCAGCCTGGGACATGGGTTATGATTTCACCGGTTACGAACTGGATAAAGACTACTTCGATGCTGGCAACAAAAGGTTCGAGCAGCATAAGGCGCAACTTAAAATATTTGCAGCAGGAGTCTAGACTACTAAACGCTTAGAGAGAAAAAATGACAGGTGAAGTAGTTCCGAATTTAACACACATGAAGCGCCGGCAGCGTGATGTAATTCGCTGTCTTCTAACCAACACAGGCAGTTACATCCTGGTAGTTGATGACTATCGTGATATGAGTCGAGAGTGTTCTGTTTACGATGATCAAGGAAATGAATACATGGACGTTAAAGATTACATCGTGGAGAGCTTTGTTAAGCGAAAGATACTGATCGATCAAAAGACCATGAATATGTGCCTGGAATTGACACATACATATCTCTATTTGAATCCACTGATAACGCTAAAAATGATCTAAAGGAGGGGTGAATAAAAATATCTTCCCAAAAGCTTTGTGATATCAGTAAGGGAGAGTAAGTTTGTTTTACATATTTATTCGCAAAATTAAAAGTAGACAGTTAGTTTTGCGGGTAAGAAGTTTGAAGCTTTCTAAACTTTAAACATCCGACCCGGCGCTACTGTCTACAGCGACCGGGTTTTTTATTTTTTATATCTGAATGGCAAAAAGATTTATTGACACTGGGCTGTTTGATGATGAGTGGTTTGCGGAGTTGAATCCCGAGTGTAAGATGTTCTGGATTTATTACTTAACAAAATGTGATCATGCTGGACTGCTTAAATACAATAAAAAATTGATTGAGTTTCAAACAGGAATTAAGTCTTTGGATACTGTTATCGAACAGTTAGGCAACCGTTTGGTAAGAGTTAATGAACAGTTATTCTTTTGCCCAAAATTTATTATGTATCAGTACCCAGGGTTTCCGAACTGTAAATTTAAAGCCGCTTTATCCGCAATTAACCTACTTATTAACAATGGCCTTTTTGACTCAGAAACAAGGTTATTTAAAGAGTTACCTAACAGTTACCTAACAGTTAGTAAAGAGTTACCTAACTCTTACTGTATAAGTAATGGTAATGGTATTAAAATACATAATGGAGATTGTTTTAAAAATTCAGAGGAGGCATTCACCGCCGTAAGGGATGACGAAGAGTTTGTAAACTCATTGGTTCGTATCGCCCGTGGATCTGGATATGTGACAATCACTGACATTCAAGTCATGAAAGCGGTAAGGCATTTCATCTTAACGGAAGGGGCAAAACCGGATTTCGATTACCGACCGAGGGATGAAATTAAAAAACATCTGATAAACTGGATCAGTAAAAACGCCAAAAAGCTTACGCAATATGGATAATTTCACAGACAGAAGGCTAAAATACGTAGACATAACAGGGATTTTCTATAACAAGGCGAATGATGTTTCAATAGCCTGCCGCCAAAGCCAACGCCAATGTGAGAACATGGCCAAACAACTTGCTACCCGAAAAGCAAAAACACCTGAGGAGTTTGAGCGTATTGAATCCCTGAAAGAGTTTGTGCTGAAGACAACAAGTGCGAACGAAAAAATGCTTTCACTTTTGGATTACGTTACCGGCCTTTTGGTTGAAATATCTGAGGACTCAAAAGTTTTGATTGAGGGGGCCATAATTCGCGACAGGTTGAAAGATCAGGAAGACACAGTGATAATGCTAACCCAGCAAAGAGAGAGCCTTATAACCCAAATGTATGACCTCAGAAAGGATCAGATCAATTCTAAATAACCCATCCGAACCAGGATTTGAGTTCATTGCCGACCCAAACGTTTACGAACGGGAGGTTTTGAACGGGTGGAACATGGATGTTTACAAATACGGTTTTGAGCTTGATAGTTTCTGTCCTGCAAAATTAGCCCAACTGACGGTGATTGTAGGGCACACAAACGTAGGGAAGACCACGGTTATACTTTGGCTGCTCTCAAAATTATGTAGGCTTAAAAGGCGCGTATTGATCTATTCCGCGGAAAACAGAATTTCAAGCCTTCATAAGCAATTGGTAAGATTCTGGTCGGGTCAGGAAATTATAACCAAAGAACACATTGAAGGCATCCGGCCTTACGTGCGGTACATCAAACACGAAAAACATTTCAGTTACCGGGATATGCTTAACCAGGCAACTTTTCTTTTGGACGCTGACTATGATTTTGATTTCTTCCTTATCGACCCTTACAACGCTTTAAAAATAGTGAATCCGAATAGATTAAATACTCACGATTACCATTACGAAGCCGCTGAAGAAATGCGTATATTCAGCTACAATACAAATAAAAGTATTTTCCTTAATTGCCATACAGTAACGGAAGCGCAAAGAGTTAAGCCAGATGCAAACGGACATCGCCCCGCGCCCCTTGATTCTGACGTGGAGGGAGGGGGAAAGTTTCCGAATAAGGCTGACGACACAATTGTCATCCATAGGCAAATCAGTTCGATGATACCGGAAGAAAAATACATTTCAGAAATACATGTAAGGAAAGTTAGAAACCAGGAGTTCGGAGGGGAGCCCACGCCGTTTGATAAGCCGGTGAAGATCCAATTCAAAAAGGAT
>JGI10215J12807_1124917_pt1 | contig 19946 bp, 16 predicted proteins | sample WisResreferecore_FD_12807 | JGI IMG/M metagenome (IMG submission 12807) | reverse complement strand
CGTCTCCCCATAGAGCGGTTGACAACTGATCGAACTGCGACCCGCGCGGCGTCACGATCTGCGGCGCACTTACATCGCCAGTAGCGGTGTCCACGAACTGCACGTCGATCGCCACCGGACCCGTGCCGTTGGATGTGCCGTTCGTCACGATGACAAGTGTGTGTCCGTTATCCACCGCGCGAATGCCCAGTCCGAACGGCGTGGCACCTGACGCATTCGGGATGGCCTCTTCCGGTCGGAATAGCGACATTAGAGCAACTCGATCTTCGTCTTGGCCGACGCGTTGATGGTGTTCAGGATGAAGGACGAGGTGCCGGGATTCGAGCCGTATGCCGGTGCCGGAGTCTGGCGGCCCCTGTCCTGCCACCGCTCCTTTGCCCGCTCCACTCCGATCTCGTAGTACAGCCCAGCCACAGTCCCGTCGTACTTCTTGAGCCCGCGCATGATGCTCGCAATCCCACAGGGCGTGTACGGCACGTAGAACACCTGATCCAGCGTCTCGTCGTCATAGTCTTCCGAAACCTGACGCCGAAAGCGATCGGTAGGGGGGTTGCCGGAGGACGCCGTGTAGTCGTTACCCACATTCCCGATCCACATCCCGTCGTACAGCACCACGACTCCGCGCTTGTACCGACTCGCCGTCTCCACTGCCTGAAGGAGCGCGATCTCCACCGACGCCTGAGCGACGCCCGTGACGATCTGCGCTTCCGTCGTGAACTTCGCGTCCAGCGCGTCGATCGCCGGGGCCAGCGTTGCCTCGTGATTCGGATCGATGACGGCAACCGCAATCCCGTCGTACGGACTCGGCTGATAGTCAACCAACTTCTCGGCCATTGTCATGCTTGGCCCACCACCACCAACGTCCTCCACGGAGTAGTTCGTGCCGCCGACAGTTCTCGGAGTCCAGAGGAAGAGCGGAATCGCGGGTAGCATCTCGCTCCTAGCTCGACGGCACCGTACAGACGCCCGGAATCACTTCTTCCCACGTCACGTCCAAGTCCCACAGCGCGCGCATGAACCCGTGCTCCCACCGCTCGTGGAACGTGCCGATGTTCGTCCACACCGCCTGAAAGCTCGTGACTTGGTCGTACCGCCAGAACGGGTAGACGATGAACTGGGTCCGCGCGGCCTTGATCGCCGCTAGTTTCTCCAGCGTGTCCCGATGCTCAATCCTGAACGTCAGGTCCAGAATCTGGCGTGAGGCCCCGATCCACAGCACGCTCACCTGTCCGCCCGCCGACACCTGCCGCTGTTCCGCCTGCTCGTGCTGGATGTCCATGACCGTGACTTCTGTCTCGTCAAACAGCACTTCGCCGTCGCAGATGTTCACGCTCGTCACGCGGAGTACGTCAGTCGCCACGGCGCTACCTCCGAACCGTCGGGTTCTTGATCGGACGCGGAAGGCCCTTCCGCAAGTCCTTAGTCCGCTGATCCATACGCTTCGCCACTACGTCGTCCACGAACTGCACCTGCGTAAGCGGACTCGGCTCCTTCACGATGATCGTGACGTGCGACCCCGCCAGTGCCGGTTGCAGTCCGCCGAAGCCCACGGCCGTACTCGCGTTATCGATCAACCCGCTCAAGCGGCTGGCGATGGCCGAGAACACACCGGAACCGATCTCCTCCGCGAGCGGCACCACCTGACCGGCGGGCGTGATGTCGATCCGCTCAGCACCTGCCTCGCCAGCGAGGAAGCGCGTAGGACGGTTGACAACGCCAGAGAATCCGTGCTGCCCAATCTTCCCCGGAGTAGCTCCACCAAAGAGGGCGCCGAAGAAACCGCCGAATCCGCCGATTGCGGGACCGCCGCTGAAGATGCTGATGAACAACTTCACCGCCGCACTGGCGATGAGCCCTGCAATCTCTGAGAGGATCTTCTGAATAACGAGTTGACCGAAGCTGATCCCGATCTGCCTGAAGATCTTCCCAAACTGGGCCTTCGCGAAACTCCCGGTCTCGGAGAACGCGCGCATGAGTTCGCTCGCAAGGCCGTCCGCGAGACGATCGGAAAACCCAAGGAACTCCGTTCCGATCTTGTCGAAGAACCCGGCGAATGGGTCTTGGGCTTCTTCTAGCGCCTGATTGAGACTTATTCCTGCGTCGCTGCGCCGTCTCTCTCTCGGCGTTATTACCCTCTCTGGTGCGCGTTCGGCTCTCTCCTTGAGGCGATGAAGCTCTTCATCCAATATCGCTAAACGCTCATTCGCTTTATCGGTTGATTTTGTCTCAAATACCAACCTCTCAAACGCCGCGTCACGGATATGCTGCCCCAACTCAGCCAGTTCGTTGTAGGCGTCGGCAGTCGCATGGACGCTATCAAGAGTGTCGGCCTCAGCAGAAATTCTAGCCTGCGCTGCGGCCAATGTTTTAGTGACAGGCTCTTCTCCGTCGATCGCTGCGAGCGCGATCTCGTTCTCTTTCTGAAAGACACCGACTAGCGCCGTCTCTAGCTTCTTGACTGACTCTGGCAAGAAGCCGAACGTGTCCTTCATTTTCAAAGCCTTGACTAGGGCGCGCTCAGTTTCCTCTCGTGCGGCTGCGGTGTTGCCTTTTACGTCAATCACGCGATTGGCAGTGGTAAGTACCGCATCGGCAAGTTTTTCTTCCACGTCAAGCAGGAAGCCTTTTCGTCTAGCAATTTCCGCCTCAGCGGCAAGTTGCTCGATCGTATTGTCTGTTGTGTCCTTGCCTATGGCGTTTCTACGCTGAATGGCCCCTATCGCGCCCTCTTCAAGTTGAATAAGATCGCGGCGAAGTTCCACCTCAAGCGTTGTGCCTGCGATTCTTGCGCGAACGGCCTCCTCAATTTTTCTAGCATTTTCAATCTGTGGATCGCCGATAGCAAGTAAATCACTAGCGTTCTGAAGAAGCGTTCTCTCGTCAGTCAATTCCTGTTGCCTGAGTCCAAGTACCTCTGCCTCGGACGCTCCGGCCTTCTCGCGTTCCTGCCGAAGTTTTATCAACGCATCAAGCGTGGCGAGTTGAGTGCTAAGATCGCGCTCACCTAGTGCAACGCGAGCGGCCGCGTTATCAGCACGCTGACGGTCATTCTGCGCGATACCGCGCTCAACTGCAGCGATCTCGTTTACCTGATTAGCGAGATTTTTATTTGTCTTTAGTGTTGCAAGGTGTTCCGTTAGCCTCTGTCGTGCAGTCAGTAGGTCGATCTTTCCTAGATTCACAAGGTTATCAAGTACGCCTACCTGACCTGACAGGATTTGCGCTGCCTTCTGGCGTGTCTCAGTGGTAAGGGCGTCGTTTGCTAGCGCCTTCGCTTGCGCACCCAAGAACGCTCCAAACTTCTGGCCTCCTAGGTCTTCAGCCGCAGTAGCCGCCGTGCGGAGTTCAATGGTCAAGCCGGATGTTGCGATGAGCGTTTGGTCGATGCCTTCTCGAACGCCACGTAGCGCAGCGTCAGTAATTCCCTTTATGATCTGCGCCCTAAGCCGTGCGCGTCGCTCTTCCGTTATGCCTGCCTGCTCTAGTAGTTTGTTAGCGACCTCGGCGTTCTTCTGAGCGTCGGTCTTTCCCGGTTGTGTCGCTGGCATTGGTGTAGCGCTAGCGCCTTCGAACTGAGTTATCCCAACGCCGACGACTTGTTCGAAAACCTTGAACCCAAATTTCGCAGCTTCGCCTTGGAATGTCTTGATCTTCGCCATTGCGTCATCGATGATCTTGTCAATACCATTCTTCACAATCGCGCCGATAGGTTCAACAACGTCTGCGGCTGCACGAATCGTTGTTTCCACTATGGTCTTTGCGAATGACGCGAAGTCGGATAGCGTGCCTTTGTAGACGCTATCTAGGGTCGCGATGGCTTGCTTCTGTTCGTCAACAAATGAGATAGCAGTTGGCGTGACCGATGGAGCCTGAACCACTGGTGGCTTGATGATCGCAGGCGGTGGAGGGATTAGTCGGTTTACAAGCTTCTCGATCTCGCCTAGTCCCTCTTTTGTCTTCCCGACTGCCAGTCGCATCGCAAGATCCACGGCACCGGGAAGATTTGTAAGTGGGACTACCTTACCTACGTCTTCGAGCGACTTCTTTAGAGCGTCTGTTGCGTCAACCGTGTTCTCAAGTGTGCTCTTGAACGATGCGTCCATTTCAGCGTTCGCAAAGAGTTGCTTCTGCGATGCTTCTAGCATCCCCTTGTAACCGCGCTCGATCGCGCCGAAGGTGTTCGGCAGGGCACGCCCTAGAGCGCTCGTTTCAGTTCGAGTCTTCTCCTGTGCGCCTGACAACCGCTTCCACGCACCGATGAGTTTATCCACCACAAAAACAAGCGCCACTACGGCCCCTACAACGATTGCCGCTACGACGGTGAACTCAAATGTTGCTACGGCGAATGCCGTTGCGGCTGCGGCGGCTCTACTGATGGATGCCGCTAGAGTGTTTGTAGTCCCCGTGAGGATTAGGTTCCCAGCCGCGTCTGCCACCTTGAGTTTTGTCGATGTACCCTGAACGAGGTTCTCGACACTCGTAATAGACACGAGAGCCTTCTTCGCATTCACAAGGCTCTTGGTGATGTCGGCCAAGAACTGAGACGCCTTGATCGTATTTGTGAGCGTCTTCACGAATGTCAGTGCGGCGATCGTCCCACCAAGCAGAGTCGTAGCAAGGAACGCTATCTGAATGGCTACTGCCCCTACTGGCGTCTTGGCAAGCTGACCGAATATGACGATGACTGGAGTGAGGACCTTTATCGCCGCGTCTCGAAGCACGGCGAGAGCCTGCCCTACGTTTTTAGACGTATTCGACAACTCCTGAGCGAAGGTCTGAATCGGCGTCTTTGATGGGAATGCCTTCGCTCGATCCGCCACGAATTGGAGCGCCTTACCAGTGTCGGCGAGTAGTTCTGGCGTGTTCTTGATGGTCGGCACAAGCCGCGCCAGAAGACTGATGTCGCCGGATACGGCCTTCGACACCGCTTCAGCCGCCTGTGCTAGATTCGCCGACTTGTTACCAACCGTGACACCAGCCGCTGCTAGGAGTTGGAACTGTGCGGTAGCAGCCTTTGCTTCTGGAGTGAGTTTAGCGATGCTCTCACCGAGTTGCCCGGCCTTAGTCGCTGCGCCTATCGCGACTTCTCCGAGATTTTGGAAGATGACAGCACCAGCCGTAGCTAGTTCTTCGTCAGTAAATGTGGTGACGCGCTCAAGCGTGTTTAGGAATTCTTGGAAGCCGTCTTGTAGTTTTGGTGTTACGACTCCAGCGCTCTCCATCGCGCTCTTCAACTTCACGAATCGTTCAGCGAAGTCGTCCGACTGCTTTATCGAACTCGTGAAGAACTGCGAAAGATCACGCGTGGCCTCGCTAATGTCTTTGAACACATCGATGAGAGTAGTGGTAACAATTCGAACTTTCTCAGTGGCACCCCTTGCATTCTCAAGCTGATCCGTAAGGATCTTCAGCCTGTTCCCGTATCCGAGAACACCGCCCGCCTGACCGAGTTTGTACTGCTCATCAAGCGCGGACTGGTCCGCCTTCTGCTTGAGTGTTTTCGCAGACAGCGCCACCATGTCGTTGGTGACACGATTCTGAACCTTGCCGTAGCTCTCCGTTGTCTTAGCGAGATTCGCCAGAGGCACACCCTGATCGGCGACGCCCTTGATGCTCCTCGCAATTTTTTGAAGAGGTTCAGGTAGCTCCTTGATTCCACCTGCGGTCTTGCCGAGTTTTTCAAGTTCGACGTTTACTGCATCGAGCGCAACCTTCTGCTCTTCCGCAGTGGTAGCTTTCGCGAACTTCTCGAACGCATCGGTGAGCCCGCTGATTTCCTCCTTGTTGCTACCTAGGTCAACGATGCTCTTGCTGATTCCAGCGATTTCATCTTGGTTCTGCGCGAGCGACCGCACCTGAATGGCGAGTTCTTGGAACTCCGGCGGCAGCTTCTCTAGCTTCTCAATGGGAAGCGAGGCGAGTTGCTGCGCGAATGCCTTGAACGACTCAATCTGTTCCTTGGTGTTGGTAGCTGTGCGGAACTTCTCAAAGGCGTCCGTCACGCCCTTTAGCGACTGTCCCGCCTCACCCGTGAGAGTGGCCGTTGCACGCAGGAAGAGCGAGAACTTGCTTACGGCGATAGCGGCTTCCTTGGCACTCTTCGCTGTGTCGGCTACGCTTTCGCTCGTATCGTCCAGCGCTGGCTTGGCTGCTCGCGCCGAAGTTCCGACACCGACGAGCACGGCCTTCAACTGGTCCGCGATGTCGGCGGCCACCTGACCTTCGGTCAGACTTCCGAATAGCACGCGGATCTGCTCTGCTAGTTTCTGGACTACTGGCGGGAAGGTGGCGAGTTCTTCTGGAGAGAGCGAGTTGAACGCCTGAGCAAGTTCCTCGATCTGTTCAACGCTGAGATCGTCTGCGCTTACATCTCCGAATTTCTGTACCACCTGAATCAGGTCCGCGATCTTGCCCTTCGGTGCATCTGCTGCGGAGGCTATTTTGTCAAGGGCCGCTCGAACCTCTGCCATGACTTCGGCCCCGCCACCGATCTTGTCAGCGAGGTCTTCAACTTGAGTTCCAAGTCCAGATATGGCCTTGAGCGTGGAGTCGATGCCTTGGAGGGTTTTGAGAATTGCGGAGTTGAACTGCCCGAAGCCCGTGCTGGCGTCTCGTGCGCCGTCACCGATGTTCGCACCGGCCGCCGCCATCTTCGTGGCGACCGTGTCGAACTTCTGCCCGGCGCGGTCGGCGAACTTGTCAATCTCGTCCGACAACGAGGCCATGTTGTCGAAGAACTGCCCGAGCTTCGCAATGGCCGAATCAACGGCCTTGTTGAACGGGACGACGTTCCCGCCGATCGTGTAATCATTCCGTCCAACGTCAGCCATTGATCCGGTCCAACCTCTCGCGCTTCTCGCGTTCGACGCGTTCGCGCCACTCGGTCACGTCCACGATCTTGTTCGGACGCTCTCGGTACGGAGCCTCGCGCACGTTGTTCCCAAACGCCTCAAGGATCTCCGATAGCTTGATCCCGCCCGACACGTCCACCTTTTCCTTCCGTCTCCGGCGACGAGCCTCAGACGACAGGTGCTGTTGCAGGCCCTTCGGCTTCTCCACATGCGCCACGACGAGCCGGTCGAGTAGCTCGCGAGCGCGCCTACGCGCTGCGGAGTCCGCGAGCAACTCCGTCTGGTCGGGCGTGTAGCGCAACACGGAGTCCAGTTCTCCGTGCCCCATGCCGATGAGGAACTCGAAGGCGTCCGCTATGCTCCCGTCGCCACTGGCTCCGGTTCGGCCTCCGGCAGCGTCGTCGGGATCGGACTCGGGGAGTCCCCAGCATCCGGGGTTCCCGCCCAAGCCTTCGACTTCTCGAAAAAACCGAGGAGTTCCTTGTTCTGCTCCATCGCCACTTTCAGGATCGCGAACACCGCGTCGAACGGTAGCCCGCCGATGACCTCCGGGCTCTCGCGCGTGGCAATCACCACGATGTCGCCGATGATCTTCGGAACCAACTCGCCAGCGGTCATCGCCACACTGATCGGGTTCTCCTTCATCATGGAGACCACGTTCCGCTCGTCGGTATTGAACTTCTCGCGCAACACCGTCCACGCATCGCGCAGGAGGGCTAGGGAGCGCGTGAGTTCGATCCAGTTGAGGCGGTGGACGTGGATGATGCGGTCGCCCACACGCACGCTACGGGGGATGGGAACGAGGATCTCCATCTCGCCCTTGACTTCTGGCATTCCTGACCTTTCCGGCAACGCGCCGAGCGGACGGCAAGAGGGGGAAGGGGTTCCCCATCGCCGTCGCGCTCAAGCGCGTGCCTTGCAGTAGCCGTTAGGCCACCGCGCCTTTTGCCACGAGTGGCATTAGATGCGCCCTCCAACTGGAGTACGCGAAAAACAGACAGTCCTTCGGTTTCACCGTCCGGCTAATCCGGCTGCCGTCTGCTATCGAATGAAGTGTGATCCTTCCGTTCATCGTTCCACCAACGTACGCAAATCCGTGCCGAACGTGCTTCACGAGGCTGCCGCGCTTGAATCCGAGGCTACGAGTTCCACCGTACGACTTTCTTACGCCGCCCTTCGCTGGTTGCGTGACGTGGAGTTGACGACGATGGAACCGGAGAGGAGATACGAGTAGCAGTCTCGTGTTGTCTGGAACGGTACCGCCGACTTCAGTAGATGCTAGAACCCACGAGTCAACGCAGTGCGCATCGAATACGTCGTCCAACTTGTTCTTGGTTTTTCTTAGGCCAAGTGAGTCCCTGATCTCTTTTGTTTTCCATCCAGAGATGATGGACACCCTAGCTAGAGTTCTAATCGACTCGTAGAACGCGCTCTTTCCCCACTCAAGCGGAGAGAACGCAGCATTCCATCTTCTCCTACGTGTCGTTCGCGCCTTGACATCCTCCACCACGAATACGCTTACTGGGTACAGGGTGTTTAGCCATCGCGCTACGCGAAACTTCCAGTCCCATCGCGCACTAGTCGATGGTGGAAGACGACCACACTTTCGGTTACGTCTGGCTGACCTGTATGGAGAATTTCTAGACCGGCGTCCACGCCGCATGTCTCGCCTAATCTGCATGTTCTTGGCTACCCATGAAACGGCGTCTGCGTTGATGTTCAGAAATGTGTGCTTCTCCGATTTCACGGTGAAGCCCTCTTTCTTCGATCCGGGATCTATCCCGACCGCCACCATCTGCGTTTCGCCGCCTTCGCGCTCGGTCAACTGGATGTAGAAGATGCCTCGGTTGAACCGCCTGACCGCTTTACCCTTTCGCACAAGTTCACGCGCCCTTGCCGGATGACACGGCATCAGCGGCTTGCCTGTACTGCTAACGACCGGAACCCACATCACTAGGAGTTACCTCCCGCTCGCCATTGCTGGCGGCTATTTAGCCCTTAGACGATGGCCGACACAGAGGATGGGGACTAGGGCGGCATCTCCAACGTGCTTCGATCTGCCACGACCAGTCGGCTCATCTTGCATGTCTAGTCAGTGCTCACCCCGCGCCTCCGTGCTTGGCTTGCACAGAGACGCGAACCTCCGATATTCAGGAGGCCACTAACAAGGCTCTATGGGTACTTTGTGCGCAGGCATCCTAGCGATACGAATTACCACTAGGACGCCTGCGCCACGAGTCTATCCCTACCGGTTACGAGGTGGGACAGTTCGTGCCAAGTTCAACGTAGCCATAGGGTTCCGATGGATGGTCAGGGCAGTCCAGCGCAGCGATCGTAAGCTGCGCACTCGCAAGATCGTCGGAGAACGAGAGATCGAACGGCGCACTGATGTTCGCTAGCCAGAACTCGACCGTGAGCGTCTTCGTGCCGTTCGGGAACACATGAACCATCCGCGCGCCCACGTTGCTGAGTTCTGTACCAGCGGTGAGCGGAATGCGGAAGCCGCAGGCCACGGCTGTCGGGTCCTCGTTGAGGAGGAAGCCTAGATTGCGGTATGTGATTTCCTCGAACGTCGCGACCAGTTCGAGCGTCCGACGCAGAACGAATCGCGCGTCGAGTCGTCCGTTCACACCGTTGAAGTGATCCTTGATCTCGGGACTCCCTCGGAAGTTACCTGCCGAGATGTTCCCGATGTCGTACTCGACGCCAGCCTTGCAGATGTAGAGCTTGAAGGTATGGAGGGTGTAGTTCTCGTTGATGGTACCAGTACAAGGCGTACAAGTACCCGCAGCCGGAGTTACAGCCATCTCAGTTCCTGTTCTGCCCCACGTCCACCATCTCCGCTATCCGCGCGATAGGATCGCTACCTCGCGAACCCGGTCTTCCCCGGCAAGCAGAGTTGGACTTCCCCGCCCTAAGTGCCCCCGAACAGAGCCCTGATTTCTGAGCGAGACTACTACCGGTCGCCGCTCAGCGCGACCGAAATCTCTAACGCGAGCCTGTCAACAGTCTAGCCTCGGCAGAATCTCCTCAGTCGCTTGCGAGCATGTGCTGGCCACGAACGTGAACCGCAGATCCTCTATCCACGCCTTCGTAATGTCGTTGTCAAACCGGATCGGCCCCTGTTGCCCGTCGAACCGCACCTCGTACACGATGAGCCCGTAGTCGGTCGCCGTCACGCACGGGTCGCCCTTGGCCAGCGCGTTGAACGAGCACGCGGGATCGGGATTCGTTAGCAGGTTTTGGACGCACTCCGCGAGTTCGTCGCACAGCCTGTCGCCTGCAACGCCTTGTCCCTCAACGGCATAGCACGAAATCTGCATCGGGACTTCGTAGATGCCCCGCCGTCTCCGGGCAAGCGGCTCGGTGTTCCCGAACTGGCGAAAGGTCAGGATGCGCTTGAACCGCCCGTCGCGCGGACGCTGGCCACGGCGGACGCCGAACGTGCTAACCGGGGCGTCTACCTTCGACGCCACGCACGAGCTACCCGCCAGCACGTCATGGAGCGCTACCCATAGGGCTACCATCTACCGGCTCTCCTTCAAGGCCCTTGCGACTTCCTCCGTGACCACCTGCCGCATCCGTCCCTGAATCCCTGACGCTGCATACCCGAGGACGCCGATGGGCTCTAGCGAGGCCGCTACGGCGTCTGGCACGTCCCGCTCGTCCGTCGAGACCACGTACTCGATCTGCTCGGGCGTAATGACGTTACCCGTGACGATCGGATCGACTTCCAACCCCTGTTCAAGCGAGTCGGCGGCAACCGCCGCCTCTTCCGCCAGCATGGTCGCCGCGCGGAGCAGTCCCTTGTTGAGCCCGACCGTAGACGCACCTTTCAGCCGCTGGAGCTTCGCCACGAGCGGATCGTTCGGTCTGAGCGTCATGCCGTCACCGTAATGCGTCCGTCGAGCGGTTGGATGCCGTCCACGACAGAGCCTGTCGGATTGACCTCCACCGTGCCGTGTTCGAACGACCGCATCCAGATTCCTGTTCCGAGCACTAGCGCGACACCGAGCGCCGCCCCGAGTTCGTAGTCGTACTCCGGCTGGTACCAGAGATCGCCGTGCGTGCTCGGAGACTTATCCAGCGAGTAAAGCGCGTCGAACAGCAGCGCACTTGCGAACGTCAGGCGCTTGTGCCGCTCGAATTCCGCGTTCCCAGTGTCGTTCGCAACCGCACCGGCATTCACCATATTGAGGAGCGGCTGCCGATAGAACGACTTGTTCCGCGCGAGTGAGTACGGCCCGCTCACGCCCCACGTATCCCACAAGGCCGTCGTGTCGCTGGCCGTGAAGTTCCGTGGGAAGTCCTCGATCATGTTGCCGTCAATCGTTGCGTAGGAGTTCGGGCCGTTCGCCAGAATGAAGCGACCGTCGCCCAACTCCGTACGCAGTGCGTTCATCATGACGGCCATGCCAGCGCTCCAGAGAAGGCCGAGCGTCAACGAGTCTTCCGCGATACCGTTCCGGTCGGTGTCAATCCCGAACGGCTGCGCGTTGTTCAAGTACGAAATCGAGTCGAAGCAGTTATCGAAGAACACGCCGTCGTACAGGCCGGGATGCGCATCGAACAACTGCTCGCGCACGTACTGCGGGAACCACGAGGAGTAGCGCTTCCCGCTTCCGTCCAGCTTGCAGTTCGCCGTAACGTCGATGTTCCACATATTCGTGGAGGACGAGACGTGCGAGCCGTCCGTCCTGAGTAACCACCAGTCACCGGCATTCGCCGCCTGCCACACGCCCTGCCAGAAGGCGATGTTGGTATCGGGAACGCCGCCAGCGTAGTAGTAAGTGTAGATCCCACCGAGATACGCGAGGATGATGATGTTCGGATTGAACGCCCGCAGTTCCGCGATCTGTGCCTCACTCACGGTAGTCGAGACCACGACCACGTCCCATCTGGCAAGCGCCTCGGTGTCCGTGACCACTCCCGGCAGGTAGTAATTCAGCAGGCGCGGGAATGTCGTGGAGACGGACGGCTGACCCACGATGGTCGGCGTGGTGGACGTGGTGTAACTCTCAACCGCCGGGACCACTATCGTTGCTGGCTGGAGCAGTACCAAGTCCGCTTGAATCAACTCCGGATCACGACGAGTCCAGTTCCGCCGACGCGGAAAGTCCACGCCCTTCACTTCGTAGAGCGCGACAAGCGCCTGACCGCGTATGTACGTTGTTTCCTCCAGCCGATCATCACGCTGCAACTCCGGAGTCAGGCCCGTCAACTTCCCGATGACCCGGTGCGTCGTCTGATACCAGATCCCCTGTTCCTCGCGCGACATCTGCCCGTTCCGCGCGTAGATCCGACAGCGCCACTTGTCCTTGATGCTGAGGTACTCGTCGTTAGTCCCACCGAACGAATCGTCAGTCACGAATCTTCTAAGCACTCTAACTCCGCTTTGCTTCGGACCGAACTCGTTCGAACGGATCATCCTAGATCACCGACATGACCGGCGATCTCCGCCGAAGGCTAGCTAGCAGAACCGAAATGTCCCCGCGCCCCGGCAGCGCCTGAATGACCGCTCCAACGATCCCCTCTCTCATCGTGCCGCTATGGTCGCCAGCAAGCGACTCCTGCGAGTAGGCTTCAGGGAAGAACTCGTCCTCGATCACCATCGCAGCGATGAGTCCGGCCGCACGGAGAGCGCGACGCGGAACCGTTGCGTAGTCGCCGAACATTCCCGTCACGCGAATGTTCTTCCGGCCGCGCGTGAAGAACCCGCTCTCGCCCACGCACGGATTCGGCGGGCAGTACTCCGGTCCGAAGTCCCCGTGCGGCTGCCAGTCCCCGAGCACGATGTACGAGCCGTAGACCTTCAACTGCGAGATGTCCTTCGGCGTCAGTACTGACGTCGCTCCGCTGTATGTAATCTCGTTGATGCTGGAAACAGAGAGCACATGCCGGTCCTCGTCCATGTACAGATACGCCCTGCCGTTCCCGTCAAGATCGACTGACTCCTCCGTTGGAACGAATCGCCTTCCGCAAATGCTCTCCATGATCTCCTGAGCCAGTAGGGCTGCGTCCTGCAACTCGGCATCGGTGTACGTGGTGATCGGGTCGAGATATGAGGCGTAACTTGCAAGCGGCTGCCAAAGATCGCCGGGCGTCACCGGGCATCCGGCCGATACGCCGAAGGTCAGTTGGACGGACACCGTTGCCCCACCTGAGTCCTCAACGTAGCTCCACGTATCGCTCCAGAGTCCCAGAGCGGCGGTAGTGGCGACCGTGTACACGACGTGGTACCTTCCGATTGAGTCGCGCACGATACTTCCAACTGGAATCGTTTCGATGATCGCGCCAGCAGGGTCCTTGATGACGACCGGGCCAACTGCGGACGGATCGAACAAGATTCCGCCCTGCGTGAATGTCGCACGGAGCGTGACTACCGTTCCGGGTTCCGCCGTGAATCTCGTGCTCATGTGACTACCTCGCCTTCACGTACGTGCTTTCGAAGATCGGTCCCTTCACGGGGTACGTCTCACCATACGGACCCTTACACAGGTAGTCCCCGACAGCGCCGTGCATCAACCCTTCGAGCGTGTGTACCTCGAACTCGCGGTCCATCTTTACCGCCCACACGGTCGAGACCTTCCGGTACTCCTCGCCCTCTTTCTCAGGATCTGGTAGCGGCGGTGCGCTTCCGAACAGCATCATGCCGCGAGCGCCTTGTCGATATGCGCCTGCGTGAAGGCCGTGCCCGGACAGGTCTTCGGCGCGTAGTCCCGATGGAACTTGATGTTCGAGCGCGGAATCGTGTACGTCTCCATGAGCGGCTTGAGCAGGCGATGGCCGAGCACCTTTAGCGCGGCGTCGGGCGGAGGCGCGAGATCGAAGTCCCCGACCACGCACACGCCGATGCCCTTGCTGTTCATGCCGACGGTGTGAGCACCTACCATCGTGAGTGGGCGGCCAAGCAGGATTTCGTACTCCGCGTTCACCAACTCCAAACCGAAGCTATATCCCACGTCGAGCCAGCCGTTCGTCTCGACGTGGTATCTGCGAATAGCCTGCCACGAGACTGTTCCGCTGTCCTTCGTTAGCGAGTGGTGGATGATGATGTGCGTCCACGCGATCACTTGAGCACCACCTTCAGAATCGCCGCGCCCACTAGCCCCATGACGAAGGATACGATTCCAGCTAGCACTTGATCGCGCCCACGGTTCTTGTCTATCTCGGTCTTCATTATACTGATCGTCGTAACGGCCTTACCAACCTCTGTCATTAATCGCGCTTCAGACGCCTCGATTTTTGCTGCGACTTCCACTATGGTTGCAAATCCAGCCATCATCCTGTCGATTGGCGCGACACGCGCTTCAATAGCCTTTATCTCAGAGACGAACGTCGCGAGCGGAACGAACGTCCGCGCCTGATCGTTCAGCTGCTCGCGAATCTCGTTCTGCTTCTCCTGCTTGGCATCGTCACCCTTCCGCGCGAGCGCAACTTCCTTGTCGTTTATCTCTCGCGCTAGCTTGATTGCGGCTTCGGTTACTTCGGCGCGGCGAGCCATCTCATTCTGAAGGTTCTCGACTTCCTTCTCCATTTCGCGCCGGATGTTGACCATCTCGCGATCGAGTTCGTTCCGCGTCACGGTTCCACCGCCGTTGCGCTCCACGCTGCCTCCACCCTTTCGGTCTAGTCCAGTACTCGGACATTCACCGCGCACGCCCTTACCTGTCATCATCGCCCCCGAAGCGGCCAGCTTCGAGTTTCCTCTTACTCCGGCGGTAGCTCAAACCCCGGCGGCGGCCTACGTCCCGTCGGTTCCGTAGTCCCACCGCCACCCACCGACGCCTGATCGAACACCCGCAACTTCCCGATTCCGTACCTCTGGTTCGGCAGCGTCCCGCAATACACGTCCACTTTCCGTCTCGCGAGCAACGCTTGGCGCACGGCTTCTACTCTTCCGTACGGGTTCTCATCGCTCCAAAGTGAAGTCCAATCTGTCGCTTTCTCGTTCAAGATCAGAGCAATCCCACCTGCCGTGACCGCCGCTGCGGCATCCGTAGATGCCCTCATGATGTGGTAGCCATCCCACAACACGAACGGCCTCATCGCGGGCGACACGACGAGATACACGCTCGAAGACGTTGGCGTTGCCGACCACGCTGCGTCCACTGTTGCTGTCTGCGTCCCATCGTTCCAAGACGTTATCTTTCTGCTGTCCAGCGCACCAGTGCCACTCAGGATGATAACCCTCCAAGCAATGGCCGCATCGGCGCTGCCAACGACCTTCCCTTGTGCTGTTGTCTGGAGCCGTACAGTCGTGCTCGTCGCCGACACCACGAGCCCTCTATCAACGCCGATTGCGTTCGCCGAGAGGCTCGCAATAACGCCTAGACCGGGCGCTGCAACGTATGGCCTCATGTGCTCCGCATCTGAAGGAAACACACCGTCGTCGATGCGCGGACCTCTACCGCTCCTAGGATCAATGTCGTTTAGGACGCTTCCTTGCCACGTCTGCGTCAGGCCGTCGATATTGATCCAGTTCGGGTTTACGCAGTACGAAGACGTAGCAATGACGTGCTTCGCTGTCGAAGGCACACGCAGCGTTGCGTCGTTATCTAGGCGACCGATTACGAACGTCGCATAGCGCGCGAACCCGTTCGAGTCAACTCCCAGATTCTGCGATGTCATCCACATATTGACATCGCCATAGGCACCGATGGCCCCACCCGGATGAGTGATCTCGAACGTCCACGTACCAGAGCGCAACGCACAAAGCTGCTCACCCTTCACGGTAACATTCCACGCCATGATGGGCTGGATCGCGCCACCATTTACACCCCACACCCAACTGATATTGCCATCCACTTCGGTTACGGCAGCATTCCAAAACAATCCACCGTTCGAGCCAGATCCTGTGCGATCGACAACAAACCCCCTCGGGCTGGTCACTTTGATCCTTATAGATCCAATCTCTGTTGGCGTTAGCTTTCCAGCAATCCAGCCAGAGAACGTGAATTTAGCTTTATCGTTTACTGAAGTGTCGATGACCTGAAATACGGACGTGGTATCTGGCGGCGGATTGAAGGTTGGAGATCCGTTCCAGCCAACAGTCGCTATCTTCGTGGTGCCGTTATATGACTGGTAAGACCCATCGTCGCCACAGATGCTTTCCTGCCCAGCACCAGTTCCGCTGACTATTTTGATCGTGTCGCCAAAGTAGACATTGTTCGACGCGGACCCGCCAGTCAGCTTGATCGTAGTGGCGGTTCCCACTTCGTCGCATGTTCCTGATAGGATCGGCGTTGTTGGCGCGAGCGAGTGGGCAGGTACTTCAACCGTGAATGTCTTCGTCTGGCTTACGCCGATGTTCGTTTTCCCTCGGATGCCCTTCTCGTTGTCGTCTCCAACGGGGACGACAAGAATGCCTGCGCGCGCAGAGCCGCCCGATATACAACAGAAGTTCGTGAAGTACCAGTAATCACCAAGCACTGTGCTATTGGCAACAGTGTACCCATCGTGTCGTCCGGTGTGCCAACCGCCGTCAATGATGCACACAGCCTTCTTGCCCGCTGCCGTTGCTTTTGTCCAAACGTACATGACGCCAGAGGCGAATCTCTCATTAGGGTTCTCTGGCGCTGTCGTATTCACTTTCACGACGACGATGTCTGCCTTTGGAGCCATCCCCGTATACGTGTACTGCGCGATCCCGGCTGCCGTTGAGCGTCCGTTCCCGGCGGCGCATCCCGCTAGGTGTGTCCCCCTGCCATCCGCATCGACGTGCCCGCCAAGCGTTCCAGCGTTGATCTCTGCCGCTGTGATAATTCCGGCTGCACTGGTTGAGGTGCCCAACGTCTGGTCCCAGATCTCCAGAATGCGCGTCGTTCCCAACCCACCCGGACCGCCACCGTCGTTGTTTCGGAAGTCTAAGTTCAGCGCATCTATTCCGGTGCTCACAATCCCCACGATGACGTTCTCGCCACGAAAGCCCGTCCCGAAGCTCGGCGGAGGGCCACCCCACATCGTTCGGGCTAGCGTTTCTACGGTCGCTGCGTTCATTTCACTCCTCTCTTCACTGCCTATCGGCTTACCGAATAGACTACGGCGGAAGCTCGAAGCCGGGATCGCGACCGATTCCGTGTGGCGGCTGCACACTTCCTCCACCGGGTGGTTGCGTTGGATCAGTAACTGCGAATTTGCCTACGCCCCATTTGTGATTCGGCGTCGGCTCCGTGTAGATATCCCTCCGTCTCCTAGCGACGATGAGCGGCATCATGTCTTCCGTAGTGTATGTAGGATGCTGCTCCAAGAACAGCGCGATGCCACCAGCAACAATCGATGCCGCGATAGCCGTGCCTGACAGCATCCAGTGTTTCAGATCCTGAAGCGTCCTTTCCGCGTCGTCAGCAGGAAGCGGTGTGATCTGTGAAGACTTCGAAGAGGCCACTGGAAACCCCGGCGCGGCAACGTACGGACGCAGGCTCCAGACAGTGAGATCGTCCGGCGTGAGCACTCCAAGGTCCGGACCAAGCCGAGGCCCCCTGCTCGAAAAGGAAGCGATATCGCCGCGTACTGCGCCGTTCTGAATCGTGTTTGCATTCAGGGAGTTGATCCATGTCGTGCGATGTGAGTACGCGCCGACCGCCAGTGCATGATGCGCTGTTGACGATTGCCCGATCTGCGCATAGGCGCTCTCTCCCAGTACGAAGACGGGCTTCACTCCGGAACATCCCCACTCGTTACCGGCACCAAGATGGCAATAGGTGAGCCACCCATTGATCTTGATCGGAAACTCGTCCATATTCTTGAACTGGACCTGCCACGTTCCAGCGCGGATCGTCTTCGTTGCGTCCAATCGTTCCAGCTTCACATGATATCCATGCCATAGGATCGGCTCACATCCCTCTAGACCCGGCACCTTTCCTTTGATAGTCACTTTCTCGAAAGCCATGTTTAGCGTAAGCGTTTCACCAGTGCTATTCGGTCCGAACCACGCGGTAGTCTCTCCACTTGGGCCAACAACACGCACCTGATAATCATATGTATTCTCAACGAATTCATACCCAAGATTGTATGGCGGGATTGGATAATCAGCGTAGAACTCTAATTGAATTTGATCTACCGTGGCAGTTGGGTCCTTCGTGTATGCAGGAACTGAGAAACTAACAGTGTTCACTGCATCTAGAATAGCTAGGTACGTCTGCGCATGTCGCTTGGCATCGCCATCGTCATTCACGCCAAGAACTAGAATCCTGCCCTGTGAGCCGTTCAGCACCATTGCCTGGCTCATGTCATACTCTGAGCAAGAGCCTCCAGTGTGACTTCCGTACTGACCGAACTCGTCCGTTACAACAACTGCTGACTTTCCTGTAACGGCGGCGACCTTGTAAATGAAATTGACCGCTTCGTAGTATTGTTGGCTATCGACCTTGCACACTAGGTCAACATTGAGCAGCTTCACAATCACCAAATCCGCCTTCGGTGCCATGCCAACAAAGGAGTACTGCGGCCACTCTGGCCCGAATGCGCGACCGTTTCCCGCTGCACATCCAGCCATGTGCGTACCGCGACCTCTCTTGTCTTTTGCATTTGAGTCTGCTGTTACCGTGCCAGCATTGATGTCCGTGGCGGTCCAGCACTGCCCGGATTGGTAGACGAACGCCGGATTGATAGCGAAGGGGCGACGCGGGTCGCCAGTCCCCGTCCGTTGCACCCAGTAATAGAGAATCCGCGTCGTCCCGTCGGCATTCTTGAAATCATCATGCGTTACGTCGATGCCTGTTGAAACAACGCCAACGATTACGCCATTCCCTGTGTATCCACCGTAAGTCGGCGGAGAGCCTCCCCACACCTGCGGACATCCAGTTTCGAGCCTAACAAGATTCATCGATGCACCTTCACCAGCCCGCTAGGGCAGTTCGAAGTTCGGTGGCCACCTTTTTAGCTCGCCGTAACAGTAACGTCATCAGCGTGCTCAGCGAGGTCGTTCATGATCGCTCCCATCGAGCCGTCCGTATCGTGTTCCGTAGCCACCTCGTCCCAGACGGCGTCTGCGATTGCTGCCGGATCTCCACCAGCCCCAGCCGACTGCAGCAAATCACCTGCCGAATTCGCCGTATCGTGAGCGCCCGGCAGGACCTCGTCCCACACAGCGTCTGCGATCTCCGCTGCATCGATATCGGTCGCGAGCGAGTCGTACACTCCCATCCCGTGAGCGGCTGCCAAGTTCGTCAACCCCACCGGATCGGCTGGCAGGTTGTCCGTCTTCGCCTTCACGGCAATCAACGCATCCTGTCTCGCGAGCACGGTTGACGCTTCGATGTCCGCGAGCGTCGGAGCGTCATACGTTCCAGTCCCGTGCGCTGCTGCGAGATTGGTAAGCCCAACCGGATCACTCGGCAAGTTATCCGTCTTCGCTTTGATCGCGACAACAGCATCCTGACGAGCCAGAATCGTGGACGCTTCGATCTGCGCCAGCGTCGGCTCGGCATAGCTCCCGACACCATGCGCTGCAGCAAGATTCGTTAGACCGACAGGGTCCGCTGGCAAGTTGTCGGTCTTCGCTTTCACAGCGATCAGAGCATCCTGACGAGCGAGTTCCGTACCGACAGCATCGCCAGTCGAACCAAGGATTGTATGTCCGGACAGCAATTCGTCCCACACGGCATCCGCGATCGTTGCCGCAGACGGAGCACTGCCAGCACTTGCGTCCTGCAAGATTTTTCCTGCGCTGTTTGCCGTATCGTGCGCTCCCGGCAAGATCTCGTCCCAGTTCGCGTCAACGATCTCCTGCACCGCATCCGCTGCAAGAGCGTCCGCGTCGATGGCCCCGGTTGCGATGCTGGATGCTGTGATACCACCTGCGGCCACGCTGCCAACGGCACCGGTTACGCTCGCAACGCTGCCGGTCACGTTTCCTTGAACTGACGCCACGCCTTGTCCGAATGATCCGGCTACGACGTGTCCGCTTCGTGCTTCATCCCACACGCCTCCTGCGATCTCCACCACGGCGTCAGTAGCCAGCGCCGCCGCGTTTATCGCACCACCGGCGAAGACCGCCGCGTTGATCGCGCCGTCCGCGATGGCGTCAGCATCGATCGCGTTCGTGGCAATAGCCGCTGCATCAATAGCTCCAGCAGCGAACTTGGCACTAGT
>JGI10215J12807_1005482_pt1 | contig 23174 bp, 35 predicted proteins | sample WisResreferecore_FD_12807 | JGI IMG/M metagenome (IMG submission 12807) | reverse complement strand
GAATAGAAAGGGGTCACAAAGTCTTGAGACTCTGCGCCGCGCTTAATGAAGGGCTCTAAATAGCCTTTGGCCATGCCAGGGATCTGGTTTAGGTATCCCATTCCGGCATTGGCTGGGTTTCCGCCGCTGCCGCCAAATAACTTACTGAAGAATCCCATTTAATCTCCTTATGGGTATGCGGCGGTCTGTAGCTGAACCAACACATTATTAATTTTAGCAACCAAAACAGGTGGTGCGTGATCGGTTACATACCATAGAGAACCGTTTGGCATTAAATTTGCAAGCGTATTGGGTGCCTGGTTGCCGAAGGGATCTGACACGATATCTACTGTAAGCTGAGCATTGGTTAAGCTCGGTATCACAACCCCATTGTTTCCAAAATTTTGCTGCAAGGTCTGGGACAGCTCTTCATGATAGATGTCTTGGTCGGCCAGTTTGATATATGAGGGAATGTCGGCCACCTATTTACGAACCTCTAGTATTCCTGAATTGACGATGAACGGCATTTTTCCCCAGAATCTCAATTTAAAGGTAATCTCATTACAGGCCCCTAGTTGATCCCAGTTTATCAGATTCCGGCGCTGACCAAGAGGATTTAGATAATAGGGGACCGTATTACCCCAGCTAAAGCCACTATCCTGCGATAATGACAGGTCTACTCTTGGTTGATACGGCACGATCGGAGGATCCGCCCCTTGATAATTTGGGTCATTCCCCTGTTCTATGGTGAAGGAGAACCGCTGAGCGATGAATCGGCTATTATCTTCTTCTCGGATGGTCTCCGTGATTCTAGCGTATTGCATGTCGTAAATTAGGTTCGGATCTTGACCGCCAGGGCTATTCTCATTGATCTCGTTCAATTCCGTACTAATCTCATAAATGGAAGCGTTATTTATGCTACAAAAATAAGTAGTTTGATTGAAATAAGCGTACTGGGTTGCGGGATGATGATTGAGATTCTGGTCGGTCAAATTATAGAACTTTTGCTCTGTGAAGTCATAGAGGTAAGTGACATTGTCGACAGCATTATAGAAGGTCAGTTGATACATGAGGTGTCCATCAACACGGATGAAACCGGCCGTCGATTGCTCTGGATGTTGGATCTTGCCCAGCTCATAGGAAATGCCATCAGTTGATATTTGCTGGGCCCCTTGATTGCTGTAAACCAATATCACAGGGGCATTGAATTCATTGACCCCGAGCCATGCTACATACTGGTCAGCCGAATCGATGGTGTTAACGCTGAGGCAGCCATAGTCGATACTGATGGTGTTATTCCGGCGATAGTTTTGATTTCCTCCGATCTGGGTCTGAACCTCTGTCACAGCGGTACCAAATACGAGCACGTTAGCACCTTGATTTGGGATTCTCCTCACTGCAATCGCATAATCCGGTTTTGTTTGTAGGGCTTGTGTTGAAGTTAGGATTATTGTTGTTGCTGTATTAAAACTGAATGAATACCAAGCAGAGCTTTGGTAGTTGTTGCCAATATTAAAGAAAGTGTTATGGTATGACACATATAAGGGAACAATGCCGCCGCCAAGGGCTTGGACGGTCAGGTTTGGCGGAAGAGAGTGATTGTAGATATAAGCATTTACCCCATCGACGATACATATCTGACTAGCCAGGTTTTCATCTATAAAAACCGGACCTTGGTCTGTCGCCAGCGTTCCTATAAGGGTTGGGGCTAATACAGCATTCAACCGATATACATTCGCATTGATAACAGCAAGCAAGAAGCCGCCGCGGATAGAACGAAATAGACCTCGGCCAACACCTGCGGGAAAGAGTTGAAGGACTTTTTTATAACCGCTGAAAGGGATAAGCCATGAATCTGACTCAAACATATTGTAGGTGCGCTCTGATGAAATTTTCGCGAATCGTCCAAATGTGGATGATCCCACTATATTAACTTTAACCTGTTCGGCGGCAGTTGTTTTTTTCATAAATTATGGAACCATCCCTTACCTACGGAGGACTCCAGCCTTTACCGAGGTTGACTTGGGCAAAACTGAATCCTATCGGTGTCCCCAGAGTTGTTGTCTTCTGTAAGGTTAGGTCCATCTGTTGAGATCGCTTGGAAATGATCGACTGATACTTTGCGAGCTGCCCTGCAACCTCTTCGGGGACCGAATAGGTATAGTTCGTACATAGCCGTTTCGCTAGGTGGTACTTCAGATAGGAGATATAGAAGGGGTCAAGTATTAGGTCTAAGTCTTGATTAATGACTACCTGAGTTAAACCAAACAATCCCCAGAGCTCAAAGGGGTAGGCTTGATCAGGGAAAAAGTATAAATAGACATTTGCCCCGCCTAGCTTTCTCTCCACATGATAGGTTACCGGCAAGGAGTTAATGTTATTCGCCCTTGGGGTGGAGAAGTAGGTTACCCGTTGCTGCTGTTGCATCGGATAACGAACACTCTGGAGGTAAAATACAAGGCTGTCTACCTCGATGAGGTTGGGAACAAAGTAAGCTTCTTGGCCAATAACCCCATTGAAGGTGTAGTCCGTGTAATACGGAATCATGTCATCCTCAACGACGGTGTCGGTTAAGAGTTCGTTTAGAACTTCAAACCCGACACCCTCTTGAGCGCCAGATACAGTCTGAAAGTCACGAGCAACGATTCCGCTTGTGTAGAACGCGTTATTAATGAGCTGAAGAACAGTATATGGCATGTCCTAACCTTATAGTTGGTCTACATAGCCGTTCAGATTCAGCGATAATGCGCCCGCTGAGATATGGAACGCAATTCGAGAGGTACTACCGCAAGGGACAATAACCGGCAATCGGGTATGGGCTACGGCACCCGCCACTGGGGCAATGATCTCTACCTGCTGATAGCCTAAACCAACATCACCCGCAACGTGAGGCCCTACTTCTAATACGGCACTGTCAGCGGCAGCGTTAGCATTGAAGTCCATATCGATAGCCAACTGCCTAGAAACGCCAGTTGGAACGGAAGCTGAACAATCTACGTCGGTATATTCAGCGGCGTTAACACCGCCGTTTAGGACCTGAATAGGCAATGAGTAGTACATCCAGCGACTAACACCGTTTCCGGCTTGGGCAAACTTAAGGATTAATGTCCCTGGTACAGCGGTTGCGTCAGACTTGAAGGCACCCACTCGACGGTACATGTCATATCCCGACGGCAATTGTGGGGCAACAAAGTTTAAAGAGACTAAGCCGCCGCTCGCATTGTTACCATTGGAGTCACCGATTGCATAGACCGCATAAAGCGTATTGATGGCCAAGTTACCTGTGGCGGTACCAATGTCGATCCCATTAACTACGCCTGACCTTCTAACGTTGATGGTGGCGGCAGCGGAGAGCACAATATCATTGATATTTTGCGAATCTCTTGCTTGGCCCGCAGCTAAGGTTATGGTCGTACTGGTTGCCCAAGAGATACCTAGGCCATTTATATAGGATTCCCCTTTGTTAACGATGGGGTAATTAGGCTGAACTGTCATATTGAATTCCTTTTCAGTTAAGCGCCTGTACTCCCATGACTGAGTACAGGCTTCTCAGGAGAACGTGTTAAACTAGATAGAGCATTTCTCAAACTATAAGGGGAATATAAGGGCCATGCTCATCTCGGGGACCAAAGTACTGCCCCATATGCAATCGTATATCATTCCATAAGTATTTTGGCCAAATACAGACCCGTACGTTTGACGAATACTTACCCCCGTATCAGGGTCATAAGCATTAGCTGTTGGATACGGAACCTGGTCAGGTAGCTGTGGCATTGCCAAGAATAAGGGGTTACCCGCCGTAATCATGCCCGATCTATGGCTTGGTAGGACTTTAATCTGCATACCGACGACAACCTGATTATTAATAAATTGAGCGTTGTTTGAGATCGTGGTTCCAGCCTGGAGGGGTGGGAATATCTGCACGTTAGCAATAGCACCGGCACCATCAGAAGCGTAAGGACCGCCTATGATTTGGAACTGAACAGGATTTTGAGATACCGCACCACCAATGAAGGTCATAAACCGCATATTGGGTTGGCCTGCAACATTATCCTGGAATTGCGCTTTATCATAAGTTAATAGAGCATTAGGATCATTAAGGGCACTTGCTCCGGTGAAGCTAAGGGAGGTAATAGAACCATCCGCTGGCGCACCAAGAGGGTTAATGGCTGAGATCGTTAGAGTATCTCCGTTAATACCGACGTCACCAGCCACATGAACAGGCAGCAAGTTGCTTTGATACCAGTCAGAATTAGAAAATTTACCTAATTCCCAAGAGTTAGCTTCACGGTTACCACGGTCGAGCGTGAACTGATTCAATCCGCTGTTAACAATTCCTGGCACTGCACTGTCAGCGATATACCCTTTCGTATCGTGCTGTACCTGCCCGAAATTTCGGAAGAACATCAAAGCTTGGGCTAATTGTTGATAGCTGTTAATGGGTGTGACGCCATCGCCGAAGAAACGGAAGGTATTCGTTACACAGTTTTGAGCAACGTTGATTTCAACCTTAGAACCCAGTTCCATGATTGCACCTTTTCCGAACTTAACCATATAGTCTTTTACGTTAAAGATTATTTGGGAAGCATTAAAGGCGAATGATACTGAACCTTGTTGATTAACCGTTAATGGTAGCGCCCGCTGATCTGCTGGCTGGAATGCAGCGACCAAGGAATTTGTGAAATTGAAACGAGGTGTTAAGTCGAAATTAACAGTAGAACCTAAGTTATTCGCTAATTTGTCGAACTCGTTAAACTTAGTGTTAGCTGTACCAATAAAGCAATTTAAGTTTTGTAAAAATGCAAGACCCGACATCTGATATGTCGTGACGGTCTGCAATAAGTTATTTGGGATAGCCATTAAAGCTGCCTCCTTGCAAAGTCATTACAAGGTGCGACAACTGGTCAGTTTTTAAGCCAATCCTGATTCTTAAAATCACGAACGGTCATCTTTCCAGTGTCGGCACCGACGGTGGTTGATGACTTTAGACGTGAAAGCGGTGCTTTTGGTAACACCGTATTTTCGACCGCTTCTTGGTTCTTGATGATGGAATCAGAAAGTTCTTTTAGCATCCTTTCTGCCATCTTAGGGCTACGCTCGGCCAATGTATTTATCTGAACTAGCTTATTAGGGTTCTTCGCTAGCTCATACATGACATCTGGCGTATTCTCCAAGTGCGCCGCGAGTAAGGCAACCTGAGGGAATGCTGTAGGCTCGAAGTCCGTCATAACCTCATCAAAGTCTGAGTATCTATCTTTACCCTGACCCATCTTGAGGTAGTATTGGCCCGCAACTTGCTCTAATTGCTGGCGCTGCTCGGCTTCTTGTCGATCTCGCTCCTTCTTTGCCTCTGCTTCTTCTTGCTGTTTAGCATATTGAAGAACAGAATCAAGGACTTGCTGCTTGATCGTGTCTATATCTAAGGGATTGGCTTGTTGTTGCTGTTGTTGGAATTGCTCCAACATTTTAGCTTCAAGACGGGCCTTTTCCCTGCCCACAATTTTGTTGACTTCAGATTGAGGGAGCATCTTCTCAGATGGTGCCTGCACTGAATCAACGGTTCCTTCCGTTGTCTCGACTTCCATGTCTTCCAGTCCGCTGTTAACCCCGCGACGGTGATAGCTCTTCTATCGTTGAATCTACGGCTCTCGATTCCGTGAGAGCGGCGTATTGCCCCGAATTATGGGTCGGGTCCCACTGTTACTATAGCAAAGGCAGTTGACTATGTCTATCAGCTTGAGAAACAGACATCAGGTGCGCTCATCCTGTGTCCGTTTCTCTCGCATTACGACTATATCACCCTTAATCAGCCTTCAACAATATGATTTTCATATAAGCTGAGTTGGTTTGAGCATTGGTACCTAAGCTGGGTGCCGACAATTGAATGGCTGCAACGCTGGTATTAGCCAATTCCAAGACATCGCCTGCATTACAATGGAGGAACACGTCAGCCACGATTTCATTGGCTTTTTGCTCTGGGCTTAGGGTCATGTTGGCAAAGGTAGAGCCTGGGACAATAACGCCATTTTTAAACAAGGACAATGACCAGACGGGTAATGGGCTAGCAATTGGGTTGAGTGAAGCGCAGATACCTGTCGCCACATCATACCAACCAGCTTTATTGACCTTAATCTTGCCTTGAGAGCCTGCTAAAGAAATGTCGATATTGGAAGTGGCATAAATGGATTGTTCCAGTAGAGCCACTTGACCAGGTTGATTAGTGCCAAGAGAGGGCGAAAGAAGCTGATCTACGATAGAGAAAACTTCAGCGAACTCAGGGTCATCGCAATGGCAATCACCTTGAGCGCATTCCCCTTTGGGGCCTTGAATACCTTGAAGACCTTGGGCACCTTGGGGACCTACTGGGCCTTGAAGACCCGTTTGACCAGTGTTACCTTGAGGACCAGCTACACCTTGAAGACCTTGAGGGCCTTGCGGACCGACAGGCCCGACTTCACAACAATGATCGTGTGTCATAAATGTTTTCCTTAGCAATAATAGATTTTGGGAGAAGAGGGGAGGAGGAGTACACCATCAATCAAATCGAGGTGCACATGAACTATAGGCAGCGAAGTATTAGTTCCTCAAGTTACTTTATGATGATGAGGTTATAGATCTCGAACATCTCTAAGTATTTGGTGGGCCTCTTCTTTTGTAAGGTATCTTTCTGGCCTACACCCAAATTCGCATTCAAGGCCCTCAGCAACGCCATATAATCGGCATATCGCCGGCCTGAAAGGATAAATAGAACAACGCCCATTCTTCAATGCCTCGCATGAAGGAATTTCTACGTTATTCCCCTCTATACTTATTTGAATTTTTCTTAAAATACGAGAGGGATTAAACGGATTTGATCCTGTGCATTCTCTTATTCTTCTTGTCTCTACTTTTTCAGCCATAACCACAGTGCAAGAGGGATGGCATAATCCTTTGCAGTCTATGCTAGGTATCTTGGAATATAAGGATTTTAACTTTCTATAGCTCATAATGCCTTGATTGACCTATTACCTATTAAATATCTAAAGGTATCGAATTCGAGAGATTTAGAACAAAGAAAAACCTATGTCCGATAATAATAGTTATCAGACATGAGTTAGTTTATTATCAAAGATCAATCTCGCCTCTCAGCCACTCTCCCCATACTAGCTTCATATTTTTTTGGTTTCTTTCGTGTTCCTTCAGGGAGTCTTGATTAAGGTAATATCTTTTAAAATGCCAGTCAACTTGCTCTTTTATAGTCTTGCCTACTGGAAAACGTTCGCCGCAAAAGAATTCTAGAGATTTTTGAAGCTGATCGTAACTAGTTATTGGCATTTAAAAAAGCACATCTTCCGACTCATTATCTATGCCCCTAAGCTTGGCGCGACGAAGAGCATCCGCTGCTATATCCAAAAAGTCTTTTAATTGATAAATGTCTTCGTCATTTAACTCGATACTCTGGGCTTCATCATCATTTCGTACACTTAAACATACCTGACCTGTGTCCAAAACATTTATTGCTATGATTTCATGATCTTTGTTCGCCAGCTCCATTGATAGACGAATGATTTTCATAATTTCCTCTGTGTTAGCCATTACTTTTTACCTTCCTATTTTTGTTTCTTCTTTACTCATAACCCCTCAACCAAATGCTTTATTCGATCATCCGATTCTCCGACAGAAACCCACCCGAGAGCTTCATCATTATAAGGAATGCTGATAGGAGCATCTTGTAAAGCTCTCATTAATATCTCGATTAGGTCTTTTATTTCATTTCTACCTGATACTATTACTTCTTTATCCGATATCTCAGGAACGGATACTTTGATTGAAGGATTATAGCTATTCGGGTTATTTTCTTCCACAATAAGAATTACCTGATTTCCGTATGGGCTGTAATATCTGATTGTATTTGATTGCATTCTAAGTATGGGTTTCATACTTTTTCCATTAAATATAGGATTAGAATTAACAATAACATCTCTTTTAGATGATTCCCTTAACTCTTTTTGCTCTCTTTGTAATTCTCTTAATTCTTCATCCGCCGATTTAGAAATCTTTTCTATATCCTCTATAGATTCTTTGAGCTTCTCTCCTATAGCTATGAATTCTTCATCTATATTAATACTTTCACCCTCTTTCTTACTATTTATTTTCTCAAACATCTATCATATCCCTAATGATCTTAATGTTTATTAGTTAAACTCTCGTCTTCCAAGTTACCTAATAACTTAACCCTATCTTCCATCGCTCTCATAATTTTGAATTTCATCACTTCTAAGTGGCCGCACAAAATAATACCATCCTTTCCAGAGTCAGACCACATAATTTCGCCGGACCCTTCGTCATCTGCAATTATAATTGCAAAGCATTTAATTTCTTCAGGCTGCTCTTTTAATACACTTACAAGGTCATCAACTCTCTTTAAAACGAACTCTAACTCATTCCGTTTTTGGCTCTCTCGATCTGTCATGATGTTCCTTCGTAATCTTCAGCGCGGTATCTATCGCTTCCCGAGCGTCATCGCTGGCTGCTCGGTCCATATCAAGACCTAGTTTATCATGAGCCAGCTGTATGTCAGACATTATTTTAGCAACTTGAGCTTGGGTTTTCTCCCGCTCCATAGCGACCTTGGCTGTGGCGACGGCTAGTTCCCCTTCGGCCCGCTCTTTACGCTGCTCAACGTCAGCCATCTGAACTTCTATCTCACCCTTAGCTATCTCCATCATGGGGTCTGGCTGTTGCGCTTGTTGCTGTTGCTGCTCTTTCAATTGTTTCATGAACTTGTCAGCGCGGACCTTCAATTCTTCAACGCCGCGGATGTCGAAGTTGTCTAAGATAATTTCCAGGCCGTCAGTATTCATAAACTGAGCGAATAAGGGGCTTGCCTGCATCATTCGTGTAATTTGATCGAGGGCTACCTGTTTTTGAATGGCCGTATTAACCCCAGCCTCAACAGTTACTTGTAAGTCGTTTGGCTTAAATCGTAAGTTAATAGATTTAGGATTATCAGGGTCGTTAATGAGCTGGTAAGATCGTTTTCCATCGGGTGTTTTGATGGGGATAGTTCGGGGTGTAACATAGATTTTGGGGATCAAGTCTAATAATATTTGGCCTATCCGATTCAGGCCATGAATGTAACCCATGAGGTATGGGGCCGCTGCCGCCGAGCTATAGATTGCCCCATTAGCGATAGCAGTACCTGATATATCCTTCTCATTGGTTCCAAGTGTTGAATCATAGGCCCCTAAGATTGCTTGAGTGACATTGTCTGACCCATAGAAGATGTTCTCAAGAAATGGGGGTGGGGATGTCATTACAACCTCTTGTGGTGGCTGCAATGGAATGTTGGGATCATTGTTATAGAACGCATTGTAAACCAGCACTTGGGCTTCTTGAGGGTTTCGATAAGCTGCTTCATAATCATCTGGGATAGACTCTATAGACGCCTTGAACTTATGCATAACCATATTCTCAGCTTGTTGAGCCAGAGATTGGCCGAAGAAGTTCTTCATTTGCTGGATACCCTTAGCCTGATAAGCATAAGGTCGCGTCATCTGATAGCTGTTACCCTGATCGCTATCTCGTATATCTACGGAATTGCCATCAATAAACACTATAGGAAGATATCGGAAGTCAGTGACATCTCTTGATACGACTTGTGTTTCACAGAAAATGTATCTAATAATGCTTTCCATTTCTGTGTAGCGTTCTGCAACAATCACTGGGGCTTGCTGGATGAATTCTTGATCGTTCCAATGCTTAAGTAACTCTTCGTAATGCTTTTCTGTGACAACATGACCTGTCGATAGCTTTACAATTTTTCGCTTAACCTTCTTCCTCTCAAAATATTCGCACATAAGAACGATATCTTTACTGTTATTGTTATAAGACCACGAGAATCCATCTACACCGCTAGAGCCACGGGAAAATTTGATTTCTTGAGCCTTCTCTTCACCAAATTCTTCTACGAATCTCTCTCGAGTCCAGGGTACCAGCTCAAAGCAAAACTGACCGTCACCCTTGTGGGTTTCTCGAGCGAGCGGATCGAATCCACACATTGTTGGGTCAAATGCTCGTTCAATAACGATTTTATGGTCGAATGACATATCATTGAGATAATCTGTATACACCTTAGCTGCCGTATAGCCGCCGCCAAGTATATCTGTCATTAACTTGTACTGAAGACCGTCGCTTGATGAATCTAACAGTAATTCCTTCATGTGGCCTTGAAGGATGCGCATCATCTCAAGATAGTCGTCAGACATCTCTTGCACAGTGACCCCATCTGCCGCCTTAACGCTGATTGAAGGTTCCTGACGCGCAAACTCACCACGCTGACGGGATATTAAAGCCTCTATGATATTAAATTCGAGCTGAGGCTTTTGCAATGTGGTTAGTTTTTGTATGTCTTGGGAGGACAGGGTCGTATCGAAGACGAATCTCATGAACTCGTGATATCGATTAGCATTCCTGTTAAAGTAATTATGCCATGACTCTACGTTTAGCTTTAATTCCTTTAAACGGTCTTGGTGTTCTTTCGCTACCTGTTTCGCCATGAATCTTGCGCCATCCTTGACACGTGCATTCGTTGGTTGAGATCACTAACTAGATTACTTACTATCTTAGCAGAGCGATTTGAATTTGGATTGTAGAGGCTCTTATCCATAAGGCCCACTTTGACAGCATAATAGATTGCATCACATATATCGTCATGGCGATGAGCCCCATTGGCCGTAATCTTCATCATGTGGGAGACAACCACATCCCTGTGTTTGGCTCCCTCTGTAAATGATATCAGCTTTGACGATATATGTCCCTGCATATCGATGAATCGATCTATTTTAGAACCCATCGCTCTTGTGGGTTTAATCTTACGTATTTGTAAGCCGCGCAACTGAGATAAAGTGCTAGCCAATGTCACACCTGTTGATTTATCCTCAATAACCGCAATAAGGGGCTGAGTCTTATGCTGCATGCAGTCACTGTAAAAGGATAAGAATGAGGTTTCAAGGTCTTTTGGTTCTACTCTAAGTTCCCAGCAATCAAGCGAATGAAGTGCGAGCTGTTGCGTTTTAGTGCCAGTGTCAGAGATAAAGTATAGGCCCCAAAACATAAATGCCGTTGCATCGTTGTAGGTTTTCTCCGTCTCGGCTGTGTCGGCTGTGATGAATGTCAGAATTGACTCGGGCTCTTCGATGAGTGACGGGAAATCTCGATCCTTGAATAGAGAGCCACCCGCTGGTATTGGGTTTTGCTGGTACTGGCTAGCAAATACATAGGGTGTCTTCTCTCGTTTCTCGATGAGCTGCTCACGGGAGTTTAATGAGGGATATAAGGCGTGCTCATTTTCATCGAGCGCCTGAAGAACGATCTGTTTCCATTTCCGTTCATCTTGGCCGGACTTCAAGAAGGCTGCAAGGTCTGCTTCATGGAGACATTGGCCAATAAATATTAGCGGCACATTTGGGCCGCGGGGACGCTGTAGGATTGTTTCACGATAGTTTTGTATCACGCCTTCACGAACCAAATCGGAATGCACTTCATCCGGTTTATGCGGATCATCGATAATAAGCGCGCCGCTGAATCTGTCTAGGTTCGGAAGCCCAGCGTCTTGACCGGTAATTGCGCCGGATGAACCGAAAGCTTTGATTGAACCGCCCTGCTCGACCTGAAAGCTGTCTTTTGCGCGTGAGTCTGCTTTTATTCTGATTCCAAACAGGTCTTGATACTGTTGATTAGACACAATTCGTCGAATCATTTCGGTATGCTTTGCTGCTAAGTGCTTCCCGTATGAAATGTATAAGTATTGACTGTCAGGATATCGTGATAGTGTCCAGGCAACCCAGAATGAGCAAAGGGTAGACTTTCCGTAACCTGGAGGCATATTGATGATTAAAGATAAGATCTCTAGTCGTGACGCTGCGGTAAGGGCGCGTCCCACTGTTATAAAATGGCATTCACGGCCCACTGGGGCCGGCACAGTAAATGGACGTGATGTTATCAGAGGAAAGAATACTTTAAGAAATAGGGTAAAAGAACCCCATAGTTGAGCCTGCATCTCAAGTTTTGGTCTATCAATGATCTCTAGCATGCTGCGATATAAGCTCGGCTAGTAATTTTAATGATTCAGAGGATGGTTTGTTTGTTACTTCAACCTTTGAGGCATCGCCGAATCTATTGGGACTGTATTTAGACATTAACCACTGACGAGTTTGAACTCTCAATCTATCTCTAGCGGGATCGTTTATTGTTTCATCGCTAATTTCTGACAGTTCGTCGCCCATTAACGTCATTCTTTTGACTCTAGCTATATCTAAAGCTTCCGAAAAGTCAGGTTTTTCAGATGACCATTGATAAACTGTGCTTAACTCTGGAAAATCATCATTCTCTTCACACAGCTTTTTAAATGATCTTGCGGAATTACTGAATGTTTTAATTATCTTATCGGCCAACTCTTGGCTATAGACTGTTGGCCTTCCCATTTTTGCGCCAGGAACAGCTCTAGATGGCCTTATCTTAGGCTGCTTGGGGTCCGCTTTCTTCTTCGGCGTACATTTTTTTATCTTGGGCTCTAAAATCCGCGACATCCCTTCCCTTCCCTCTCTTCTTCTTTTCCTTCTGTTGCTGCCCTTTTTCTTTTTGTTTCTGCCCTTGATAGACTCTGCCTTTTCCGTCGCAGAGCTTGCAGTTATGTTGCAGCATCCCTAGGCCGATATATGTGCCCTTCCCATTACAGTTTTGGCATAATCTGTGAATCCGCCTTAATGTAGAAACAATTTCGCCGCCAAATTCAACCGCCATAAACACCTTATATATAGTATAGCCATGTCCATTTAATGAGCATACTCACTTATTTAGTATGAGTCAACTAGCTCAATATTGATAAATTTAATATATTTTTCATAAAATAGTTGACAATGTGAGTCGTATTGTCATATACTATCCTTGTACTAAAACATGTGGGGACTAAAAAAATGAATAAATCATTAAAAGATGAAAAATGCAATGGCTGGGCAAACTGGGAAACGTGGAGCGTAGCGGTCTGGCTGCTAAATGATGAAACTTGTGACGATATTTGCAGAAAATCAACTCATTATGATCGGTTTGTTAAGACTGCTAAGTTGATGGGCTTAACCGGGGTTCCAGAAGGACCAGAATGGGATGACCCAAAAATAAACGTAAATGAGATAAACGAAAACGTATTTGAGTACGAAAGCGAAGACTAACGAAACCAATCAACCAAAACCATATGGAGACTAAAAAAATGAATGAACTAAATAAATCTAGCCGAGTTGTTGCTGCTTATGCGTTTGAGGCGCTAAGACGATTAATTGAAGAGCGAACAAAGAGCATGTTGACAGAAGATTTAGTCGGAGATATGGATATTAATCTAATAGAAAAAGACGATCCTTTTTTGGCGACTTATGAATGGTTTATGAAAGAAACCACGAATTTTACTAATGTATTTAAAGAGGTGATAGAACTCATGTTTGAGGAGCAATTCAAAAAGCTAGGTGTTCCCGAGGGCTGGAGAGTAGCGGAAACCTCGGCTAAGCATTAAGAGATTAGGAAAAATTAAGCCTAATTAAATTATTCATTAAAAACATGTGGAGGCTAAAAAATGAATGCAAAGATTAAAGAAAATACCGAAAGGTTTTTTACAAAAATAAACGGAAATGGTGAAATTCAGTCTGAAACTGAATTAAAAGAAAAGTTTTCTGGAGTGTCTTTTAGTGAATTTTTGGATAATTACTACCATGAGTTAAGAACGGATGAGGACGGCCTTTTTATTTTAACCACTCCGAGTCAACCTCGTGGCTGGGAGTTCGCAAAATGAGTAAAATGTCACAAATTCACGCTGATATAATGACCGGAAAAGATCTTGAGCAAGAATGGATGGATCAAAGGGAAAGTCATATAAATCAAAACAGAAGGATAAATATAGCGAAAATCATGAGGGACCCATCTACATCTTACTTCTTTAAGATGATATACAGAAATTCACTAGAATATGACCTCATTGATGTTTGTAATGACCTAGAGATTCTTCTCAAGGTATTTACTCAAGAGTTCTCGGAAATGATAAAAGGATAATTGACATCTGGCCCCATTTGTCATATAATGGGGCCTTTACTGGAAGATTTAATGGATTTATTAAAAGCAGAAATTCTAAAAACAAAAAGGACTCAGTCGGTTGCTTTTACTTTTCAGGTAACCGCATTTTTTTTGTGTTCAATCACTCTTTACTTTACATGGTTTGCGATTTTTCCGACTCTAGGGATTCTTTTCTCCCTATGCTTTAGCGAACCAGGAAAATTATTTGCACTGATGGATGCGCTGCTAGCTCAATGTAGATTCTATGAAGTGCTGGCCGAGAAAAAAGCTAAATCTGTTGACAGGTTTAGCTAAATACGTTCTAATAATCCCTTTGCCCGAAGGGAGGACTAGATGAGTAAAACCATTGAGGAAATAACCGGAAAGACTAAGGAAGAGATGAAAGCCTTGAGTGATTCCATCACGGCCAGATATTCTGAGTATGGATCAATTTTTGAGGATGCAATACAAAAACTAAAAGACTTGAGAAATTATGGAGGCGAATCATTTCAGAAATTGCAAGAACTTAGAGACATCCTAAATATACTAACCGATGAAAAAGATCATTTTAGCTTACTAATTAATACCTTTAACTCTTGTGGTTCTAAGTGCAGAGAAATTGAACACTTGCTTGCAAATATTCAAGATTTTATCATTCATTTAGAGGTGATGAAAGGTGTTATAACTGGCAAAAGTGGCATTTCCATGAGTTCTTAAGGCGATCAACCCAAACACAACCAGGAGGAAATATACAATGACTCATACTAACCTAAACTATTCTAATTTATATACTAACATGAGCCGCCAAAGAGCTTTAGATCTAGTATCAGAAGCTCAGCGTATGATGCAGCAAGAGGCTTTAAGTACGCCACCTGCACCAACTGCGCCGAGACCAGCGACCCAATGTATGCAAGCCTGCGCTTCTAATGTTATCCCTGAAGAGACTGCCGTTTATGCGGTAACGGGTGCAATAGGCGGTGCTCTTGCTATGATCCCAACAGGTGCGCCTCCCTTGATTCTGAGCGGTGCTTTAGGTGGTGCCATATTGGGTGCCAGCGGGACTATTGGGGTCCAGGCGGTCCAAGCTGAGCGGTGCATGAAAAAATGCGAAAGCGACGCGATGAAAGAGGCGGCTATGAACAAAGACCCTTGGTTTGAGCAAAACTACAAGTTGATAAAGGATGATGGGCTACCCCACGAGTATTCTGTCAAATCCCCGATTCCTGGAACAATCTATGTACCGAAAGACCCATCGCGCCGACCCTCTCTTCTGAGTAGTGCACCAGTTCAATCAAGTTATGTTCCACCGCATCGGACGGGTTACGTGCCGCGAAATAACCCTGCGCATATGTATGGGGAAGCTGGTCGAGATCGCTTCTTACGCGGTAGCTGGCGCTAATAATTCTATGGGAGGTAGCCAAGTGGTAAGGCAAAGGGTTTTGATCCCTTGATACCTAGGTTCGATCCCTAGTCTCCCAGCCAAAAAGGAAGTAATTATGGAAATAACGGTAATTGAAGGTAAGAATCTCTCAGTAAATCCAAGAGACCTGGAAACTATTAGGTTAGACTTATTGCGTATAAAGAAGCATATCGCTCGCGCTGACGAATGGATAGATACCCTTTTTGGTCTAATTCATGACATTGAAGTTACCCAAGAAGATGAATATGAAGAAGAGGAGCCAGAGAAGGAGGAATAAACAAAAAAATGAAGGATAAGATCATTCTAGATTTGTGCAGCGGCTCAGGTTCATGGAGTCATCCTTACGATATGGCTGGGTATGATGTTCGCTGTTGCACGCTGCCTGACTGCAATATCAGGATATTTAGCCCTCCCAATGGTGTTTATGGCATATTAGCTGCCCCTCCTTGTACAGAATTTTCTAGAGCTAAAAGACGGAAGGGAGACCACAATTTCGGTATGGAAATTGTGAGCATTTGCTTAGATATTATCAAAAAATGCAATCCAGTATTTTGGGCCTTAGAGAATCCTATTGGAGATCTCCCAAAGTACCTTGGAAAGCCATCCTATATGTTTCATCCTTGGTGGTTTGGGGATCCCTGGACAAAGCTAACCTATTTATGGGGACAGTTCAATAAACCGGAGATACTATATAATAAATGGGAAGATGTACCAAAAATAGAGGGACTATATATAAGGCCAGGAAGGGAGAAACCATCTTTGGCGTGTCAGCATTTGGGTCATAAGAAATTAATCCACCAGATGGACGGCCTCTGTGCTTCCGATGATGCCGAGTTTCGAGCCATTACGCCACCTGGATTTGCTAAGGCGTTTTTTAAGGCTAATCAGTAGCGCATTAACCCAGTCTATACTCAACATATGCGCATATCTTGGCGAAAAGTCATATTCTGGGTAGCCCTCACTATTGGTGTCGGCGTATTGATCGCTGGTGCCTTCATCAGCCCTTTATTAGCGGTCGGTGCCGGTATCATTGCCGGTGCTGCTGCTTTTGGAGCTGTCTTCATCCAAGAAAACCACAATCCGATCTTAGTTGATGAGCCCGAGGCCCGTGAACATGTGGAACTTGATATAGGGTTCCACGTAGAACAATCAAAAGAGGGGTGTAAGGTGGAGTTACGTCCAGTTGAGGTATACCATCTGTCGGTAGACGAAAAGGATGAGCCTTCACCTAAACCTAGGGTATGAACCTTAAAATCAAGGTAATGCGATCATTGGCGATGGTTTAGCGTCTTTCGAGGGGAGATATTGATAGGATTCACGATCAAACCACAATAAAATTAGACCTTCCCAGTCTCCAAATCTTTGTTTCATGCACTTAAAATGACAGTCCGGCTGCTCTAAGTCTTCCGGTTGAACCCGTAAGTTTCTCTCTCTACTGATGTTTATCTTGTCTTCTTTTGGCCTGTTACGCCAGACACTTAAAAAATTATCAGCTATATCAGTTATAGCGCCTGTTCCCTTAACATCCAGCTTACCAGGTTGGGTATTTTCGCTTTCTTGCTTCCTGGGATGGGTAACAACATGAATATGGCAATTAAATTCATTCTTGAAATCGCACAAAACATCTAAAAACCTCTTTTGGCCGACATAATCATCCTCTTCTATCCCGCATTTCATTAAAGAATCAACAACAAAGACGTCCATCCCATACTTTTGGCGAGCATATTTGAATACCTCTATGATTCTTTCAGTTTTTGCCGTCCCCACTAGGTCAAAGACCCAAAGCTTATCCCCCCACCAAGACCTTATTATATCAAGGTGTTCATTAGAAGGTTTTTCAACAGATGATACTTGTCGGGCCATACGTTCGGCTGTTTTATCGGGCCTCATCTCGAAGCTCGCAATACAGATATTAGCGCCCTGTGCAATCTGATTCAACACAAGATAACTAATTAATTGTGATTTTCCGTGGCCGTTGATTCCGGTCCAGACGGTTAACTCTCCTGGCCGAAAACGAATCGTGTTAAGCGCCTTGGTCCAAGGTAATGAATAACCTAAATCTTCTTGTGAGGGATCATTGATGTTTTTCTTAACCTGCTCAATATAATCCCCCATTCTTCTCAGCTCTCGGGGATCAATGTGCTTTGCATTGTCAAAACATTCTTTGATGAACACCGTGGCTACATCTTTTTGTAAGCACTCATTGGCGTCCTTATAGGGTAAGGTGACAATCCGGCAGCGATGAGACCCTAGTCGCTCACTCACATCTTTGGCGGCTGTTTTTCCTTCTTCATCATCATCAAAGCAAAGATATATCTCGTCATAGATTATTAAGTTATCAAACTCGCTTTCTATCCATTGATGCTTTCCGGCAGCGCCTCCCCCAAACGGGACTGACATAACATCCATACCAATATCGTAGTGATACAGGGTCATCGCGTCTATTTCACCTTCAGTCAGACATAGTTTACGCGACTTACCCGATGCTGCTTGCCAGCCGAACAGGCAGGGCTCAGCATCCTTACTGACCCAGGATTGCTTCTTACCCTCTGCGGTGCGCTCCAGCTTGAGGTGCTTTATCATCATAAGTTCTTTATTTCGATAATAAGGGAAAAGGATAACGTCACCGTCACTAAGGACCCCGTAAGTAGCTAAGGTTCCGGCATCAAGCTTGCGTTCCCTTCTGAGGTAGTTAAGTACCTTATCCGCTGCTGCTGCTGTTGTTTCTGTGAGTTTTGGTCTGACGTATTTATTTGACCTCTGAGGCTTCAAAATGGTCTGGGATATGCCCAGGTAGCCTGCAACCTCTTTCATGGCCTCAGGGAGCGTTATGGAGCGATTAGAGGCCCATAGATCTAACAGGTCCCCGCTCTCCCCTGTCGCAAAGTCGCACCAGCGGCCTTTTAGGTCCCCTGCGATTGGTACCGACAGAGAGTCACCAGGTTCTCCTTTTGTGGAGCCTGCAATATATCTAGAAGCCTTTTGCTTGCCGCGAGGTAGCAGGTGCCTTAGCACCGTGAGAATGTTGTCGCTGAGTTTCTGACTGAGGTCTTTAGCGGTGTATTGTGTCATATACTACTTAATCCCAGTTCTTTTGCTTGAGTAGTGCTTTCAAAGGCTAGAGCCAATTCTACTATCTTTTCGATGTTAACCCTATAGTAAAGTTTTGCCGGCAATCCTTTACGTACAACACTGATAACGCCTAGGCTGATGAGCTTCTTTCGGTTATCAGCAAGCTCACGACGACCCAGTCTGTAGTCCCTTTGCAGCTCAGCATCAGTCCGCCAAAACTCTCGGTACCCGAATGATCGGCCAAGGGAATCCAGTTGAGTCAAAAGGTAACCAGCCGTGATAGAGCTGGTGATATCGATATAGACTGGGTTAATATCGTAGAGTTTCTGATTAAGGTCTTCGGCGACGCACTGCATCATATCCCCCTTAGTCCCAATTCTTTTGTTTTGTTAAATGCTTCATTGATCTTGCTGTACTCCAGGTCTGCTGTTCGGGCTTCATTGGCGGCTGCAAGGGTCACACCATTCCTCGCTGCTAGCCAGCTATTGAGAAAAGCCTTAGGGTTTGTCGTTGCATCCTTTCGGGCAGCTTCTATACCGGCAGCCACTTTATCATTGCCGTGCCGTGAGATCAACCTCTTTGCCTGCACGTCCGTAAAGCCTAAGCTCTCAAGGCCCTGAACTAAGTCATTTGGCTGGCACCCACTGCCTTTAACTAAACGCTGGTTTTCGACTTCTTGCTCGGTGCGCTTTTCCGATTCCCTGGAAATCAGGTTCTCGGTTGAACAGGTACCTCTTTCTTTAGTTATGCAGGCACTCTTACTTAACTCATCAAGGCTGCTGCTATTAGTTCTTTCATTATTAGTAGTATCAGTATTTAGTAGCGTGCGGTTCACCACCGGTGCGGTTTCCATAGGCGGGTTTTCCACTTCTGGCTCAACATGAGCATTTGCAAGGGCTGGAGACTCAAACACTAACGTTTCCCATTTGATGATTCGACCCCGTTCTCTATGGCAAGTGATCTTTAGATATCCATGATCTTCAAGTTCCTTTAAGGCGCTCCTTAGTGCGGTCATACCATCTGAAAAGTGTTTTACAAGCTCTTCTCTATGAAAAACCCAGTCATCTGGCATACTTAGCATGTAGCAAAGAACGCCTTTAGCTTTCATGGAAAGCAACGGGTCGTGAAGGCAAGTTTTGTTGATGATGACGTATGGATTTTCTTTATTCTTAACTACGCGGCAAATGGTTTTTAATGGTTGGCATTCAGACATTTAACTAACTCCTCAAGTCCATGGTTTAAACCTGGCAAGGAGTCCCTGTGACAAAATGTTGGGGGAACCCCTTGCATTCTGTCTTAAAATTCCGTATCCTGAATTTGCAATTACAGGGGGTTCGGCGACGGACCCTCGGCTTTTTAAGACCTTCAAATTATCTCATCTATCACCCATCGAATCAATTTGTGAGCCGAATAGTGTTGTCAATCGGCTCAGTCATCTGATATTCTAGGTTCTGCTGGAGGCCACGCACCTCTGGCAGCCAAAGTGACTTAAAAAGGCCCAGTTCACCACATGTCTGGGCCTTTTTTTATTTTGCTTCGGGGTTCTTCTTAATGTCATCTATCTTACCTAGATGCCATTCCTCCCTAACGACTTGGCCTGGTTCAGCCTCAAGGTTATCTCGAATAAAAACCAAAGATCCTTCAGCGCCCACCAAAAGAGAGCCGCGGATTTCCTCATGCTTGCCCATCTTTCCTACTAAAATAACGTGGCTGCCAGTAAGGTAAGTCATTAGCTACTCCAATTGTGCTGTGATATGATGAGAAAGAGTACGCATATTTAAACTCCAGTTTAGAGCCAAGGTCAACGTTCGCCTTGGCTTTTTTTACTCAAACCGGCATTCCATTTGTTCGTACATGCGCTGAATCTCTCGCCTGATTACTTGGTTTGCAGGCTCAGTGGGGGTCATTCCTGGTAAGCTCTTGACGCTCAAGTACATAGAAAGGCAAATAAGGATTCCAAAGAATACGACTAGCTCCCTCATAGGGGCTCGCTTGTCGGTAAAACCTCACCCTTGCGTAGCAGGTAGGCGATCTGAGCCTTCATGCACTCAGGTCTGACGAACATCCTGAGATCTTCTATAGCAAGATCCGCTTCCATCTCCTCTTGTGTTAGATACGGTATTCTTCCGAAGTTTTCTTCAATCATGTAGTCCACTACGTCCTTTACCAGCACCCCATCTACGATCTTCGGGTGTGCATCGATTACCTCTTGACAGACCTTGCCGTATTCGTCCATAAGCTAAATCCCTACTGGCAGACCTTGCCATACTCATCCATGACTCAGATCCTTGCTAGACCCTCACAACGATATCCACAATCGTCCCCTCACACTTAAGACGGTAAACCTGCTCTCTGGGTGGGGTGTTCTTGATAAGGATGGGCTGAGCCCTGTAGAGTTCTATGTGATCGCACAACCAATCAAAAAACCTGACGGTACTTTGATGCAGGTACTTCTCTGCCCTGAGCTGTATGATATCCTCGTCCGACAGTCCCTCGCCGGTTTCCTTTTGGGTTTCCTTCAAGATGGTCTTGTTTAGCTTCCTGGGGTTCCTGGTCGGCTTAACCCTAGCTTTGTTGATAGTCATGGGCTTCCTGCCTTATTAAAATGGGAGATCCTCGAAGTCTTGACTGTCATTGTTTGTTGCCGGCACCTGCCTTTGCTGCTGCTCTTGAGGCTGGGTGCCTTTACTGTCCAGTAGCTGCAAGGAGGATGCGATAATCTCAGTCGAGTATCGGTCTGCGCCGTCCTTATCCTGCCATTTCTTGGTTCTAATTGACCCCTCTATGTATATCTTTGACCCTTTCCTGACATATTGAGCTGCAATCTCAGCCAAACGACTAAAGAATACTATTTTGTGCCACTCAGTACGCTGCTCATCTTTTCCGGTCTTTTTGTCCTTCCATTGCTCGCTGGTTGCAATCCTGACATTCGTAATGGCTCCGCCATTGGGTAGGTGCACCGTTTCTGGATCTGCGCCGGCATTCCCTAAGATGATGACTTTATTGACTCCGTTTGACACTATTTACCTCTTGTATGTTTGTTTCCAACTTGTTTAAGTAAGTCTCTAATTGCTTGTCGTTAAGCCTAAGATTAATTTCTCGAACTTCTCTAATGAATTGCGTTACCTTGTTAATCCATTCCTGATCTAAGTCCATTATGTGGCTCCATCAATCAATCCTAACTGTTGCATACGTTCCATCAAGAGCATCCTAGCCGTCATGCATCTTGTTAGTCCCTTATCTTTAGCGTGGGCGATAATCGCTTCTTTAACATACGGAGCTAACCGTATCTGCATCCGGTCGGTACTTGGAGAAGCTTTCTTCGATTTCTTCATTTTTTCTCCTTTTAATGTTGACAATGTGGGTCATTTGTCATATTATAGGGTCTTGAATCGTTAGTGTCAAGAGGTTACCATGCAGAAGAGCGAGAATATAAACGAATTAGCAACAGCAATGTCTAAGTTCCAAGGCGAAATCGAAAATGTCGATAAAGACAAACAAGGATATCAGGGTAGATATAGTTATGCTGATATCGCCTCTGTTTTAGAGTTAGTAAGGCCGACTCTGGCGAAACATAATCTAACGATATGGCAAGGGGCTGATATTGTTGATAATAAGGTGGTGGTAAAAACTCTGTTGGCTCATTGTTCGGGACAATGGGTGTCTTCGACCTTATCTTTGCCGCTAGAGGCTGGTAAGGCTGGTATGAGCTCAGCTCAAACCGTTGGAGGAACAATAACTTACGGCAGGCGATATGCGTTGACTGCAATGCTGGGTATTGCTCAAAAAGACGAAGACGCGCAGGAAGAAAAACCACAACAATTTAAACCGCAGCAACAACATAATAAGCAGCAAACAACTCAAGCCCCATCTCAACAGAAGGGCCCCGCAATAGATAGAGTAGTTGAGATCGGCAACATCATGAGGTTAGTAGCTGAAACCAAGGTTGACTTAAATAGAGCTGTAAAAGAGCTTTATCATAAAGATAGTCTTGACGCTTTAGATACCCTGGCTCTACTGAATCTTAAAGGAAAACTGGAACATAAGGCGAAAAAACTGTATGCAGAGGCTAGCGCATGAGCGAAGAATATAGAATGAAGTTGCAAGAGGAGTTAATATTGGCAGGATATGGATCTGGTGGTTACTGGGCCAAAAGACTGGAATCTATACAGAAAAAGAGAAAAGGTTAAGTGCATGAGTGAATCAAGGAATAGCAGTATAGGGATTTTATCTTTGCTGGGAGTTATCTTTATTACGCTTAAGTTATGTAATGTTATTAATTGGTCATGGGTTTGGGTTCTCTCTCCTTTTTGGATTACTTTTACATTCTGGATTCTTTTGCTTTTTCTTTGTTTATTTGCCCGATATTCTGAGAGGTGATTAAATATATGAGCATAGATAGATATATATTAGATAAGAATGGCGACCCTGAGTTATGCGAAGACCTGCTAACTTGGGGAAAATGGTTTCAAGATAGTTGTCGTATACTTCAGAGAAATCAAACAGGAAATGGGCTTGTTTCCACTGTTTTCTTAGGATTAGATCACGGCTTCTGTGCGCCTGGAGATAAAAATTATAAACCTGTTTTATGGGAAACGATGGTTTTTGGCGGTGACTTTAATGGAGA
>JGI10215J12807_1006286_pt1 | contig 46778 bp, 58 predicted proteins | sample WisResreferecore_FD_12807 | JGI IMG/M metagenome (IMG submission 12807) | reverse complement strand
GGTTTTTCAGACATGTGTCTTTCTCTAACAGTTGGAGCTGCGTAAGCGTTTGCAACCGCTCTAACAATCTTACGGTCGCCCCTTGACCCAAAGAGACATGTCTCGTAGATTTGGCGAGGACCTCGTTCAGGGTCGGGTAAGATACCGGCTCCATCTGACTTCATCCATATTAGGGGTTGAGGGTTAATATCCCAGCCAATGTTCTCGAGCTGGCGACAGGTCCATTCATACAGTCGCTCGTCGGCCTTTCGCATAGCAAACCAGAACATCAGGTGACACGACGGGGCCGTCATAGTTTTGGTGGTGATCTCCAAGGCCATCATCAGCCGTTGCCATCCCTCTGGGGTGTCGGCATAACCTCCATGGGCAGCGGCCCCACCCTGGTTGAAGTCGTCCGCTCCTATTCCATAGGGAAAATCGCAGTGGATCAGGTTGAACCGCCACGGACTGTCCCCGAGCGCCCAGTCGGTGAAGTCCGTCGTGAGGATCGACTCTGGCTCGACCTCGGGCCTGACCTCGAAGTGCTCGTGCAGTCGGCTGAGGTTGGCCTCGTCGCGGCGTTCCCGCGCACGCTGAGCGATGCCCAAGGCCGTGGACAGCTTAGGAGCATCCGCAACCATTTTGTTGTCATCCATCTCCTCCGCAACCAGTATGAGTCTGTTGATGTGCTGCTTGGTAAAGCCTATTGCCTCGGCAGTATCCGCCTGGCTCCACGTAGGATCAGCGCGCAGCCGAAGAGCGTGCCACCGAGAGACGGCGTTGACCTGGTCCTGCCAGGAGATATCCTGACGCTTGATGTTCTCCTCAAGCTCGATCGCCTCGAGCTTGAGAGGATCAAGCTCGTCCACGTACTGCACTGGGATCGAGGTCCACCCCAATCTGGTACAGGCCGTGTATCGACGCTCGCCCGCGACGAGTTCGCGGTCTCGGGTAACGACGATAGGATGGATCAATCCAAGGCGGTTGATCGAGTCCGCCAGCACGTCGATGTCAGTTAGTTCGCGCCGCTGACGCTCGCCCCGCTTGACGTGGATGTCGCCAAGCGGGACCAAGTGAAATTGTCCTGAAGTCATATGGCCTCCTTATCCTTTGTGAAGCTTACCCCTCTGCTCATTCATAGAGATAAGCATACTTTGGGCTGTGCTAGTGAACGCCGCAACTCTATCAGAGAAGAGTCTCCCGGACTCGAGGATGGAGTCAGCGAGGGCCTGAGCCTCGGCGCGGATCGCCTCCGCGTGCGTGACCACGGCCTCTCCCATTTCCCGGATTTGATCAGCGGTCTCAATGCTTATCCTGTCTATGCCCCGTGCGCTAAGCTCGCCAATACGAAGCAGATCAGGAGGACCGCCATTGTTGCCACGAGGAGGGATTTCATTAAGAGTTCGAATGTCATCTTGTTGCTCAGTCATTTGCGTGACTCCTTTCTCGGTATGGCCCCGAACATTTTGTTCCGAGCCTTATCATACCCTAATGGTTTCCATTCACCACACCAGTAATTGTTATTAACAAGTGGTGAATGCGAAGTTACAGTTCCCTCCTCGACCTTAGTTACGGCAGGAGGGTATCGGTGACAGGCCACTGCGTTCTCGTTGCAGGGCATAGAGTAGTAGCATTCAATGCACTTCTTAACCATCTTGACCTCCGCGGCCTGGGGACCACTTTCATGATGGTCCCCAGGCCCTCAACGCGCACGCTCGGGAGTCACGAATACCTACACGTGCGCAGTCGAGTTCACGCGGTGGAAGATCCGCTTGCCGTCCTGGGACATTTCGTGCTTGACTTCCACCAATAGCTCACGGTTCGGAACATCATCGAGCATCTGTTCAATGCCCTTCGCGTCGCCAGGGTTGGCGATACCGAGGGTATTCTGAAGGAACTCCTTGATAATCGACTTGCTAACGTCGTTGTCGATAATGTAGAAGTCCTGTTGCAGGGACTTCCCGACGACCTGCTGTTCCGCGGCCTCGCGGGCGTCCACAGTGTTACCGGCGGCAATGATCTTGTACTTGAACCGCAGATAATCAGTCTTCTTCTGCGAGGATTGGCCGTGCTCGGGCCGCCCGTCGACCATGCAGTGATATGTCCCCGTCGGAAAGGGTTTGGGTTGCTTGAACTCCGACGTGGGCATCTTGAGGATTTCTTCAAAGGACATCGCCATTTCCTGGCTCCTATGACCGGAGGGTTTCGAAGTACGTTGCCAGCCCGGTCTCAATTGGCAACGTAGGCAACATCTTGAACGCGGCGGGGTTAGCGAGGTCGATCATCGCCGTCGCCGCAGTTTGGATCTGTCTCTTGCCGCCCGGACCCGTCTGGGCGAGAGCCACCGAATTGAAATACCTTGGGATTTGAGGCGAAAGAGCTGATCCAACTGCCGTAGGGTAGCCCTTCTTGGTGCCATCAGGGTTATCCACATATCTGACATGGCTAATGACAATAACGTTAGTTCTGAAAGACTCAGACGTGAGGAGGGCAAGGACGCCCTCAACAGCGTCCTGCGCGTCTTTATAGACAGCTCGAACGTCATACTTGCCATCCTTTGACTTAGGGACCAAAGGCTCACGAAAGCGAAAGGCCGCATCAGAAAGGAACGTCAGCGAGTCCAGCACGAGGACACAGTCTGGGCCCCAGCCCGCGGGCGGACCAAGGTCCACGTTCCCGTACTTCCACAGATCGAGCATCCTGAGAGACTCGATAAAGGCCGTGGCCGAGCCATCCACGACGGTGCCAAAGGGACTGGCCTTGAGCTTGTCCCGCAACGTGCGAAACTCGATGCTCTCGAGTCGATCGGGCGCTTCGCGTTTGACCACCTGAACGAGGGCGTCGAGGCCGTTATCCAGATCGAGTATTCTCAGCTTGTACTTTTTGACGAGTGATGCCAGAGCCCCGGTCTTACCGGACTTGGAGTCACCAATCAACAGAAGCTTTGTAAACTCCGAGGACTGGTGTTCTTTAAGTGACGGCATCGGGAGACCCCTCTATATCCAATACGATCTGCAACTTGGCGGCATTTATGCCTTTGACCCACTGGGGTATCCCCGTGGTCAGCCTCACGCCGTTGCCCAGCTCGACCGCGATCGTGTCCGTGAACAGTTTAACATCGTCGCGGTCGAGGGGGAACTCCAAAATGACCTGGCTCATCGCGGCACCAGCGGGTTCCAGGGCTCTCGCTGAAAGTGGGTCTCGAGGAACTTCTCCCGTACCTGGGGACTCTTGGAGCAGATCTCGCGGAACGCGCAGCCCCCGTACTTGTGACAGCTCTTGTCGTTCTGGGGCCAATAGCCACGCTCCGCGTAACCACGGGCCTGCTCGAGGTAAACGTAGAGGTCCTTCATCCATTCGTCGATCTGATCCGCGGTCTTAAAGACAAAGGATCGAACAAAACGGCTGAAACCTACCGCAATTTGCGCAGCGTCCACAATAACTCCCTTCACCGGGGTATGGAATGCTACCTGGGACGCTACCGTATACACTGACATCTGGTTGTCTGGATCGAACTGCTCGAAGTAGTACGAACCAAGAGTTGATGTTGTGGTCTTCCTGTCCATAACGAAGGGCTGTTCCTGGAATTCCACTACACGATCCAAGTATCCGCACAGAGAATATCCCCCCTCGATCTCGAACTGGAAATGAAGCTCGACCATTGGCTTGCCCGTGACCGGGTGCATCAGGGTCTTGGCCGGATCGTCCTTGAACTTGTTCAGGTACCAGACGACGGTGCGAACGAGGTTCTCGCGGCTCTTGAGCGAGGCCTTGTCGTCGGCCGGGAGGTCCTTCGCCCCGCGCCACGGTAGGCCGTCGCGCCACGTCTTAGTCAAAAGTTCCCGCACCACCCATCTGACAGCGTCGTCGTGGGACATGCCTCCCTCGAGCTTCATCCGATCGTACTCCTCGAGCGCGGCGTGATAGAGGATGCCGTACTCGAGGTGGATGGACTCGCCCCGCCCACGCCATTGCTCAATCATGTGGTACTGGTATTTCCGGGGGCACTCCTTGAGCCATCCGAGGCTCGTCGAGTCCCACGCCCACTGGACTTTGGTCCCCTCGTAGAAGGGTTGTGGATGTGCATCCATCACTTTAGTCCTAGGTCTTTGAGTAGGTCGCCGCTCGACGCGAGACCCAGCTCCTTGAGGAGATCCTGTGTCTTCGAGGGGCGCTTCGCCTTTGGCGCCGGTGCGGCCTTTACGCCGAGTTCGTGTTGGGTCTGGTGCTCGCGCTGGTACTGGACTATGACATCGAGGTCCTGATCGGACAGATGTAGGGGATCGCGATCAAACAGCTCACTGAGTTCGGTGCTCACAGTTCCATCTCCTCCTGATCAATGTCCACGTCGAGATCGTTCACGAGCGGGATCTTCTGCGCCGCATCCTCCTCGATCTTGCGAAGGTGCGCGTGGATTATGTCTCGAATGATCTTCGCCGCTCCGACGCGAGTTGAGTAGAGGGCCCGCAGTTTGTCGTAGTCCCCCGCGTAGAGGTTGAGGGTGTGCTTTGATATCGCTCGATCTTCACGTCTTCTCATCAGTGGGTTTCCTTTTCACTAACCAGAGCCGCATCGGATCAAAAGGCGACATACATAGGGCGATCTGCTCGAGGTCGGTATCCTGGGCCTCGCGCCGCGCCGCATAGAGTCGCTGGCGAAGGGCCTCAACGTCAGAAGAGATCAACTCAATTCCGTAGGGACTAGAGAGCGCCGAGTACCAGTGGTGGAGTACGGGTACGCTCATTTGGACCCCAGGATGCGGCACGCTTCATCCAAAATCTTGTTGCTGACATTGGTGAACTGCCGTTTGGCGCGGTCGTTTTCCTCGCGTACTGTCTGCAGCGCCGCCCGCAGCCGCTCGATCTCGGTATCCTTTGCAGCAACGTCAAGCGCGAATGCTGATGTAGTTTTAATTGCTCGATCACGCTCGGCCCGCAGCCGCTCGATCTCGTCGGCCTGTTCAACGATGTCAGTCATAGTTCCTCCGGGGCGGTGGCCCAGCCCCTTCGACGGGTGTCTGGGAGAGACTGGACCACCTAACGGCCGTTGCTAGACTGCGGCCGTGTTCTTACGCCTCCGGCTGAGGAGGCCTAGACCAACGAGCCCTGCCGCGAACAGCGGCAGTGCTGCTGGGATCGGAACCTGTGCCACCGGCACGATGTAGAACGACTCGCCGCCGTCTACTGCACCAGACCACGTTGCCTGGAACAACAGACGATCGCCGAGGTGGGCGAGGCCGCTCAGATTGAAGCCTGAGATCAGGTAGTCAGCCGAGCCATTGCCGTTTCTGATATCGGGCAGTGGGACCGGATTAAGTAGACTGAACAGGACCAACGAGCCAAGTGGCCCGTCTCCCGACTGATCAAGGTCGATCAGACGGAACTGAGTCAGAACCTCCGACTTTGCGCTAGTCGAGTTAACGTCCACGGCCACGCCGAAGGTAAGGCCAGCGTCTCCCAACGCTGTCAGGAAGTTTACGAGCTGGGTACCGGTGTAGGGTGTAACAGTGGTATCGTCACCATTACCGAAGGCTCCGGTAATGTTGGACGAGAACAGGTTGAACGAGTCGTTGTTACCTGTGCTGTTGAAGTTGTTGTAACCGAAGCCCACGGGGTTATGGGCCTGGGTTGTGGCGCAGATGATGCAAGGGGCGCTTGCAGACTGTGGCACCACATCAGCATCAGCCAGCGCGCTAACAGTGAGTGTAGCTGCGTTGGCCGTTACTGACGCGAGACACAATGCTGTAGCCAGGAGCAGGGACTTGCGCATCGTTGTTCCTCTCTTGCTGCGGAAGTGCAGCGCAAAGGGCCGAGGGGCCCTTTGCGACACACTCCACTAGAGAAGTTGACCCAGCACGGTGATGCGGCAACATTCCGCGCTGGGCCGACAGCCGCTGTCCTCGGAGGTATTTGCAACCCGGAGAGCAGCTGTAGAGGGGAGGGCACGGTGGGCACCCTCCCCTTTTGGGCTAGGCCTGAGCCTGATCGAGCAATTCGTGGACCGACTGCATAGCCTCTTTGGCCGTGGCGCGCTCGGTCTCGATCTGCTGTCGGGCAATCGAGAGGATCTTGCCGTTCTCGCCCTGCATCTCGAGGAGGGCCTTCGCGGCCTGGGAGATACGCGACGCGGGCCAGGCGTCAGCGTCCATGCTCTTCGCCTTGACCGCATTGCGAACCAGCTCGCGAGCCATGTTCATAGCAGCAGTCATGACCGGGTCGCCCCTGAAGCCACCGCCACCAGTCCGTACACCAAACTGGTAGTCGTTGGCGTAGTCGTCGAGCTGCTGTTGCAGAGTATCATGAGGCACACCTGCCTCTGCCCCGTCGCGGACCTTGGATGCGAAGTTATTTCGAAGGTTCTCGTGGAAGGTCTGATTGAGGGCCGATGCCTCGCCGTCATTGAGTGAGTGTCCGGCCGCGTACCGGATAGGGACTCGAAAGGCCTGTCCCTGAATTGTAATCTGGTCGTAGTTGCCGCTACCATTACCGTCTGCCATAGTAACCTCCTCGTTGAAGGGGCATTTTGCCCCGGTTAAAAGCCCTGATATGGGTGCCTCGATATGGTTCATTGAACCACATTTTGCGAGGTCTGTCAACAACAATCGACCGAGAACCCACATTTATTTTCCAGATTTTGGAAACCGCTTGCCGTGGAGCACCTCCGAGACTCGGCCCATGTTGTTGATCCCGACGGCGCTGGCGATCTCCTGCACTGAGGCCTCGGGGTGGGCCTTTCTATAGGCTCTGATCTTATCGGCGATCGCCTGAGTGAGTCGGTTCTTGGGTTTGGCCCTGCTTAGGGGCGGTTCCTTGAAGAGAAGGGCGATGGCTCTGGTCATGTTGGCGAGCATCTTCTTCTCGGCCTCGAGTTTATCCTGCCATTCGGCCACGATAGCATCGAACATAGCCCTGGCCAGTGGGACGTTTGACATCAGATGTCTCCCTGAAAGCCGTCCATCTTCACAAAGTAGAGGGCAACCTTGGCTCGGGTTTCGATGACGTAGCGGACGTTCTTTTCTTGCTCGAGGGCCTCGCCTTCTTTGGACCAAGGGCTGGGGATCCGATGAGGGTCCAGGTGATATACAGTGTCCCATTCGAGGCCTTTCGCTTTGTGGCCACTAAGAAGTTGTATTGGACCTTTGGCCGCAAAGAGAGCTTCACAGTACGAGATTGCCTTACCCAGAGTGTCGCCGAACCCAGCGAAAACTCGCAGACATTCAGCACGATCCGCGACAGCTCCCGAGTCACGGGCTTTCGCAAGCTTTTCGTTTTCCCAGAGGTCGATGGCATCATACACCTGTTGCTGTGGCATGTTGAGATCGCAGTGAGCCGCAGGCCCGCCGAGCTTTTTCAGAGCTTTGACCAGCTGAGGACCAAGGTCAGTCCCAACAAGATGAACACCGCGGCCACTCCTAAGTAAGCTAAGGGCACATCGGAGTAGAGGAGCATTGTTGCGGCAAATAATAGCAGAATTATCAGGTATAGCATCCGCACTCCACTCCTCTAGGGCCTCGACTCGGCCTGCAATGGCCCACGAGGGCCACTTCATATGCGGGACGCGCCAGTGAGCGTTCTCCACGACCGAGATAGGGCACCGAAACGACACGCTCAGGGTCATCTCGTGCATATCGAAGGTCTCTTTCAGGAGCTGCATCGAGCGCGTGTCCGCGCCGCGGAAAGCGTAGATCGATTGCCAGGGATCACCCACCGCGATCAGCTGAGTGTCGGGGCCTATGAGCTTGCTGACCATGACGTGCTGGAGGCGGTTGAGGTCCTGGGCCTCATCAACCTTCACGCGGCGATGGGCGGGAAAGCTGCCCCCAAAGAGCGTGGGCATGTAGATCTGATCGTCGAAGTCGATCAGCCCGCCAAAGGCCTGGACTATGCCCTTGCCGAGCACGCCGTTGATGATCTGGCAGAACCAGTCATCGGGCTCCTCGTCGAGGGAGCCAAAGAACTCCTCTGCGGTAAGCAGGGTCTTCGCACCCTGGAGGGACGAGGGGACGTATCCGTTGAGTTTGGCCCTAGAGACGGTCTTGGTGAGGTCACTGAAGATGTTCCAGGCCTCGCCCTGTTGCCGTTTCGGCAGCTGATCGATCGCCTCGCGAACCAAGTTATAGGTCTTTTTGGTATCGAGGACGAGCTTGCGGCCAGTGGCCGCGGCCCATACGCGGTGCCCTACCGAGTTCATCGTCGCGCAGCGAACGTGCCCGGGCAATACCTTGCTCATCTCGTCAGCAATGCGCTTGTTAAACGCCACCGACAGCGTAGGCTCGGTGGGCAGGTACTTCGCGAGGAACCGTAGGGTACTCGTTTTCGCCGCGCCCGCGAGCGCGTTGATGAGGATGTGCCGCTTGGGGTTCGCGAGGGCAAAGTCGATGATTTCGGCTTGCTCTTCCGTAGCCACAAGCTCGCCTAGAGTATAGGTCATTTCCGTCTCTCCTTCATACCACCGAGTCCATCGTGCATCTGTTGCTTGAGCCGGCGACCCAACTCGGGCTGGGTCACGTATTTCTGGCCCGGCTCTAGCCAGTAGCTGTCGATCGTTCCCGGTTCGAACTCGTTCATCATGAAGTGATCGAGCCCGGGCACGGTAATCTCTACGTCATAGCCCGCCCAGTGGAAAGTCCGCGCGCCCCGGAAGTGCATTTTGACTATGGTCCCATCCGCACGAGTGTGCGGGCGGACGATGTGGAAGATGCGCTTGCGCGTGCCGTGCTCGGTCAACTCGTAGTCCCGATCCTGAAAGAAGTAGGCAGTGCGGTGGATCGCCACTCCGAACACGGCAGTCATGTCGCCCTTTGTGACCGCGACGCGGATCATAGAGTAATTGGAGACCTCCTGCTCGCGGATCGCGGTGCAAAAGAGGTCTTTCATGTGGAGCTGTGGATCGATGCCCAGCGAGGCTGCCCAGCTATTGAAGGTGTTAGGGATGTGCCACGCGCGCTGCGGGATGTTAGTGACCTCCCAGGACGAGTGCTTTTTGGGGACTGTTACTATGCGCGTGTCGAGCATACGGAGGATCTGGATGTCGGTGCCCTCGGCGTTCACGAAGACCGCGAACTCCTCGGGCGTACCCCACTTGCGGTGCTTGTCCTGGGGGCGATCCCACCAGATAGTCATCTTGAAAACGTCCCCGCCCTTTGCGGGCTGGATCTCGGGCGGGGGCTTGTTGTACTTGACGTAGTACATGAACTTGGGTATCCACAGGTGGGTGCCCTTGGGATGGGGCTCGCTGAACCGCAGCTCGTGCCCCTCAGAGAGGGAGTGGGCTCCGTAGGCGATGCAGCCGAACGCGGGGCGCTTCTGCCTGAACCAGGGCGGGAGCTTGATAGATGCCTTTACCTCTGCGATTTCGGTGGGGGACAGTTTCGAGTAACTGGCGTTGTGCCAGTGGGTTTGCGTGGCGACGCGCGGGACTATGGTAGCCCCGACGGTCTTGTAGAAGCCGTAGGCGTCCGGGTCGTGGCGCTTCATGCGCGCGAGGTAAACCCAGTAGCGATCGAGCTGATCGAGGATGGAGTCGCGGAAGTTAAATTCGCCGTAGAGTTCCGTCTCCTTGACGAGTACGTCCTCGTCAACGTCGTTGATCTTGCCGACCACGAGCAGTTCGTTGTCGAGCTTAAGCGGGGGCTCGAGGGGCCCCTCTAGAGAAGGGGGTGGGGGCGTGACAGAGCGCGGCTGCCGCTCTTTGCGGGGCTTTGGCACGGGCTTTGGTCCCTCGGGGACCACGAACACGTCCTGCTTGAGGCGCGCGCGCTCGAGGGCCCGAATGCTGGGATCGGGCTTTGGGGCCTGAGGGGCCCTCTTGGGCAGGGCGTGGACGGGGATGATGAGCTTGTCCGTGCCGCGCCCGAGGAGACGGTGGAGTCGCGCTCGGAGCCGCTCTAGAAGTGCGCGGAGGTAGGTCACGGATTTTCTCCCATATCTGAGAGGAGCTGCATAAGCTCGATATCGACCGCGGCGCTAATAGGGGCGCCGACCTTCGCGCGGACCCTCTGGGTCACCATCTCGCGCGCCTGCGCGTAGTGATCTGGCCAATCCGAGGGAATGGTGTGGTCGAGGCTCGCCGGGCGCTCGTGGTAGCCCGCCGCGTTGATGTCACTGATGTCCGAGAGGTCTTCGAGGGGCCACCACCGATAGGGGTAGGCCCGATGTCCCGACGTGGGCACTATCCAGCCGCCTGCAGAGCCGATGTCTAATCGGCTCGCGATGTCGAAGGCCGGCTCGCCCCGGACCTTATGCAGGATGAGGTAGAGTTCATTGGGCATCTTGGTTCTCCTTGATCCAGCGATCGAGGTCGAGCGCGGCCGCGTGGTAGGCCCCGCGACGATAGGCCTGGCCAGTGATTTTTCCGGCCTCGCGAAGCATCGCCATAGGGGTCCAAGCTGAGTTGGGCTTCATGCGGGTCCTAGAGTAAAGAATGAGTCCGTGCTTTAGAGTGATGGCACGGTAGAGCTGGACCTGCGCGGGTCCGATAAAGGTTTGCATAGCGTGACTCCTAGAAAGTGACGGTTGCTGTGAGAACGGCCGCGGCGAGCCAGTAGATTGCCCGCCGCCAGTCCGCGTGAAAGAGGTAGACTCCCGACGCCCCAAGATCGAGGAGGATCAGGAGCGTCGGGAAGATCTTTGGCGACACTAGAAGCCCGCCTCGGCGGCCTGTTCCCGGGGACTTAGCTCTGGGTCCGAGGCCTCGTCCGATCCCCAGCTGCCGATATTCATGGGCGGGATGCTGTTGATGGCCTCGGCGAGGGCCAGGGTGAAGCGGCGCTCCTCGGTGAAACCGCTGTTGCGGGTCTGGAAGTAGAGGGTGATCCGCGTCGGGGGAGTGTCCTCACTGACCGGGGTGATGACCAGTTCGAGCCAATGGCTGTCCTCGGCCTTGGAGATTTTCGCGCTTAGCGCGGCTATGCGGTGGATCGAGATCATGAACGTGACTCCTTTTCGTCGTGTTTGCGCTTGCAGATTTCGAGGGTTTTACGGAAGGTCTGGACGAGGCACTCGGGCTCGATATCGTAGGCGGCCGAGAGCGCGCCCATTGCCGCGAAGAGGGACATATACATGTCCTCGAGGCAGTCGCGGGTCGGGATGTCAGCCATCTGGTAGAGCGCGACCGTGTCTGTCACCCATTTATAGAGTTTGTCGTCGGAGTGTTTGAGGAGGTCCTTGCGGACCTGAGACTTTAGCATTTGCGTGACTCCATTGAGGCGTGGGCGGATGCCCGGATAGGCCTCGAGCCATACCGGAATAAAATGTTCCGGTATGGGTCGTGGACTATCGTTTCGGTGTGCCCTCGGTATCCTCCAGTTGGAATTTGCTGGAGTGGAGCTGGTCGGGTTTGATCAGGGAGCGATGTTCATCGTCCCAGACTATGTAAAGGTGGCCCTCTGGATCAACGGACAGGATTTGGCCCGATATTGGCTGGGACCAAATCGTGGGCGTGAAGGTGAGCCATTGGCCCACCTCCAGCGTTCGGATTTCCTCGGGGGACATTAGTGTTCGTCCCGAATATCAACGAGGCACACGAACCCCGGCGAGTCGGGTTCGTTCTCGTGTGTGGTAAGGTCGGGCAGTCGAAGTCCGTCCTCGGTTTGTGACCAGATATACAGGGGAGTTTCCGGTCCACACTTGCCATCCTTGACGAGGCCGTTGAGGGCCTCGATCAGGTCCCCGACGTTTTCGATATCAGGATATTTCGTCATGATATCACCTCGACGCCACAACCCTGGCCGCGGCGCGCCTCGACGAGGATTGAAGAGCCGTCCGTGAACCTGATTGTGTGGACGGTCACGTCGGGCTCCTCGGTGTCCGAGCCCCGTGAGTCTATCCACACGAGATAGTCGGGGCCGAACATGTCGAGCACGTCGAAGGCGTTTTCGGGATTGACCCTTTGGGTCCCCCGGACTTTGTCCGCGATACACTTGACAACGAAGTCGGAATTGGCCTCGGTATCGCCCCAGAGGGCGCGCATGACGTGATCGAAGAGGGATGCGTTAGTCATTGGATTGGTCTCCTGGTTGCCAGTCCCCGGTTGGCCGCGCGTCGGGGAACTGGTGATGGGCTGCGCGGCCGAGTCCATGGTACGCCCCGATTGTGGCTAAATTGGGGCCAAATTGTGGCGGATACGTATGACTCCCAATTTATTTTCCAGTGTGTCAGTCCATTTTCTCTCTCTTAAGCTTTAAGAGGGCGATTACTGCTTCCTCTTCAGTTTCGAATGGGCCAGCAACCGGTCTTCCGGTACTCACATTAAGTTCGTATTCTTCGTTATGTAGAACTATTTCTATCCTTATAGACTCTCCGTTTGGCAGTGAGATGGGGTTTGACTCGAGAAACGCTCGTAATTCGCTGATATATTTGTCCATGTTCAGGAGCCCAGGAGATCCGAAGCTCCCCCTGTTTGCGAGACGGGTCGCATTTTGATCTTCCCCGCATACTCGAAGCGAAGAGTTCGGGGTTTGAGGAGGGTTACATTGAGGTTTTCGAACTGGTTGTTGTCGCGGCCCGCGTAAACCTCGTTCATTCCCTTGATGTAGCGCTTGAGTCGAGCTTGCATTGATATGGCCTCGTTGTAGCTGGGGATCATGAAGTCACACGGGATACCGCTGGCGAATGCTGCTTCCATAATTGCACCTTCGTCTTCCATTTGAGTCTCCTTTTAGTTGTGGGCGCATGAGTGTATCATGTGGTCGCGGGGCGTGTCAAGGGCTGGGGGGTGTGGTTTATTGTCGCAGGCTGGGGTGTCGGCTGGTGGGGTGTGTTGGTGTCAAACCCAAAACCGTCGTGGCCGATATGGCTAGATGGTCCAGTCACTCGATGTTAAATCAATGCTCGAATGCATCCTAGCTTATAGTCTATTAAAAAAATATATGTAGATAAAAAGGAAGTGAAAGCTGGCCTTTAGTTTGGCGTAAATCTCGATATGGCGGTATGGCCCGAATATTGATAAAACTGAAAACACACCAACACACCACACACCTGAGAGAAACCCGCGAGAAACCGCGAGAAATGGCGATAAATCGCCTAGAGAAACGCAGTTAAAAACTACTCAAAAAAGAGAGAAAAAAAGGGGGCACTAGGCCCCCCAACTCCACATCCAGATATGCAGCGCTAAAACCAGCAGTGTGGTCAGGATCGACAGGCCGACATAGAGTTCCATTGCCGTGGACTCCCGCGAAAAGGAGGGGGCATTTGCGCCCCCAGGTTTCGTTACGCTGCGCGGCCTTGCGCGGCCTGGGACTCGAGGAAGGCCATCAGGGTCGCGGGATCGACATTGAACCGCTTCGCGAGTTTCGCGGTCATGGCCTTGGGATCGGCAGACTGCCGCTCGCCCGGGACATCGCCCGCCATGAACCTGTCGCGCGCTTCGGTGCAATACTTGTCGATCTCCTCGGCGAACTCCGCGTCCGTGCCTTCCCAACCCTTGCGCGTGATCGAGGCATGATAGTTATCGGCATATTCCCGGACTCCGCGGCGCCACGCGTAGGCATCTTGGGGTTCGGTGAACTCGACGGTAGTCGTGTAGAGATACTCGAGTCCATTCTTTTTGCACTGATAAAGGTATTCCATCGTGACTCTCCTTGTTGGCCCGTCGGACTCCATGTCCATCCGGTATGAACACAGTACCACAACGGGGGATCATGTCAACTCGATATGGTTCGACTGTGATCACAATAACGTGATGAGTCATGCAATAATGCATGACACACTTATGTTGCGTATGAGTGGACTAAAAAGAAATAATAGTGCTGTTATCATACACATCGAGCACTATTGTTACGTATGCATATATGCATGCTGTTTGTTGCGCACCAGGCTCGAATATTGAAACATAAAGAGGCCGGGGGGCTAAAAAAAGAACTTTTATTGCTGGGCGCTTCAGCCCCGCCAGAATACCGAGGGGGAATGGCCATATCGAGTGACCCCGCCATATCAGAATAAAATGTTTCGATACGGCTCGGGGCCTCCGCCCCTTATGTCGGGGAGCCGACGCGGCAAAGAGCCATATGTATGGTCCGACGGCTGGTTCCGAAACAGCCATACCACAATCTACTTGACAACGCCCCGAGAGGGGAGCACCCTACTCGCGCGGGGCCGGACTGCGTCGATTACAGGACCAGCCATATGGACGACTTCATCGACGACCTAGACACCTCGACGGGCCCCCGCCTCATGGGGAACGTGCCCCGCCAGCTGTTCATCGAGCACGCCCGCGACCTGACCGAGGCCGACATCGCGGCCCTGGCCACTAACCGCGGCACGAAACCCAAGTCCCTCGTCCGCATTCACGCCTCCCACCACTCCCTGGCAAAGTGCCTCGCCACGGGCATGAAACAGTCCCAGGCGGCTCTAGTAACTGGGTACAATCAGTCCCGGATCTCGACCCTACTCAACGACGCCGCATTCGCGGCCCTAGTAGAGGACTATCGCGCAGAGGCCAAGTCCATCTTCGCCGACCTCGCCGAGCGGATGAACAACATGTCCCTCGACGCGATCGAGCTTTTGCAAGAGCGGCTGCACGACAACCCAGAGACATTCAGCATTCCCCTGCTAATCGACGTGGTAAAGACCTTCGCAGACCGCACAGGGCACGGCCCAGGCCAGGAGGTCACCCTGAAAATGGACCGGGACTTCATTGATCGGCCGCCCCGGGAAAACTTCGATCAGTGGAAAGAGCGCCGGGCCAAGGAACTCGGGGCGGGGTCCCAGGAGGCAAGTGAGGTCGTCCACGATCCAAAGGAGCTGAACTAATGCCCGTGAGACCGCCCCAGGGCCAATCCTGCGCTACATGCGCCTTTTACATGGGCGGGCTTTGCCGCAAGGGCCCGCCCTACCTCGTGCTCGCGCAACTCACAGCACTGGCCTATCCCGCGACTATGTGGCCAGCGTGTCAGCCCACTGATTGGTGCGGGGGCTGGACGGTGAGCCCTCCATGAGGCCCAAGGTCCGCCCAGAGGAGAGTCCGACCGGGGTCGCATGGAGCCCCCAACCGGGGCCGCAAACTGACGCGATCACGGCCGACTGGTGCCCCGAACTCTTTTACGGGGGCGCGGCGGGAGGCGGAAAGTCCGACTTTCTCCTCGGAGATTTTCTACAGGACGTCCCTACCTATGGGCAGTATTGGCAGGGTGTCGTCTTCCGCCGCACTTACAACGAACTCGAGGACCTCTTGCGAAGAGCAAGAGAAATCTTCCCTATTTCAGGGGGTTCCTGGCACGAGCAGGCCAAAACTTGGTCCTGGGCCAACGGGGCCAGCCTCAGGATGCGGTACATAGAGAGGGATCACGATGCCACGCGCTACCAAGGCCACGCCTACACTTGGATCGGTTGGGACGAACTCACCCAGTGGCCGACAGACTACGGTTACAGGTTTCTACGAGCACGACTCCGGTCGGCTCACAATATCCATACCAAGCGAATTAGAGCAGCTGCCAATCCGGGAGGTGTCGGTCATCATTGGGTCAAGGCCTATTTCGTGGACCCAGCTCCTGGCGGATACGAGCCCATACTTGATCCCGTCACTAAGCACCGTAGACTCTTCATTCCTGCGAAACTCCGTGATAACAAAATTCTCCTTGCCTCGGACCCGACCTACGCGGATAGGCTTAGGGGGCTCTCGTCGGACTCCATGGTCCGAGCGTGGCTCGAAGGGGACTGGACTGTAATCGAGGGCGCGTATTTTGATTGCTGGAGATATGACAAACATGTTACAGACCCCTTCCCCGTCCCCCGCGAGTGGGCCAGATTTAGAAGTATGGACTGGGGCTCAGCCCGTCCATTTTCAGTTGGCTGGTGGGCTATTGTCACGGATGATTATAAGATTACTGATGGGAGAGTGCTCCCACGCGGCGCTATTGTGCGGTATAGGGAGTGGTACGGTGCGGCATCGATCAACGTCGGCCTGAAAATGACGGCGGAAGAGGTAGCAGAAGGCATCTCAGAGCGCGAGGATCAGGAGACCTTGCGCTATGGGGTGCTCGACCCGGCCTGCTTCAGGGAAGATGGGGGCCCCTCCATAGCGGAACGCATGAACAAGGTCCTTATCAGGCATAAGCGGCGGCCCTTCCACGCGGCGGACAACGCTCGGGTCCCCCAGCGGGGCTCGATGGGGGGCTGGGATCAGATGCGTGCGCGGCTCGTTGGGTTCGACGAGCTGCCTATGATCTATTGCTTCGCCACGTGCGCGGCAAGTATCCGCACTATCCCAGCCCTCCAACACGACGTAACCAAGATGGAAGACGTGAATACCGAGGGCGAGGATCATGCCGCGGACGAGTGGCGCTATGCGTGCATGTCGAGGCCTTTCTCGCCCGTGAAAAAGGTCGAAACCAAGGCCATTAAGATAGGATACACCACCAGAGAACTCGCCGGTCCCGGCGACTGGGTTGTCTATTAACCAAGGAGATCACCGATGGCTCCCGCTCTGTATCCGTTGTGGAAAAAGGCTCTGATGGACGCGAGCGCGGACTCGTCTATCACTGACAGTGCTACTCTGGGTCCGTTTTGCGCGCTCGTGGACACTGGCGTTTATACTTACGCAGCAACGCACCAGTTCTACGCGACCACCCTGACCTCGCCCAATGCCATTGTGGGCACTGATCAACGAATAACGCCCACGGCTACAACGGTATCGAGTACCGATGGGGTATTTGATGGAGGGGATCTCACTTATACGGCTGTAAGTGGGAACTCGGTGGAGGCCCTCGTGATCTATCGCAAGAACACGGGCGCGAATACCACCTGGAGGCTCATGTCGTACTACGACACCGCAGGCGGCGGACTCCCAGTGACCCCGAACGGGGGCAATATCACTGTGACGTGGAACGTCTCGGGCATCTTCCAGCTGTCCGACGCGCGCGCGAAGCACGATATCCGAAGAATTGGCGACTACGGCCCCCTGGGCCTCTACGAGTACCGCTACAGGAGGCCAGATGCTCCCCTGGAGGTGGGTCTGATCGCTCAGGAGGTGCTAAAACACTTCCCAAGGGCAGTTCGCCGCTTCCAGGGGTTGCTCCACGTCAATTACGGGGCTGTTTTCGATGCCTAAAGACCCTCTCCGCGAGCCCGAGGTCGGCCGCGATCTGTTTGAGGCCTTTGTCCGGGCCGCGAACGGACGCTCGATCGAGGAGGTACTGTCCGCGAGCATGAATATCATCGCGAACTGCCTCCGGCAGAACTACGGCTTGCGAAGCGAGGTTGAGGCCCGCATGAAGGAACTCTTCGGCAAGAGTATGGAGGTGCTCCTTGAGCACTATGACCCCGTGACCGGCCGAAGGCGCTCGGTCATTCCGTTCGACCAGGTGATCCGTCCAACACTCATTCTGACTGATGAGATGTTCTCCGGCCTGGGCGACAAACGTAAAGGCCATTAAAGGAGACTCCAATGCTGTTCAATGTTGCGAGTGACTTCGCGGGCACGCTGCAGGCCCTGAGCACGACCTACAAGACCAACCTTGCGGGCTGGGCGCAAACCGCCACGCTCCGCCGCGGGACACTGCGAGAGATCGCGATCGGCCCGGTAAGTAACCCGGCCACGCAGGACTGTAACATCATCTACACTATCCAACGGCAGACAGCTGACGGCACGGCAACATCGGTGACTCCGGTGTTTGTGCCCCCGATCGAGGCGGGGACGCCCCCGAGTCCGGGAAGTGCCTGGAAAGCCAACTACACCGCCGAGGGCACCTACGCCAGTCGGCTGTGGACGAAGGCCCTGAACCAGCACTCTGGGTTCATCTGGTACGCTCCCGACGAGATCGGGTTGCCCTGGCCTGCGGTTAACCTGAACGGCGTAGCCTGCATGGCCAAGGGCGCGACGAGCGATTACACGGGCACGGTGCTCTGGGAAGTTAAGTTCGACGAGTAGGCCATGCTCATTACTCGACATAGCCGCCAGCGTAGCTATGGCGTTGAGATTAGGGCGAGTGGCTCTAATCTCGAGCAGGACGGGATTATCTGTGCGCACTGTGGTGCGGAAGAGACCGGCGGGGACTCCATCCCGCACTGTAACTGCTGTGACAGCTTCATTTGTTGGCAGTGCGTGGGCAAGGGCTGTATGCCACTGGAGATGCGGCTCGACGCATGGGAGAGGTATAACAACGGTGGAAGGTACCTGCGGAAGGATCGGCTGTTCGAGATCTTCCGCACTGGCGGAAGGGTGCTGAAGTGAGTCTGATTAAACGTAAGCTCATGGGGCCTTCGTTCCCGTTTAGTGTGGGGACGTATTATACTGCTGCTCCGGCCGCGGCTGCATGGTTCACCGTGTTCGAGCGTTCGCTTAGTACTAGTGGTAGTCTTGATGGTTCTGGCTGGACAGGAATTACAAACAGGCAGGTTATATTTCCTTATTCTGGGGGAGGCTTTGATAGGATTAACAACGGTACACAACTCAGGATAACGCTACAGGCCCCGGCATCTGGAACGCTGAGTTGGGATAAACTCTATATCGGTAATGGCGCGACGAGTGGGGATATTTACGACTTTGATGGTACTCAAGTGCAGGTGCTGTTCTCTGGGAGTGCGAGTGGAAGTGTTTCGTCAGGAGGGTTTATAACAAGTGATGCTGTAGCCTATTCTCATGATGGAAGCAGATCATTGGTTGTTTCTATGCATCATACTAGTAGTGAGGTTAGACTAAGATCTAGTGTTGTTGGCTTTAGACACTTTTATACTTATCCTGCTAGTGATACAGCTTCGGTAACAAATGATACTATGAATAACGATGACGGATCGAACCTTTATTCAGTTACAAAGATAGAGGCTTTTGGCTATGGTTCTGTAGAAGCGTATGCCGTTAAACAGTTCTTTGATCGTATCGCGACGCCGACTACGGCACGGGCCACAGCCTATCGTGATCTTATTATGGGACTAGTGAATGATGGAGATTGGCTGCGTATAGATGGACTTTATATGATAGCTGGGGCCGACTTTGCCACTAGCAAGACTAATATCAAGCAGAATAACTTTAATTTGGTGGAGACTGGTCCTGCTGATGGCACTTTCGTTGCAGATCATGGTTATACAGGAGGCGCTTCGTCAGTTCTTAGTACGCAGTTTAATCCTAATATTAATACTGGCTATAATTTTGGTACCAGCGGCAATAATTATATGTTGTGCTATCTTACCACTAATGATACAGTAGGGACTGGTGTTCCAGCGGTAATTCTTAATGGAACGCTCGTAGACAGTTTTATAGTACCACTTTACGCTGGTAATACGTATGCGCAGATGTTGGCGACTGACTCTACTGGAGCTGCCAATACTAATGTTCAGGGCCAGTACGCGGTTTCGCGTACAAGTAGTACTGATTTCACGCGATGGAAGAACGGTAGTAGCGCGGGCACGGTCACGGCCTCGCCGAGTGGCGCCTTTAACGCATCATTCCCCATGCTATTCGGGAATAATGCTTTTCAGATCGCGGCTGGAACCTTTGGCGCGGCACAGGCATTTAGTTCTCAAATGCAGAGAATAATGGCTAGGATCAATACTTACCAGACTGCAATAGGGAATAACGTGTACTGATGGCACTGCTTCGCCGCAGACGAGTGATTGGTCCCGCGCTGAGCTACGGCAGATCTGTGCCCTCGCCCGGGCCCACGGGCAGTGCTTTGGATTTTACTAAGACTGCAGCCCCGGCGGTGATTACCTCGAGCTTTGCCGACTCAGTTTTCACGTTTAGCGGGGTGAGTATTGGTGCGGCCGCGTCGGACAGAATTGTAGTTGTATGCGCTGGGGCTACAGCAATACGAGTTATGACCGGAGTCACGATTGATGGTAATGCTATGACTCTTGCGGTAGGAGCTACCAATAATAACTTGTCTATCTGGTATAAGCCCTGGCCCACCGGGACAACCGCCACTATTGTAGTTACTATAGATGTAGTTGGGGATCATGGCGGGATAATGGTAGGTAGATTGGTGGGGTGTTCGGGTGCTCCAACTGCAACACAAGTTTTCCAGGAGTCAGTTGGCTGGGACCCGCACACTTTCCCGAGCGCGATCACTGTTCCTTCGGGCGGGGCGTGTGTTGTCTTTGGAAGGTTGCATCCCGTGCTGACGCCAGCATGGTCGCCAACACCTCCAATGGTTGATGACGGGGTTAGTACTCCTGGGTCTTATGAAAGTGGCACTGGTAATTTCTTTTGCATGGCTCACAGTGTCACCGCGGGGAGTTTAACTCCCTCGATCTCGTCTGTGAACCCTGGCGATGACTTTGGCTACGGCGGAAATCTTCTAGTTGAAGCTGTGTGGGGTCCGTAAAGTGCCTATTACAGTTAAAGAAGTAACTATGGTTTCACCGGATACTGTCTGCGTGGAGGCGCGGGACGGTGCTATCACGCATGGGCAGATCTTCAGCAACGGTGGGGTATCGATAGCTGCATCTTCATCTGCTGCAGTCACCATAACAAATGTGTCTTCTAGTCCGATAGATGGGTCTATCCGTATTACTTGTACGGGCAGTAACGTCTTTGCTCCGTTCTATTTCAACATAAATGATGGCTCAGCGGGAACTGTCGGCATTACTGGGGTAGCTGGAGTTCCTAACTGTAATGGGTCTTGGGATATTCTCAGGATCAATAATGATACAGCTGACCTCTGTGCGACGCGGTTCACAGGGACCTGGACCCCGGGCACGGGTAAGGTCTGGGATTATTCTAGGTGGACTACCTTTGCCCCGGCGGGACGAAGAGGCTGGTTGGCCGGGACTAATCAGGAGTATTTTAGGTCGTGCGATCTCGAGCCTGACGCATTCCTTGATCGGACTGCGGCAACAAATCCAGCTAACTGGGCCTCGTTCGGGGGACGAACAGTCACTGCGGTTTATATCAAGTCAAAAAACTACGACCACGGTTACGCTGATCTACCCTTTATGGGGCAGTTTGGTCAGACCTCTTCTTTGAAACATCACCTTTATCTGAAGCTAGATGGACCTCTAGCTCAGGGCGGGCCTTATGCTATCGTTAATTCCGCGGCGAGTATCAGTACCAATCTGACGTGGAACGATCGCTCGACGCGGGCACTGGCTATTAATGTCAATCAGATAGGGTATAGGCCAGATGATGTAGGCAAGATTGCTTATTTGTCACACTGGATGCCAGGGGCGCCGAACGAGGGCGCGGTCGATTACTCGGCCTTTACGCAGTTTGAGGTTATCAACAACGCGGGGACCACTGTAGGCGGGCCGTTTCCGATTGTGCTGCGAATAGCCTCGGGCCAGGCCGAAGAACGGGTTAGTATCCCGGTTGATAACATTACGAGTGGATACAGTAGTGCCGACGGGAAGTCTGCTTTCGATAGCACTAATCCTGCAAAACGGCAGAATATCACGGCTATGACCGCGGCTAATCCCGCCGTGTTCACTACTGCAACTAACCATGGATGGGCTGTTGGAAAGCGGTTGCGACTGAAAGACATGGGTGGAGATGATGGACCTTTCCAGCTAACTCATGCCAGTATTAGAGTAGATACTGTCCCCGCGCCAAATCAGTTTACTGCCATTGACTTTGGCACTGGGGTGCCCGTTAGAGGGGATAATCTTCCACCGTACGCTCCGTGGCACTCTAGAAGTGGTAAGGGATATGTTGTAGAGCTACAGGAGAATAATAGAGCTGGAACCAATGTCTATGGGCTGGAATTTCCTACCTTCACGACCTCGACCGCGGGCAATTACAGGCTGAGGATCGCGGGGCTGGGAGTATCTGATCCGTTCCCGGTAAGATCGACTGTCTGGAATGATCTTGCTAAGATCATGGCCGGGGGCGAGTATCATCATAGGTGGGGCATTGCCCTGGACGGGCGGTTTGGCTATACACGTCCACAAAACTTTACTGATGGGGTGACTGCGGGAGGCAACCAAGGCAAGATCTATCAGAGTAAGGTGCCCTATCCTATGGGTTGGGGCGCACCACTGTTTGGTATAAATGGGCAGATTAACGATGCTATAGCGGCACGACCTGAGTGGTTCTTTCCCACGGGCACGCCTTACACTTGGTATCAGTCTGGATATGGCGCGGGCGGTGGCTCTTGGGCTGACGCAGGCGATTGGTGTACGCGACTCGCTTCGGTCACGGGCGCTGTCTATAGTTGGTGTGAATTAGTATTGATGCGGCCGCAGAAGGCCGCCAGTACGGCCTATGGACTGCCAAAGCTGTTGGAAATGTTCCCGACAGTGCCGGAGTATGCCGGGACCAACAGCCTCCCAGAGATGTTTACCCAGGCCGTTTTTGGCCTGGAGGGCTATCGTCGGATGCAGCACGGCCCGGGCTCGTTCCTACCTGAGGGCTCTGTGCCCGGTGGAATGATGATGGATACGGGCACTGGTACCTCCTTTACGCCCTCTAATCTCAGCCCGAGCGTTAACTACGCTAATGCCCCCGATCAGATGAGTAACTTCTACTATGCTCACGGGGCAGGTAAGATAGCTCAGGTGTTCTATGCTTATGGCTTCAACGCCGCTGGAGATATGTGGAAGAATAGTGCTATAAAGGCATGGAATTGGGCCGAGCTATTATTTGGGAGTTTCACTGAGCAAGATAATTACTATAATGGGGTGCTTGGTCTCGAGGCCCGAATGGCCTCCACTAACCCGCCCTGGAGCGGAACTCCGTGGACCCACACTACCTACGTTAATAATCTTGCAACTCTGAATAATGAGGGGAATTCTGGGATCGCACGGACTAATGCTGCTGCAGTACTCTATAGACTTACTGGTCTTGCAGTCTACAAAACTGTTATTGAAACGGATCTGGGTTATGGCGGAGGAAACCCTAATAACATATGGTTCGACTGTTTCGGCGGAAGGCCACTGGCTGCGTGGGAATACCACCAGACCCCTGGAATTAATGCTGCGGCAAAGTCTGTTATAGCAGATACGTTTAAGGGCTGTTATGGCAGGATCGAGGCTGGTCTAGAGATATTTACTACTCCAAAGCCGATTTCGGCTTGTCGAACGATGATGGTTGCTGATAATAATCAATTTAATATCGGCTCTGAGGGTATTGATATCTCGGGGTATCACTGGGCCTTTATAGCCTCGCACGCGGTCTCTGGAGACTCCCGCTACTTGCAGGTTCTTCAGGACGGCATGGCCTTTATCTGCGGGGCCAATATGTCTGGAATGACTTCTATTGCCCAGGTAGGCACGCGCTGGCCTGGTACTATCTTTAATATGGATAATCTGATGTTTGGGTCAGAGTGTGCTTCTGGCATCGGCTGTTATATGTTTCACTTTATCGGCCAGTGGCTGTTTAGTTTTGGTACTTGGAGTCCAGCCTCGAATGCTGGCTGCATTGAAGGACCTGATCCAAATTATGCTGCGGATCATAACGCCCAGCGCGAGGTTATCCCGGGACGCTATGCAGCACCAGTCTACGAGGCTGTATGGGAGTCGCATTTCCAGCTAAATCTGATGGAGCGCTCAGTACAACAGGATGTGTTTCCGCTGCAGAACGTGGCATTCTATCTGGATGCTTGGGATGAAACCGCTAAAACTATCACTAACGTCACTCTTATCTCGAATAATAACCCTAGTGATACCGGCGAGATCGTGCTGTTCACCGCGACCGTCACAGGGACTGGAGGTCCGCCTACGGGCACCGTGACTTTCAGGGATGGTGGAAGTCCGATCGGCTCTGGAACACTGGCCGCGGGCGTGGCTACATTCAGTACAACGGCACTCAGTGATGGAACACACAGTATAACAGCGTTCTACTCGGGAGATGTTACCTTCGCTCAAAGCGGCTCGGCCGCGCTGGCCCAGGTCGTAGTGGGGACTGCTCCACCGCCCGGACCTAATCCGTATCAGTTCTCTGTGTTCGAGATGTAGATGGCCTTTGGCGATCAAAAAGCAATTGGTGTTGCGGCACTGACTGGTGCCAGCATTGGCGCGAGTAATCCTATAGCTATACAAACGCCGCCTGTGGTCGCGGTGGGCGATCTCGTTGTGGCTTTGATGGCCCAGCAGACCGCGTTGACCGCGAGTGGATGCACGGATAACCTGGGCAATACTTATGTTGCACAGAACGCTGGAACGCTTAGTGGAACAACTATCTCTGGTAGGCTTTTCTATTCCCGCGTGACAGTACCGGGAACTCTTAGTTCAGTTACCATTGCAGCTACAGCGAGTGCTAATGACTTCTCATGCCTTTGCGCGGTATTCACTGGACCGTTCGTCACATCTCCGGTAGACTCGAGCCCGGCCAATGGCACCACTGATATCACGACACCGTACAGTTGTCCTGCGTCTGCTACATTGGCTCAGGCTAGTGAGTTGGTCATTGGATGGAGTGCTAACAACGCCGCGGCCACTTGGGCAGCTTCGTCTCCATTTACGCTTACCAATCAGACTAACCAGGCCAATACCCATGCAGTTATTTCTCATTTAGTTACCTCGGCCACGACCGCGCAGACTCCAGCATTCACTGGGACGGCTCCGACTGCAACGGTACTGGGCACTTTAACATTTAAGGCTGATCTTAATCAGGCCTTGACTCCCGGAAAATATACAGACAATGATACGTACAGTGCCCCGGCCCTTTCTGGAGACTTCCCGGGTATAGCCGAAGCTGGGATGACGCCGTTATATGTCTATCGATCTAGGCCTATTGGCGAGGTTATCGATATTCCTCGGCAACAGCCCGGGGCACTTACGGGGCTTACGCCTGGGCTGATCTCTGATGCAGACAGCTTTATTGGTCCCGCGCTAGGCTCGACTATAGGGCTTACCCCGGGCAAGATCTCCGACGCGGATAGCTGGTCCAGTCCAACGGCGGGACAAGTGTTGTCGATCACGCCTAATCTTATTCCGTATACCGACGCTTGGTATAGTCCCGTGGTCGCGCTGGGCTCGTACCCGTCCTATGCCGCGGCGAGCGCATTCTATCGACGACGAAGGATACCTCACTCGTCTGTTATCCAGACCTTTACAATTCCTAATGCTGGCATAGTCACGCCGCAGAAGTTTACTGACAGCGACATATTCTCTGTGCCGACCATCAGTACCAGTAATACTATATTGGCACAGGTCTCGTTTAACGATCAAGATATATTCTTTATCCCGGCCACTAATCTGATATTGTCTGGGATAGCGAAGTTCACTGATAATGATACGATCTTTACTCCGCTTCTAGGGGGCGGCCTCACTACTACGCTATTTGTAGACTCGGACGCGTTCTTTAGTCCACTGATGGGCGTTCGCCCGGGCTCATTTATTGATATCGATAGAGTTTTCTCTCCTAGTCTTGTTGGAGGGGCGTCTGTCGGTCTGTCCAGAATTGACGATATTGACATACACTTTGCGCCCCTAGTCTCGACACTTAAACAGACGGCTCCAGTTTTCTTCATTGACAGTGATATTATCTATGTTCCGGGGCTCGCCGCGGCCAGAGATCTGACTCCAAGTCTGTTGGTCGACAGTGATATATTCTCCAGTGTCTCGGTTGTTTATAATCTGGGAACCTTCTTCTTTGGGGACTCTGATAGTTTCTCTAGTCCAGCTTTGTCGGGAGGTACAGTAGGAGTATCTCCTGGACTGCTTGTGGATCAGGATTGGCTCTATGGGCCGTCTCTTCAGGGGATCGGTACATCTCCAATAGTCAATACCTACGCCGCGGCCTCGGAACGGATCATCGTCAGGCGGTTTATTCCGCCTATGTCAGTTACGGTCGTTATTCGGAGTGGAAATCTGGATATTCGACCGGGAGGCCGCTATGTTGACACGGATACTATCTTTAGCGTAGGTATTGGTGGTGGTCAATTCATAGTGGTTCCGGCTGTCTATGCCGAGAGTGATACTCACTATAGTCCGACGGTAGTTGGCGGTGAACTGAAGCGTATCTATCACGAGTCCGACAGCTCGCCCCTGATCAAGAACCGACGCTATGTACCTCCGCCTATGTCGGTCACTGTGGTCATCCGTGGGCCAGCCCAAGGGCAACTAGTAGTTCCCACTTTCTTCTCTGATAGTGATACCTTCTTTAGTCCGACACTTGCGGTGGGCGCAGTCAATATCACGCCCACGCTGTTTATTGATAGTGACTCGGCGCGGATGGCGTTGGTTACTGGTGGCGGCGCACAGCCCACGATGGCTGGCAGGATTAATGACGCGGATAACTTCTTTGTGCCCGCGCTCGCCGCCGGGACAGTCAATGTCATTCCGCTGACGTTCACTGATACGGACGTGTTCTTTGATCCGATTACAGGGCTGTTTGTCGGCCCGTCGAAGTTCACCGACGCAGACGCTGTATTCAACCCGGTCGTGCTGGCCCTGTCCGATATCCAGCCTGTGCTGTTTGTTGATAGTGATGTATTCTTTACCCCTGCGTTGACAGTGTCTGCGGTCAACATCAGTCCATTCCCGTTTGTGGATACTGATATTCTTAGAATGCCGAGTGTCGGCTCTAAGGTTGATCCAGTATTCTTCGCGGATACGAGTACTTTCTACTCGCCGACGGTTGTTCAGCGGAATGAACTCTTTCCGAACCTGATTTCTGACGCTGATCGGCTATTTACGCCACAGTTAGTATACGATCAGTTTATAAGCGCCTCGAAGATGACCGATGCGGACACCTTGTTCGAGCCGTTCTTCCCGCACGACCCGCGCTATACCTATCCTATTGGACACGGAATGCTGTCTGACTACTCGATCAGAAGGCCACGTCAGGGCCGCGTTATCATAGGACGACACTGATGGCCATCGCAGTATATAAAGATGACTATGTGGTCAATGATAGCGATATTGACGACGAGGGCTATTGGGAGCTGCGTCGTTGCAAGCAGTCCTATCTGGACTACATTGCGTCCAAGCACGACGAGATACTGGAGCAGAAGAACGCTCGAGGATACCGGCATGGGGCTCAGTGGACCGCGGATCAGGTGGAGGTATTCAACCGACGCAAACAGCCTGTGGTGACGTACAACAGGATCGGGCGTAAGATTGACTCGATCATTGGGCTGATGGAGAAGATCAAGCAGGACCCCAAGGCCTACCCAAAGACTCCGCGAGATCAGGATGAGATGGGTGCCGAGCTGGCGACGGCAGTAGTCAGGTATGTGGTGGAGAGTGATCTCCGCGAGTCGCTGTTCCCCTTCGCTACCGAGAATGCTGCTGTGGATGGTATTGGCGGCGTCGAGATGATGCTCGTCAAAGGGGACAAGGACGACAAGGATATCGGGTTCGCCCTCGTCAAAACGGACAGTTTCTTCTATGATGTGCGCTCCTACGATCATGACTTCGCCGATGCAAGGTTCATGGGTCAGGGCAAGTGGCTCGACATTGAGGATGCTGTGTTGCTCGCGCCCGACGAGGAGACCGCGAAGGAGATGCGGGTTCTGATGGAGGGCGACGGCGCGGACCTGACCTCGAACCCGGAACGGGAGAGGCGCTGGTTTGACGTGGACTCTCGGCATAAGCGGCTGCGGGTAGTGGATATCTGGTACAAGAGCGGAAAAGGGTGGAAGTGGTGCCTGTTCACGGGCTCGATGAAGATCGACGAGGGCAAGGGCTACTTCTACAATGAGAAGGGAGATATGATATGCAAGTATATCATGTTCTCCAGCTTCGTGGATCATGACGGTGATCGCTATGGCTTCGTCCGTAATCTACGTTCATCCCAGGATGAGATCAACCAGCGCCGCTCGAAGGGCCTACATGAGCTGGTTTCGCGTAGGATCAAGGCGGAAGATGGAGCATTTGCTGATATTGAGGTTACTCGAAGGGAGGCTATCAGACCGGACGGTGTGGTTATCTACAACAAGGGCTTCGAAATGGAGTTCGATGATGCGGCCCGCATCACTAATATCGAAGGCCAAATCAAGTTCCTAGAGGACGCAAAGAACGAGATAGAGAACTTCGGCCCCAGCCCGGCCCTAATAGGTCAGGGCCTCGAGTACAAGTCCGGACGCGCGATCAACCTGCTCCAACAAGCAGGTATCGCCGAGCTGGGGCCGTTCGTTATAGGCATAAAGAACTGGAAACTGCGTCTTTATCGGGCTATTTGGAACGCTGTGCAGCGATATTGGACCGCTGAGCGCTATATCCGGGTCACAGACGACGCGGGACTCGCGCAACTGGTGCAAGTCAATGGTGTAGGGGTGGATGAATACGGGCTTCCGCGGCTCGTGAACTCGATTGGGACGCTAGATGTCAACTTCTCCCTGGATGAGGGCCCAGATGAGGTCAACATGATGGGAGATGCCTATGACACGCTGGTCGCCCTCACCGCTCAAGGGGCTAATATACCTCCACAGATCCTACTTGAGCTTGCTCCGCTACAAGGTCAGCTCAAGCGGAAGCTTTTGGCTCTTCTGGAGCAGAAAGATCCTGTGGCTGAGCAGGCTAAGGCCATTACGATCGCTGGTGAGGCGGCTAAGGTCGATGAAACGAAGTCCAAAACTGCTCTAAACATAGCCAAGGCCCAGGAGGCCGCCCAGAGCAACGATCCCCGTGAAAAACAGCAAGAATTGGCTATGAAACAGCAAGAGCACGGGATGAAGATGCAGGAAAGCGTCATGAAGGTCCAATCCGCGCAGAAACTCGCGCAGATCAAGGCCTCGACCGAGTTCAGCAAGCTTCAGTCCACCCAGCAGATGGGACAGCAGGACATTCAGCTGAACGCCATGAAGGGACAGCAGGACCTGCGGCACAGTGAACTGAAAGGCCAACAGGCCCTGCAACAGGGCGAGCAGAAGCATCAGATGATGCTGAAGCAAGCCGCCCAGAAGCCCAAGCCAGCGGGAGGTGCCGGTGGCAGATGATCTTGGACGGAGACGCTTCGCGGAAGAGCTTCAGGACCCCCGTGTGCGGGACAAGCTCTTGGCCTATACCAAGGCCGAGGTCGGTGGGCAAGGGCCACAAGCGTGGCAGGCCTTCATTGAGACCACGCTCAATCGGGCTGTTGCTCGACGAAAGTCGCTGGCTGACGTGCTGTCTGGGGAGTACTTCCCTGGGGTGACTCATCAGCGCGCTGCGCGTGGGGTAGATCAGAACACTCGCACGGCGTACGACCCAGTGGTACAAAGCGTTCTGGGGGGCTCTAACATAACCAACTATGCCACAGGCAACGCCTCGGGCACGGTAGGGTTCGCGGGTGGCCCGCAGACCTACGCCGCTGGGGGCGAGCGCTTCGGGATCGAGGGGCCTGACAAGGGCTGGTGGACACGGATCGGTGCTCCGGGTCCGGGAGCAGCTGGGAGTGTGCCCTATACCTCGGCACAGCCCCAGACGCTCGCGGGCCTCCAGTCCCAGATGGTCCCGCCCCCGGCAAAGCCAGGGTTCCAGTATAAAGACTTCTTCGAGAATGGGATACTAGGAGGATGACATGCCAATAGGTTTAGCGTTCTGGGTTATCATGCTGATCTGGCTAGTGTTCGGGATCTTTGCCCATCTGGGCATGATCGGTCTCGCTGCAGCGACGACAGCAACAGTGAGCACAGTCTTACTGTTCGTGCTGTTCTTCCTGCTTGGTTGGAAAGTCTTTGGGTTCATGTTCCAGGGATGAAGTACGAACACAAAGTGGCCTTAACATTCGTGCTGATAGTCGTGGCCCTCATAGGTCTCGCGATCTATGGCTATACGATAGGAGCGTGGGATGCCACTGATTAAAGGGAAAGACCCCAAAATTATCTCGCAGAACATACGTACCGAGATAAGCGCGGGAAAGCCACAGAAACAAGCGGTTGCCATTGCGCTGAATACAGCTGGCAAGGCAAAGGTCGCGGGACCAGTCCGCCGCGGAGGAATTGATCACCTGAAAGTGGGTGATTATAGGAGACGATGATGCGAGCATTCACGCCTAATGATGGCTGGTGGCGTCGTCTGCTATGTAGATTAATAATCTTCGCCCGCACCAGCGATATGGTGCCTCGCCGCCGGGGACGATAGCCCCGGATACGTAAACGCTACGAAACAGCGGAAGGATGGAAGATGGCAGACGATGATAAGAGCCCCGAACAGCTCCAGCAAGAGATGTTCGATCTAGCACAAGTAACTCCCCCAGCGGAGCCCCCGGCAGAGCCGGAACCTGCCCCGCCCCCGGCACCGGAGCCTCCACCTCCGGCCGCTGTGGAACCTCCCGAGCCGGGCGTTCCGACTTGGCGGTTGAGGGAGGAGGCCGAAGGTCGAAGAGCGGCTGAAGATCGAGCGAGGGCGCTAGAGTCGCGCCTGAACGAGATCGCAACTCACCTGCGTCAAGCGGAAAAGAAGCCGGACTTCTTCGAAAACCCGGACAAGGCCACGGAAGAAATCATCCAGCGGTATCTACGGCCTGTTGTTGAACAGCAGAACGCTACTACGATGTACAACAGCAAGTTGATCGCTGAGACCCGGCACGGGCAGGATAAGGTCGCGGAGGCTGAACAGGCGTTCTTGGATGCCAGGGCTCAGCAAACCCTCGACGTGGCCGACTACGAGCGTGTGGTGCAGTCACCGAACCGCTACGACGCGGTTGTGCAGTGGCACAGGAAGCAGGCTACACTTGCTGCCGTTGGTGACGATCCTAATGCTTGGTTTGAGAAGAAGCTGGCTGAGAAGATGGCTGATCCCACCTTTCAGGCCAGTATGCTAGATAAGGTTCGTGGAAGCGCTGCCAGTCGACCGTCTGAGACACGACTTCCCCCGTCGCTCTCAAAGACCACCGCCTCCGCTGGAAACACGGAGAAGATGGGCGATATGAGCCACGATAGCTTGTTTCGATATGCCATGAGTAATGGCAAAGAGAGATGAGCGTATGAGCCGTACCGGAACAAAATGTTTTGATATGGCTCGAGTCAGGAAAGGGTTACAGCCATGGCTGTGACAACCATTCAAGACAATAACAAACTCGTTCGGTATACAGAGGAAATCAACCGAGAGTTTGTTAGAGGTAATCAGTTCTCGCCCTATATGAGTGAGGGCCTGAACGCGGTTATTCGTATCCGCAGCGAGCTGAAGGCAGGCGGCGAGGATATGAACATCCCGCTCGTGTCGCGCCTCCAGGGAGCTGGCGTGGCGACACAGACGCTGGTCGGAAACGAAGAGAAGATCGACAACTACGGTATGCGAGTCAGGATCGAATGGGCTCGTAATGCTGTGGTGACTACGAAGTCTGAGTCTCATAAGGACTCGGCCGACGTATTCGGAGTGGCGAAGCCGCTCTTGAGCGACTGGGGTAAGGAACTTCAGCGGGACGAGATCATTGCCGCGCTGATGGCCCTGCCGACCGAGACCCTTCCGCCGTCTTCGGGCGGTACGAGGGTCAACGGTATCCAGTTCGATCAGGCTTCGACGGCTCAGAAGGACGCGTGGCGCGCTGCCAATTCGGATCGTATCCTATTTGGTAACGCAGTGTCCAACAACGCGACGGACTTTGCTACGTCTCTTGGTCAGTGCGACACGACCAACGACAAGTTCACTGCCACGAACCTGTCACTGATGAAGCGGCTCGCAATGAATGCTGATCCCCATATCCGTCCCTATCGGACTGATGATGGGTATGAGTACTACATCGCGTGCGCAGGCACTAACGCGTTCCGCGACCTGAAGATCTCCCTGGAGACCATCAACAAGGACGCAAGGCCCCGCGAACAGTCAGGGCCATATGGCGCTACCAAGAACCCTATCTTCCAAGATGGCGATCAGATCTATGACGGAGTGATTGTCAGGTGTGTTCCTGAGATCAGCCGCTTCGTGGGCACGACTGCCAACCCTGGTCCCTGGGGTCCGGCAGGCACTGGCAACCTCCTGCTTGGAGGTCAGGGTGGCACTACGCGGGTCGAGCCTGTGTTCATGCTCGGCCAACAGGCTGCAGTCTTCGCGTGGGGTCAGATGGCCAAGCCCACGTTCCGCAAGGAAGACGACTACGGCTTCATCACTGGCGTCGGCATCGAGATGGCCTACGGCGTCGGCAAGATGTTCAAGCGGCACCCGTACACCTCGACCACTCTTAAGCAGTGGGGCGTGGTGAATGGGTTCTTCGCTTGTTCGTCTGATTGAGGAGGGCTCATAACATGGTAACGTCACTCAACAACAGGGGAGCCGCTCGCGAAGCCGGATATGAGTTCGTGCAGTATATTGCTGCCCGAGCCGCGCCGACTGGCGGTGTCTCTGTCTACAGCATCAAGGTTGGTACACTCCCGGCGGGAGCTATCATCCTCGCTGCCTCTACCAACGTGGAGACGGCTATCACTGGCTCTACTCCAGTGTTTGGTATTGGTACGACACCTACCGGTTCGGAGATTGCTGCCACTATCGCATTGACGGCAGGCAGTCTTAACACAGTACCACTTGCGGCGTTGGTGATGCCACTCGTGGCCGACACCGATGTCTATGCTAACATCACCGGGACGGCTACTGGTGATGCCTACATCATCGTTCAGTTCGTCAAGCCACTTGCGTAACCGACCTCGTCCAACTGGGAGGGGATAGTCCCCTCCCGCTTTTACGGAGAGTGAAATGGCCCAACACAAAGACGAAGACAAGGCGAACCCTCCACAGCTGGATACTCACGTACCGCCCTCGCAGCAGTCGGCCCAGGGGCCGGTGCCGAAGCCGGGTGAGCCAGTGGCTCCGGTACCGAACCCTATGGCACCGCCTCCGGCTCAGGCGATCCCGATCCCGGAGGAAGCTCAGCCCAAAGAGGACGACAAGTCCAAGTCCAAAAAATAGTGGAGGAAGATATGGCTCGAGTTAAAGTAACCTGGCTTGGTACTGGTGATCCGTTAGAGGCTAAGGTACTCGACTTTGGCCCATACAAGCTTCCGCGGGGAGTTCCTGTCGAGATCGGAGACGATCTTATCATAGCCGACTCTCTTAGCCAGAACAAACAGTTCAAGGTCGAGAGAGATCCGCAGTAGGAGGTGCTCGTGGGTACGCAACCAAGTCTTCGTGCTCGTATTCTGCCTCGGTTCCCGGCTCAGGTTTTGGCCGGGACCGGGATCACTATCACTAAGAATGGTGGTACCTACACTTTCGCGGCACAGGCCTATGCCAATATCCCTATAACAGCACTCCAGAGTATCCCGTCTGATCGACTACTCGGACGGGATACCTCTGGCACCGGGGCAGTTGAGGTATTGACGGCAGGTGGTGGTCTGGGGTTTAACGGGGCCGGAAGTCTGGAACTTACGGCCAATCACAGGATTAGGGGTGTTCCCGCCGCGCTGCTTATTGGAGCTACGCCTAGCGTGCAGGACACGTTGATCCCATACTCTTGTACTATTACGAGGGTCACTATCATTAGCGACGCGACGAGCGGAAATCCCACCATAACCCTCCAGAAGGGTAACTTCTCTGCATGGCCTACCGGTCTAGTGGATATCACGGGAGGAGTTAACCCTGTTCTTGTCGCGGGTAAGTATCAGAACAGCACCTTGGCCGGATGGACTACAGGTATTAACGCAGGCGACATCATTAGGTTCTCATCTACGACAGGTGCCCCTATCACGCGGTTGAACATCACACTGGAGCTTCTGCCGCTATGAAAACAACCAAAACCCGCTTCGAGCTTATACGCGAGGCTGCGGACAAGCTCAACATTGTTGGCACTGGCCAGGGACTCGAGGCGGAGTACTCAGAGAAGATCGATAACAACGTAGACCCGCTGGTAATGCAACTGGCCTCGGATAACATCTGTGAGGTAGTTAATGACGGATATATCCCGGCTGAGTGGTTCGACTCGCTCGCGGGACTATTGGCCAACATCTGTGCTCCCGTGGCGGGAAAGAACTTCGATCCGCAGATCAAGGAGTACTATGAGAGTCGCTTACGCCGGTTGACCTCGAGTGGTCCCACTTATGGGACCCAGGAAGCTGAGTACTTCTGATGCCGTCTATTGTGTTTCCAACTACGTCAGCCCCGGCCACCAGGCCACAAGAGTCTGGTGGAAGGCTGATCAATGCCTATGTGGAGAAGACGCCCTATGGAGCACCATCACAGATCATCGTGAGGCGTTCCCCGGGTCTCCAGCGGATAGCAACGACTGCGATAAGTGGTCATACTAGAGGATTTCTTGACGCAGAAGCCGTTGGAGTATGGGCAATTAATGGTAGACTTATGAAGTTTGATAGTATCTTTTCTGTGACAGATTTAGGCCCATTTGTAGGGACCGAACCAGTAACCTTTGGGCGGAATAATGCTCTTGTTAAACAGAATGTAGTTGTCAGCGAAAATGGCTGTTTTAATGTTGACACCAGTACCGGGATAACAGCCTTTGTCTCGGCCAACCTACCCGCCGGGCCAACAAGTGTTTGTGACTTCGATGGGTACTTTGTCTGGTCGTTCGGTGGAGGTCAGATCTATGCTTCCGATCTTAATTCTACTAATGTACAGGCATTATCGCTGAACACCGAGCAGGGTCTGTTCGTGCGGCGGGTACTGCGGTATGCAGGGCGACTGTATGCCTTCGGAGATAAGTGGACAGGGGTCTATCGCGACGCGGGCACCAGTCCTTTCCCGTTCGCTCGTGAGGTCACGATCCCTCGCGGGATCGTAGGGACTCATGCTGTCGCTGGTTGGGAGACTGGATGGGCCAATCAGTTGCTCTGGGCCGGAGATGACTTCATCGTTTATAAGTTGGATGGATATACTCCAACACCAGTCTCAACTGATGATGTTAGTAGGGCTATTCAATCAGCGGTACTCGCCGGGGGCCGTAACCTCATCGAAGCCTTTGTCTATATGTATGGTAAGAATGCCTTTTGGGTCTTGTCCTCTCATGATAATTGGACGTGGGAGTATAATCTAGTCACGGGCGAGTGGAACGAGCGCAAGTCGTTTAATCAGTCCAACTGGAAGGGAATGAAGAGTATACGGATCTTCGATCGCTGGATCATCGGAGATGAGTTTACCGGAGATCTGTATCAGATCAGCGGATCATACTTTCTTGAGGGCACTGACCCATTGATTTGGCAGGTGGAAAGCGGGGTGATGTCAGGCTTTCCGCGCGGGGTCATGGTGCCTCGAAGCAGCTTCTTGCTGACGACTGCTGTAGGAACGACCTCCACTGTAACTAACCCGAAGGTAGAGATCTCATGGTCACTCGACGGGGGATACACCTACGGTGACCCTGTGCTGCGCCGCCTCGGTGGTCCTGGGGAGTCGCTCTCCCACCCATATGTCCTGCAGTGCGGGCTGTCCAAGGGTCAAGGCGTACGGTTCCGGTTGAGGGTCTCGGACCCGGTCCATGTGGGACTGTCAGGGGGTTCGATAGATGATCTTGAAGCACGGGGGTACTCTGGATGAGAGCCCCACTCGATCCGTTCTCAAAGGTTACAAACGAGGATAGTCGCTGGGACCCTGAATGGTATTCATGGCTTCAAGATCTGTCTACGACTACGACGCAGCTTCAAGCGAATGTCGTGACGCTGCAGGCGTCTCTTGCAGCACAACAGGCCATTAACACAGCACAACAAGCTGCTATTACCGCATTACAAAATCCTCCTCCAGGCGTTTCTCCTGGACTGATATTTATCTCGTCTCAAGTGGCAAACAACTCGGCACAACTTGTATTCACGGGGATAGATAACACCTACGATACCTATCAGTTCCACATCACGTCGCTGAGGACTTCTTCCCACAATGCAGCGTTGTGGATGCAGATGAGTCTGGACGGCGGCGCGACGTGGAAGAACACTGCCAACATATGGACCTGGGTATATGCCTATATGGGTGGCAGCGCAGTAAACCTCCACAGCTCGACTCTAGAAGGCTCCAGCGCGTACTTCAGGATTGGTGGGGCCACAAGCTCCACATGGGGAAATAGTTCTGAGGTTATGCTCTATCCGAATAGGAACCAAAACCTAAACGCGGCTAGTTGGCGATCTGTTGATTGGTATGACGCTGGTGGTGGCACTTATATGGTAATTGGTGCTGGCGAGGAAGCCAGCGACTCTACCCCATGTAACGCTGTAAGGTTCTTCTTTGCTGCAGGCGTTATGGTTACTGGGCGCATCGCGATGTACGGACTGAAGAAGTCATAGGAGGCTATAATGGGCCTGTTCGATATCTTTACTGGCGATCCCGTCAAGGAAGCTGCAGCTAAACAGCAGCAGTACCTTCAAGGGATCTCCAATCAGATCCAGTCCGGCATCGGCGCTGCGCAGACTCAGGGCCTAGGTGCCCTCCAGAGTGGACAGGGCAGTGCCATTAACGCCCTTCAGGGTGGGCAAGCCACGGCGCGCGGGGACATCCAGAACTACTCGCCCCAGGCCATATCCGCCCTTTACGGGGGCCAGACCGGCGGGACCAACGCCCTCTTGGCGGGACAGACCGGGGGCCTTGAGTCACTCCGGAGTGGCGTTCAGGGAGCGCAGGATGCTTTCAGTGGACTTGCTGGGCAGGGGCAAGGCTATGATGCACGGGCTCTTCAGGGCGGTGACATCGCGCAGGGGGCCTTTGGCCTAGGGCCTATGGCGGGACAGGTCCAGGCCGCGTTTCAGTCCAGTCCCGGCTACCAGTTTCAGCTGGATCAAGGACTTCAGTCCGTCCTTCGCAACGCGAATGCCTCTGGCATGGCCGCGGGCGGAAACCAGCTCCGTGAAGCGCAGACCTTTGGGCAGGGCCTGGCCAATCAAGATTACGGTGCCTGGCGCGCAGGTGTATCCGGCCTCGGCCAGGCCCAGCAGGGGGCCTATGCGCCTCTTGGCGCGAACGCGGCCTCGACTGCCGCCTCGGGCACAGCCAATGCTGCCCTCACGGGAGGCACGGGCGCGGCTAACATCTACACTGGCACCGGCGGAAAACTGTCCGATCTGTTGTCGGGCACAGGTACTAACGTGGCCAATACCCTGCTCGGGACCGGGACCAGCCTGGCCAATTTGGCCCAGCGCGGCGGCGAGGATCAGAGTGGAGTGTACACCGGGACAGGCAACAGCATTGCCAATCTGCTGTCCACGCTTTCTGGACAACAGTCCCAGGGCTTCCAGGGCATCGCGGGTCAGTACTCGCCGACCTTCCAGACTGCCGCGAACGCGGAGATGGCGGGCTCGAAGAACCTGTGGAACCTGGGCCTCAACCTGGCCACGGCAGGGGCCTCGACCCCAATCGGAAGCAGTGCTCTTAAGGGCCTTGGACTCGCAGCGTAGGAGTTGACTATGGCCGACAACTTTAATGTGGACTTCAGTCTGCTCGGGGCCCTCCCCTCCGTCGCGGGAGCGGCTCGAGATAGGGCCACACTGAAGGAAACGCTTGCGGACCTCAAGAGCACCGATCCAGACTCACTAGAGCGGAAGGCATCGCAGTTGCTCGCCGCGGGCCAGATGGAGGCCGGATTGAAGCTCCAGGCGGCCGCGCTCGCGCGTCGACAGCTGACTCAGAAGGGCGAGTCGGATAGGATACAGGCCGAATATCTCAAGAACTTCCGTTGGCCCGGGATGCCTGGCGGGCAAGCCGCTCCGGCGGAGCAAGCGCCCAACATCCCACTGACCCCGGGGCCAGCTCAGGCCCCGCCTGCGCCAGATCCATTTCAGGGCGCGCCAGGGGCTATTCCAGGGGTAGGACCACGAAGCGCCCTTCCGCCTCAGGCGGGACCACAACAGGCCGCGGCTGAGCCCAGCCCAAGTGACGCCATCATAGCTGCAGCACAACAGGGCGCGGCGCAACCCCAGCCACAGCAGCTGGCCGGGCCCCCGCCCACGCCGAATACACTGCCTGGACAGACCCCGGTAATGAGTGCGGAGACGCTCAATGCTGCGGCTGCCCCGGCTCGTGGGGCAGCACCTCCGCAAGCGCCGCCTCAGGCGGCCCCAGAGGGTGGCCCGCTAAAGGTGCCTGCGTATCAGGCTGATGCCCAGGCCGAGGCCGCTGCGGTGGGACAGGCCCTGTCCACAATGCCACGACAGTTGATGACTAGTGGCCCGGGGCGGGCTCTTATGGAGCGCTTCCGAGACGCTATGGGCAAGCTCAAATTGACCCCAGATCAACAGGCCTGGCAGGAAGAACGGATCGCTCGGCGACAAGCAGGTCAGCCCGATGTCAGCTTTGGTGATTACAAGCTAGAGCTGCAACAGGCCCCGGACAAGATCAAGTCCGCGGAAAAGATCTACCTCGACACCGAAAAGAAAGCTGGCCAGTCACAGCAGCTCATTGCCACGCTCGATCGGATGAGTACTCTTACTCAGGACAAGGACTTCATCGCAGGTACATCAGCTAATAAATATGCTGAAGGGGTCAATCAAGTACTATCTTTGATGAAAATAGTTGGAGTTGATCCGACTGCATTCAAGAACAGGCTAGGACAACTTGCTACATCCGCGGAACGCTCGGCCGCGATCAATCAAGAGTTTACCTCCCTTTCCAATCAGGCTCTTATGGCCCACGTCGGAAGCTTTAGTAAGTCCTTCTCCGACGCTGATAGGGCGTTCGTCGAGAAGATATTCCCGCAGATCCTGCAAACTCCAGGTGGCATCAAGGCTATTATAGGTAACCTCCGCCAGATGGCTGAGTACGATCGAGGAGTCTCCAAAGAAGCCAGAAGCTTTATGAAGAATAATCCGCTGCGGGCTACTTCCTGGGGAGTAAATGAGGTTATCGACAAGTATGCTGATGAGCATCCACTCTTCGTAAACAAGGATGGTAGTCTTACAACGGAGGGGCAGAAGGTTGTAGCTTCGGCTCAAGGCGGGGGCACGCCCGCGGCTCAGCCAACAGCTCAACCCATAACTAAATTCGGACCCGAGCACGAAGGTAAGACTGGTACTGATGAACAGGGTAATAGGTACATTATCAGGAACGGTAGAGCGGAGCCGTACACCTAATGGCCAGAGAGTTTGACTATCTGCAGCCAAACGAGCCTCGGTGGGGCAGGTTAAATCCTGTTGATCCCTCTGTGGACACCTTCCGTCAGCGCTTTGCTCCATTCAGTTCTGATCCAGTCGGTGACTATATTGAAGAACAGCAGCGAATGCCGCCCCCGAGGATAGCCCCGCCCGGAACGCGGGAGCGCTACGGCGATCCAACCAAGGTCCTGTCGATGGCAGGGGGCGGTACTCCAAAAAGTGACACGGAACAACCATATGCAGTTCCGAAAGGATTTAAGTTTGACGAGGCTCCACCGAGCGCGGTGCCAAAAGGCTTTGTCTTTGATGAACCAGTGGAGTCAAAGGCGGCTCCTCCAGTCTCGACCAAGCCCTCCCCGCTTGAGGGAACGACACTGTCCCAGGACCCAGCCGAGCAGGCCCGGGAGGTCGCGGCCATTGCTACCGCGCGGGGAACCCGGGGACGGACTGAGGGCCCTGTAACGGATGCTATCACCAATCTAATCCCTGAGTGGGTTGCGGGCGCGAAAAAGGGCTTCGGTCAGTTCCTTAAGAGCGCTGGAGGCGAACTTCAGGAGCCCCAAAACGCCATGGCTGCGGCCCTTGGCGGGCCAGTAGCCCCCGGTATCGCCGCTATGCGAGGCGGGACGGCCCTAAGCCGGGCCATCTCTAAAGGCGGGATCGAGCCTGGTGCGGAAGTTGGGGCTACCGGCGAGATGCTCCAGGGCCGTATCGCTGGTTCTACCGGTCCCGTGCCGCCCCGGCTGACCACTGTAACGGATAAGCCAGCTGAGGACGCCATAGCCCAAATGGCCAATATGGCCCGGACTGGCACGCCAGAGGACCTTGCCGCGCTCGCGCGGATGCGCCAGCTAACCCCCGTCAAGAAGCAGGGCGAGGTCCAGGCTCAGTTGGTCCAGCACCTGGGCCAGAACGAGGTCGGAGAGTTCGGCGCGGGCGACTTTGTCCGTCGCTATGGCGAACTGCCGGAGGCCTCGAAGAATATCCTCTTTGGGCAGGGCGGTTCGGGCTCGCTGAGGCACCATCTGGACAGTATCGCAGAGGTCGCCGAGCGCGCGCCGACGTGGCGAGGACCCTCGACAGGGGCCATGGCCAAAGCTGCTGGGGCAGCATCTGTTGCTGGGGCTGTTACAGGGGCCGGGGCTGTTGCCGCCCCGCTCGCGGTGCTCGGCACCATGATCCCAGTTAAGGTGGTTGCCCATGCACTGACCTCGCCCGCGCTCGCGGCAAGTGTGGCCGCATGGTCCCGGGCCTATGAACGGGTAGTACGCTCTGGCGGTAACGCCGCGATAGTGGGGTTTAACCTCGCGACAAAGAACCTAAACAACAATCTTGGGACTGATGTAGATCCCGCCACTGTCATTGGAGGCGCTCGTGGGCAGCCTGTGGAATAGAAGTGGGATGGTCGAGCGTTATGCTGACGACCTCCGTGCGGACGGAGCTAAGGCGTTCTTCTTTCAGGGCGGGACAACATCACCGCTGACAGTGTTTCGCGACGCGGGCGAGTCCAGTGCACACCCAAATCCGGTAGTCGCGGACGCGAACGGTCGCTGGCCAGACGTGTTCGTGCCCTACGTAGTCAGCTATGACTTTCAGGTGAAGTCGAAGGACGATGTTCAGATAACCTTCACCCTCGCAGTGCCTAATCCGAACCCAGTCGATCTGACTGTGGTCATTCCCGCTGAAGAGCGCGTTCAGACTGGTATGATCCATGGAGAATTTATCAATACGACCAAACCTGGTTATGTCAGGCTGAATGGAAGGACTATTGGCAACGCAGCCTCGCTCGCGACAGAACGAGCTAATGGATTGAACAATACGAACAGTGACACATTTGCACTGTTCCAGTATCTGTATAACAATGTCAATGATGCTATGGCTACTGTGTCGGGGGGACGCACTCCCTCTGGGGCTATAGCCGACTTTAACGCTAACAAGAACATCGTACTGCCTTCTTGTCGAGGCGCGGCACTATTCGGCGTCGATGACATGGGCAATACTCCGGCCGGTGCGTTCGCCGGGCTGCTTTTCAATGTCGGAACTACAACTTTCCCCGCGGCGAGTATCGGAGCTAATTCGGTCACGCTCAGTGTAGGTCAGATGCCAGCCCACCAACACACTGGCACGACCTCGGTGGATGGGTCTCACGCGCACGGGGGACAAACCAGTACTGTTAACACCTTCCATACGCACAGTGGCACGACGGGGCTCGAAAACCAGACTATCGTTATTTCGTCCTCGGGGACCACGATCGGTTCTGCTGGCACGGGCTATAGCCTCGACCACACTCACACCTACAGTTATGCGACACCAGTACAACAGGGCCCTCCTGGTGGTGCCAATTTCCTTACCGCTAATACATCTGGTACTACTAGCGGCGCCAGCTTTGGCTCTGGCGACCATGCCCACTCCTTCAGTGCCTCGGGCTCCCAGGCCACAAATCACAACCACAACTTTACTACCGGAACGGACAGTGTAAACCACTTCCACCCCATCCCAACCGAGCCCGGCCATAGCCATACCTTCACCACAACCACTATCGGCGGCACTACGCCAATCAATAACCTCCCGTTGGCCAGGCTCGTAACCTGGTTCATCAAGCTGTAGAGGTTCAAAATGCTCGATGGATCAATCCCGCCTGCCTCGATCTACAGTACTTGGGTAGAGACTGTGGAAGTGTGGAGCATCGATAACGATACCCTCTACGACTTTTCGGGAGTAGTCGATGTTATCCTGAGGCTCCAGGACCAGCTCAGTCGGTTCGACGAGTTGATTATTACTATGCGCGGTGGGAGTATCACCTTGCCCGCGCCCGGGATCGTGCAGTGGCGCGTCGAGGCACCAGCTATGTTTGCGCTACGACCCAAGCTTTATAAATTGATTATGGTGTTTCAAACCGACACAGATATCACCTCGTTGATCCTCGGAACAGTCTCGGTGGTCGAATGAGTGAGATTACGCCCAGGGCAATCACTACCTCCACGACAATCCCCAAGTACGGGGCCTTCTGGCCTGAGGCCGCGGGCTGGTGGGATATCATGGAGCGCAACAAGTTGACTATGGCTCAGGGCATCGCCAAGAAAATCCTCGCAAATAAGGCACGATATCAGAATGTCGAAGCGAAGACGGGGGTCCCCTGGTGGTGGATCGGACCTACTCATTTTCGTGAAGCGGATTGTGACTTCTCTACCCAGCTCGCGCAAGGGGACCCGCTCAACAAAGTCTCGACCCACGTCCCGAAAGGGCAAGGGCCCTACTACGGGCAAGACGCCTGGGACAGGGCGGCGATAATCGCGCTCGAGGATCACGGACTCGACGACGTGGAGGATTGGCGGCTAGAGAAGGCCGCGTTTTGGTGGGAGTCCTACAATGGATGGGGTTACAGGCTCCACGGGAGCCCCTCGGCCTACGTCTATGCCGGGACTAACATCTACACGAGTGGGTTCTACGTCGCAGATGGTCAGTGGAGCAGTGGGGCTCGCGACTCACGAGTGGGTTGTATGCCAGTTCTCAAGTGCCTCCTCGAACTCGATAACACTATCTACATCCAGCGAGAAGCGGCGGACGACGCACTGCCTCCGGTCTACGTAGGAAATCCCCCTCACATCGAGCCTCCGGGACCGGAGGAACCTCCGCCCGTGGGCCAAGGGCCCACTGAGATCAAGATCGTTATCGAGGACGGAAAGGTTACAGTTTACATCAACGGTACGGCTATCACATGAAGTACCTTGGGCCACTAATAGCCTTCGTCATAGCCCTTGGGATCGCATTCTTCCTGATGCTCGTTGTCAGTGATCAGAGCCCAGGCGAGGGAGTTCCACCTATGCAACCATCTAAGTACGATAAGAAGCTTGACCGACTCGACCGGCGCGGGGTAGAGGCCGCATACACTGCCCGTGTCGGACTCCTATTCCAGAACTGGATGACTGACACCAATCAGGCAAGTCAAGATCGAGCCCTCCGCGGGCACCGCAACGCTCGTGAGATCTACATCAAGGTCATGAGTGGCATTGACGAGCGTGATCCCGGCGGGGCTACTCTCGAGGATCAGCTCGCCCGGTAAGTCGCGCTTCCCGCGACGCGGGCTTGTAGCCCACTGTGCCCTCATCCGACTGTAGTTCGAACATCCTCCCCCGGACCATCATCTCGATGACCTTCATGATGGAATGGGCAGGAACCCGTTCCCGGAGAAAATGCACTATGCGATGCTCTGAGATGGGCTTTTTCTCCTTGCCGTACAGGGTCCACACATAGTTCCAGGTTTCCTCCATCGCGTTGGAGTCCCCGCCCGATACCATTGATTTGAAGATGTCTGGCATGTAATTTTCAGCTTCCATCAACCAATTGAGGGCCTGGGCATAGTCGTCGAGTTCAATGATCTTATTGCCCCTTCGGGCAATGCTGGAGATCATGCACAGTTTCAGGAGGTGGGCGGTTCTCCGGGAGTTGTAGTACTGGAGCTTAGAGTGTTCCGGCTCGGGTTTGCACCCTCCTCTGATCCAGGCCTTGATTGCAGCTGCGGCGGGAGTGGTGAAGGACATTTGACCGTACTCGAGCGCGATAGTTTTAAGATCATGGAGAAGATCAGCGTGCAGGCGACCTGCGGAGGGGCCAAGTCCCTCATCGAGGAAAGGGTCTCGACTGACTCGCTCACCTGAATATATGAGCAGGGTGCGGGAAATGAACCCTTGATCCCAAGCTCCCGTAGGCATGACCTCGTTAAGATATGCAGGAGTACACGCTCCCAAAAGGTTAATCTGTGGAGCTTTAATCTTGATCCTAAGATCTTTCCCTCGTCGCTTCTGATCGACTGTAAATCCATCGTAGATATCCGTTAGGTTGTTCATCAGCGAAGTCTCCCAGCCAGGGATGAGTACCCCGAGTTCCCTGGAGACCACTGTGAGTGAGTGAAACTCGTCAAAGGGCGGGTTACCGCCCAGGATGATGACCCTTCTGACTGACTCGTTCAGAGCATCGATCATGCTGGCCGTGGTCATGTCCGAGGGGCCGACGTGGATCTCTGGAACGTCCCGCATCATGGCCTCGGCGGGATGCATAGCCACGCCCTTCCCGATCCCAGGCGGACCTACCAACAGGACATAGAGGTTCGGATAGAGCGCGGACCCCATGGTCCTCACCCACACTCTACGTTCCATTGCAGCGGCAACGAAGAAGATCGCAACCCACTTGCGAAACAATGCCGGAGATGGCAGAATTTCAGTATATTCTTCGTAGGACTCGATCCAGTTGCCTAGCCTTCGGATGCCTGCGGGGGGTGCCACTTGGAAAGCCCATTCGGGTTATCAACAGTTTTCTTACCCCAATTCCATCCGACTTGCACTTCCACAGGCACTACGAACTCGCGGCCGCCCTCGAGTTCCAGGGGAACCCGCATCGCAGAAAGAACCCTTGGGATAACCTCATTTTCGTCGCCCTCCTTATATTGTATAAGTATTGAGTCGTGACCCTGCAACATGATTTGAACTATGTTCAGCCGCCACAGGGCCAGCATGGCATGGTTCATCTCGTCCGCGGTCATCGACTGGCCCAGGTGGGCCACGGCCTGTTTCAGTGTATCACGCTCGTCGCGCTTACCGAAGAACCAGCGCTTCCGCCCGAAGGGCGTTACCAAGTAACCCTTGTTCATTATCTCTTCTTTGACCCAGTCGTGGAGCTTGTGGATCGAGGGGAACGTGGAGAAGTAGAGCGCTTGGAAGTCTTTGATGATCGACTGCTCGATTTTGGTGTGCTTGGACATTTCGAAGGGAGAACCAAGATAGTTTGTACCGTGTCCCAACACCTTGCACACGTGGCGGAGAGTGTGGTGTCGGTAGTAGGGCCGTTCGGCGATACCTCTATCCGCATGGAGATCTCCACTCCAGGGCAGTTCGGGTCTTGACATCTTGGCAACAGTGGTGTGCAGGTCACCTGACTCGCAGGCGTCCAGATATTTCGCGTCACGGAAGACATTGTAACACAGTGCTCCTATGTTGCGGCTATCAGCCTGTTCGAGGTCGATGTTGGCGAACTTCATTCCCCGATCAGCTACGAAGATACGGCGGAGGCGTTCCTCAATGTTTTGGAGATTTCCACCACTTCCAAAGTCATTGAGGCTAGAAGAAAATCTACCTGTTGTAGTTCCTGCGATGTTATAAGAAGTACGGAGTCGCCCATCGGAGTCAATTTTCGTCTCAAGGACTCCAATCTTTTTACCAAAATCTCGTAGTGCGAGGATATGGTTAATAATTGGCTGAGCGATAAAATGTATCTGTAGTCGTTCAAGGGCGTCCCGGTTAACTGTGCGTACCATCTCTCCCCGTTCGTTTCGCTTTCGTACTTCAGGAAGTTTGAGTACATCATAGAGGAGAGCAGCAACATGGGAGTTAGAACGCCAAGCTTTAGTTTTTCCGCTGTCTCGGAAATTGGTGTATCCGACTCCATCGTGAACGATCCGATACAGGTTCCGCTGTAGGCGGTCAGTGTCACTTCGATACTGTTCGATAGCTCGTACTCGTTCGGTTTCATCGACAAGCACTCCATGGAGGTTCATCTCTAACACCGGGGCCTGAAGGGCCAACGACAGGGCGTAGGTGCTCCCGGTGAGGTTATCAAGCTGGGGAAGGATGGCCTCGAGGACCTCCATTGTCACACAGCAATCGAGCCCGTTGTATATCCAGAGGCGTTCGGTCTCGGACTTGGGCTCGCCGGGGCGAAGCAGGTCAGTGCGGGTTGCCTTCATCGGTCTTTGAAGTGGGCGTTAAAGAACGCTCCCTTGGAGGGCGACAGCGCGAACGCGGCGAACTCGTCCAGCGTACCCATGAAGTCGTAGCTCAACGAGCCACCGCGCTTGAACACCACTGTGATCGTGTCGGGCGACTTGTAGCCGATGGCAGAGATCGCGGAGCTGGCCACGGGGAGGGTCAGCGAGTCACTGTCCTTGGGAAAGGGCACGCCCAGATGCTCGGCCAGGGTGGCCATGAGCGAGGCCTCACTGTCCTCGATGGCCTCGGAGGCCACTCCCGCCGCGATGCGGGCGAGTATACTGGGAATAGCCATGTCAGTCCTCCTTTTTGATCGTGCCCTTGTGTTTCAGTCGGATACCGAGCTTCCATGCACTTTCGGATGTATAGATTGACCCGAGGTAGTCGAGTCCCTTAGGGGACTCTGGCATGAGTGCATGATGAAGAAGCATAGTATCGTGACGAGCATTAGTAACCGGAACCCCATAAGTCCTCCACAGCCTGTGCATATCAAAGAGCCCGTTCTGGAACACCTTCTCGCACGGGCTCGCGAGGGCCTTCTTCACCCATTTCCACGCCGCGACCTCCGCCTCTTTCGAGCCCCAATAACGTCCCGAAGCATTGCGGTGGTCCTCAAACGGCAGAACCAATGCAACGTCTATCGTAGGGGCGAACCCGATGCAGGTTATCACGTTCCCCCGAGTTTCTATGTCGACTGCAAGCCTTTTGGCGGGTAGGATGTGCTCGGCGTAGAATTGTTCGAGATCTCCGAGGAGGGGCTCGGTATAGATTGTTCGTTGTGGGCGCCTAATCTCGGGATACTCGGACTCGCGTCGGGCCTTTTGAAGGTCGAGGATAGTGACGTGCCTTGCTTCGTACCCTCCCTGGAGGATGTAGGAGGGATGGAAGGTTGGGATGCACTTTTTTCCTGCCAGTACGGGGGAACCTGCGACTGCCCCACGAAGTTTCGATATTCTACCGTCACGTAGTATTGCCCAGGCGGCAGTTCCCCCGAGACAGACAATGACATTCGGATTAGCTCGAGTAAGTTCTGCGTAAAGGCGGTCGAGTTCTGGGAGAAATTCATCGCGGATGTACTTGCCAGATGATAGCGGCGGGAGCGCATGACGGACCTCCTTGCGCGTAGCGCATAGATTTTCGATCTTGTTCGTCGGGCGGGGCCTCAAGTTGAACACGTTAGTAAGAAAGCACTCCCTCCGGGCTATGCCCGCCTCGCCCAACATCGAGTTGAGCTGCCAGCCAGCCGGGCCTACGAAGGGAGCACGTTCCCGCTCCTCGTGTTCACCCCACGCCTC